>ERZ1026916.1487-NODE-1487-length-11365-cov-12.533156_pt1 | contig 11365 bp, 14 predicted proteins | sample MGYA00519465_ERZ1026916 | MGnify/ENA primary metagenome ERZ1026916 (study PRJEB26926, sample SAMN06164880) | human gut metagenome | biome: ENVO:00009003; feature: ENVO:2100002; material: ENVO:00002003 | host: Homo sapiens | place: USA | collected 2012 ... | reverse complement strand
TTCTGCCTGTCTCGTGGGCTCGGAGATGTGTATAAGAGACAGCCTTTTTGCTGTCCGCTACCCCCCTTTTTTCTTGCTTTCCGCATGGAGCGAAATACACCCCTCGCACAAAACAGGGTTTTATACTCTGGGTTACTTTCGCCCTCTGGGGGTCTTTTACTATAAAAAAGAGCGGGTAAGCCATAAAGCCCCCGCCCTCTCTCCGTTACTCTGTATCTGCTTTTTTCTTCTTAGAGGTCTTTTTCTTCTTCCCCTGTTCTGCCTGTTCTATCCGCTCCGCTTTTCTTTCAAGTCTGGCGGTTTGGTCTGGGTATTGCTTCCAGTCCAGCTTTAGTAACAAGCTTATAAAGGTATCATAGCTAAGGCTTGCTATTTCTTCGTCTGTGAGCGGGCTGTTATTGCTGTGGCAATATGTCCATGTTAGGGTATCTTCCAGAGCGTCCATATCCCGCTCAAATGCTTCTATAATACGCCTGTTTACTGCCCTGTCTGTTGCCATTACTTCCTCATAAGAGGGGAGATTAGGGGCTACAGATAAGAGGGTTTTTACCGCTATAATGTCCTCGTTCTTTTTCCCTACATTCATATTTTTATGTTCTGCTATCTTTCGTAGTAGGTAAAAGCTGTTAGGGTTTCGATTGCTGTTTAGCGTCCATAATTGAGCGGGGTAAGGCATAATAGGATAGCCTAAGAGGATATTGTAAAAGGCTGTTCCGAATGAAACATTTATAATACCTTTTCTAATGCCCTTGCTGTCTATAATCCTTATATCGTGGAAGTCTTGCTCTTGCCCCTTTTTCCGCTTTTCCTTAAAGGATATTGTGGCGTTAAAGAGGGTCTCTAAATCGTCTGTAGCCTGTTTTCTGGCTTCCTTTTTGTCCTTAAGCCCTCTCTTTGCCATATATTCCTCTAAGGATAGAGCTACTACAGGGCTTTTAGCTCCTGTCTCTGTTAAGGCTACTGTGAGAGCGTCTAAGAGCTGGTAGGTAGAAGTTTTAAAGCCTGTAAGCTCCGTAAAGTCTGGAATGGTTATAGAGAGGTTGCCCTGTGTTATTGTGGCTGTGCCCGTGATAGGGTCTATAACTGTGTTCCGCTTCGTGCTGGCTTTTACCTTTGTAAGAGCGTTAGTAGCTGTCCCCTGTCTTATCGTGCTAAAGGTACTCTTTTCTCTATCGTCTGTAGGAAGAATAGAGGGGGCTACTCTTGAGCTGGTGGGCTTCGTATCCGCTACAGCTTCCTCTAAGGCTCTAAGGGTTTCCGCTTGCGTTTTCTTTTTATAGGCTTCCAGTTCTGCCTTTGTGCTGTTTTTGTTCTGTACTTCCATTTATAAAGCCCCCTCTCTGCTATTCATAAGGCGGTCTATAAATGCGTCCAGATACTTTAGCTTCTTCCTTGCGTCACTACTAAGCCCCAGTTTTGTAAGCTCTGCTGTTACTTCCTCTATGGCTTCCTGTGAGGGCTTTAGGGTCTCCGCTTCCAGCGGTCTAAAGACTTCTTTTATAATGGCTCTCTTACGCTGTTTTTCTTCTTCGTTTCCGTAAACATCGTGATAGAAAAAGTACAGCATACCATTAAAGCCACTCATTTTGCTTTCAAAAAGGCTTGTATCATACCTTGCCACTTCTGCAAGCTCTGGTAGGTCGTATACCTTGCCTATAATCTCCATGAGGGCATTAAAGGCATACAGATAGCCTAAAGCGGGGTATATAAGATTGCCTGTATAGCCCTGTATCTCTGCTATCTTGTCTCCGTTCCCCTCTAAGGTATAAAGGCTCTGGAAAAACTGGAGCGGGCTTTTCTTCTCTATATAGTCTCCGTTTTCGTCTGTCTGGTAGCTGGTAGGGTTTCTAAGGATAGCTATACCCCTTAGCCCTGTTCTAAGGCGTTTACTCTTGCTTTCTGTGCTGTCCTCTCCGTCCGTCCAGATTTGTACTATCTCTCTATCGTCTGGCTGTATAAGGGAGCTGTAGCCTATAATTCCAGCGTCCGCAAGCTCTCCCCAGCTAACAATATCTTTATAGAGCTGGTTAGGCTTTAGCCCTCTGGCTTTGGGTACATTCTCCTCTATATAGGCATTGAGGGCGGTATACAGCTCTTTGTACTCGGTCTTAAATGCTTTTAGGTGCTTCTTTTCGTCTGTATCCCCATAGCTGGAGCTATCTGTAATGAGGCCTAAGAGGTCATAAGCTGTTAGCCCCTCTGGGAGTTTTTCGTAAGTGTGCCACTCTGTAGGCTCTGAAAAGTCCAGAGCTTCCGCTATCTGTTCGGCGGTAGGGGTATATCTGGCTTTGCCTACATAGTCTATAGTATCGTTAAGGGCTTCCTCTATTTCTTCGTCTGTAAGCTCTAACTCTTTTCCTGTCCGCTCCAGCACAAGCTCCCTTATAGCCTTAGCCCCCTTAAAGAAAAGCTCATAGCTCTTAATAAGGCGGTTCTGGTTATAATGCTGTACTGTCTCCTCTGCCGTTGCTGGCTCTCCGTTTATGGTTAGCTTGTGTCTGCTTAAAAAACAGTCCATTAAAGCCTTTTGCCACTCCTCGCTTGTGAGCTGGTCGCTTCTCCGTCCGTCTGGCAAGGTATAGTAGCCCTCTCCCATCTGCTCATTGTAAGAGCGGGAAAAGGTTATCTTTTCGGCGGGTATTTTCTTAGTGGCTTCTATGGCGGTTCTAATAGGCTCTGGGGCTTCGTCTCCAGCGTCTAAAAACTTCTCCAGTATATAGAATAAGAGGGAGTAGTAACTTTCTTTATACCCTCTAAGGGTCTGTACCGCTTCCGCTTCCAGTCGTTTATACTGGCTCTCCGTCATAATAAGCGGGGTATCATCAATGCTTTTCTGTGCGTTGTCGGCGTTTTCTACTTCCCTAAGCTCTGTAAAAAGGCGTGAAAAGCCGTTGTAGAATTGCTGGTAAAGCCCTTGCCCCCTGTTAAAGCTATCAATTATGGAGCTGTACAAGTCCCTGTACACCCCATAAGAAATATAGTCCCTGTCGCTGGTTAGGCTACTCTCCATCTTCTCAAAGTCTGATTGAGAAAATAGCGGGGTTTTCTCCCCTTGCCCCTGTTGCTTTATATCATTAAGCATACTGGCTATAAGAAGTTGCCCTACTTCTTTTCCAGTCCAGCCTTTTTTCTTTAAGAGGTTCTTTAGCTGGTTTGTGTTAGCCATTACTTAGCCCTCGCTTCCATCGTCATATTGTTAGCCCCTACTTCCTACTAAGCTCTCCAGAGCGTCCAGTTTTGCTTTTACTTCTACTGTGTCATAAGCCCTTAAGAGATTAGCTATAACGGTGCTTTCCCTGTTCGCCTGTTCTGGGGTTACTTCTCCAGCCCTAACTCTGTTTAAGAGGTCTCCCAGAGCGGTTACAATGTCTTTAGGCTCTATCTTATCGGCGGTAAACTGGTAAGGCGTTCCGCTCCCTGTGTACTCTCCTTTTAGGGCTTCCGTGTACTTTAGCTTAAACTCTAATAGCTTCTCTGGCGGTATCTGGCTAAGGTCTGCTCCGTCTAATGCTGTGTTAATTCCGTCCAGAGTGTCCCCCAGCTTTTTTATTCTGGCTTCCTTTGTCATATAGTAAGAGCTGTAGAGTTCGTTAAGCTGTTCCTGTTTGAGGTCTGCTATAGCCCCCTTAAGCTCCCGCTCCCATGCCGTACAAGTGCCTTTAGAGATATGGAGAGTATCGGCTATAACAGAGTAGCTTTTTCCCTCTGCCCTAAGTCTTATAAACTCTGTTTTCTGTTCCTGTGGCTTCAAATTATAGCCCCCTCTCTTAGTGGTCTGTATATCTGTATGTGTATATCATCATACAGCGGTATTTCACCGTCATTGTGTAGGGTGTCTTTTTACCCTCTTTTCTACTTCCGCTAATGTATCTTTTCGGAAGTAGAGCTATTTTAGCCTGTATCATTCCGCTGTAGCTCTGTGCTGGTTTTCTGGTCTCTTGTTAGCGTCTACTACTGGAGTGCCATTAGAGATAAAAGCCTGTAGGCTCTCCTCTGATACTCTCCAATATTTCCCCATCTTTACAGCCTTAAGCGTCCCCGCCTTAATGTAGTTGTAAAGCGTCCGCTTCGTTACTTTCATAATGTCCGCTACTTCGTCCAGCGTATATACTCTTATATCTGCCATTGTATTTACTCCTCTGCTAATGCGTCCTGTAGGATACTGTTTACAAGGTCATTTACACTTGTACCCTCTGCCTGTGCTTTCCTCTTGAGCTTTTCATGGAGTGAGGGCTGTATAAGTAGCTGTAGGCGTTTGCTCTTTGTCTCAATATAAAGAGGGTTGAGCTTGTAGCCCTCTGGAGCTTTGTCTGGTCTCTTAGCTTCCGCTGTGGCGGGGGTCTCCCCCTCTGCCCTGTCTATGCTCTCTTGAGATATAAAGCTCATAGCGGGGTTGATACTGTCCTTAAAGGTTTTCTTTGCCATTGTGGTTACTCCTCTCCTAAGATTTCATTTACAAGGGCTTTATAGTCCGCTGTGGCGTTGCTTTTTGGAGAATACCTATAAATACTCTGCCTTGTGGCTTGTGCTTCCACTAAAGCGGTACATTCCCTAATACGGCTCTTATATAGCTTTGTGTGGAGCTGTTCGGCGGTCTGCTCCAGCATTTCCGCTACTTCTCTCCGAATAATAGAGCGTCCATTAAAGCGGGTTAGCACTATTCCCATAATAGTTAAAGAGGGGTTGCAATACTTCCGTACCGTTTCTATTGTGCTGTTGAGCTGGCTTATTCCCTGTAGGCTGTATATATCTGCCTGTGAGGGAATAATAGCCCCTGTGCAAGCTGTGAGAGCGTTTATAGTAAGTATCCCCAGAGCGGGCGGGGTATCAATAATACAATAGTCATATTCTCCCGCTATCGTCTCCAGAGCTTCCTTTAGCCTGTATTCTTTCCCTGTCTGGGTTATAAGGGTATCCGCTCCAGCTAAAGCGGGGGAGCTTGCAATAATGTCCCCCTGTTCCGTGTGCTGTATTTCCTCTTTAGCGGTCTCTGGTCTCTGTAGTACCCCCAGAGCGTTATAGCCCTGTGTGGTAACTCCCAGAGTATAGCTAAGGTTCCCCTGCGCGTCTAAGTCGATAAAGAGGGTTCTGTAGCCTTTAAGAATAAGCCCCGCTCCAATGGCTAAAGCCGTTGTGCTTTTACCTACTCCCCCTTTTTGATTGATTACCGCTATTGTATTCATAGCCCCTGCCCCCCTTCTTTACTTTCTCTATCTATGCGCATTTGTTCCGTCTGTAGGGTTGTTTCTTTCATATATTCTTTTATTGCTTTTGTCAGCGGGTCATCTTCATATTCGTTATTATTAACGCTTGTCAAGAAGTTCTTAACTTCTCTCTTAGTGGCGTTCTCCAATACTTCTCTGTTAGGCTTTATCCAGCTCTTAGGGGTTATATCTACTCCAGAGAGTTCTACAGCCCTCTTATTAAGCTCTCGCTGTGTCTCCTCTGCCTGTGCGTTAATTACCTTGTTGGCTTCTTCCGCAAGCTGGAGCGGGTCTTTCCATCTTTTATCCATAGCTTAAAGCCCCCCTGTATTAAAGATTAGCTACAGCCCTCTTTAAGGCTTCCATTTCTTCCTCATTGAGAGTTAGGCCCTTTAATAGCTTCTCCTCTCCGTCTGTCCGTCTCCAGCTCCTAATATCATACTTAGGGCTTGCTCCGTTGTAGGATACTCTATTAAGCTCTTTGCTGGTATCCCCGCTCTGGCTTAATACCGCTATCCGCTCCACTATCTCATAGTTAAAAGCTGTCTGCGCCATTGTGTAAACTCCTCTCTATAGCCTACTGTATGTATGCTGTTATGTGTATCTTGTTATGCTAATACCGTTAAAAGATAGCCTGTGCTATTGCTTCACTACAGCTATTCTTAGCCTTATCTAAGCTGTGGTTATAAATCATGGTAGTGGCAATATTAGCGTGTCTTGCAAATTGCTGTACTTCCGTTATGTCTTTCCCCGCTAAGAGGGAGAGAGTTACCGCTGTGTGTCTAAGGCTGTGAGCTGTAAGGCGTTCCGAATTATAGCCCGCTTCCTTAAGCCTGTTCTTTACCGTTCCACTTATGGAGCGGGTAGTAAGTCTCTTGCCCTTGCTGTTATTGCTAAGGGAAGTAAAGAGGGGTTCTTCCTCTCCAGCGTCTCCTCTGGCTTTAAGGTAGGCTCTTATTGCCTTTTCTACTGGCAGGGAGATTTTTACATACTCTGTTTTTTCCTGTCTGCCCTTGCCCTGTACATAGAGTACAGTATTCTCTCCAGCGGTTCTAAGGTCTCCTATATCGGCTCTGGATACTTCAATATCTCTAAGCCCGCCTGTTACCATAAGCGTTAATATAGCGTAGTCTCTAAGCCCCTGTAAGCTGTCCCGTTCTATACTCTCTAATACTTCCTTTACCTGTCTGCTTGTGAGGTAGTCCTTTTTATGCTCCCTGTCCAGCTTTGCCCCTTTTAAGTGGTCTGCTATGTTTGGATAATAGCCCTCTTGCGCTGTCCAGCTAAAAAAGAGCTTAGTAGCGGTTATATAGTTCTGTATGGTAGTAGGCTTATGCCCGCTGGCTTTAAGCTCCTCTCTAAAGGCTATAATATCCTCTCTCTGGGGCTTTCTAATGCCATTAAGAGAAAAGTAGCTAAAGAGCTGTCTAAGGGCTTTTGTATAGGTCTCTATGGTCTTAGGCGTGGTATCCAGATAGGCAATAAAGCGGTTAAAAAGCTCCGCTCCTACTTCCTGTCTCTCTATGATATTCCCGCTCTGTACTGTTGCTAAGGCGTTCATTGTGTAAGCTCTCCTCTCTATACTCTTATGTGTATACTGATATGTGTATATCAATAAGAGTATGCTTTACTATTTTCTATTATAGCGGGCTGTGTTCCTCACGTCAAGTACCATTTTCATATATCAACACATTATTTGCAAAAAGGGAGCGGGTTAAGCTGTTAGGCTCTCCCCGCTCTGTGCTTTCGTTATCAATGCTGTTAATTGTCTGGTTCTATCTTCGTGTGCCTGTATAGCTCTCTCTATCCGCTGTAGGCTGTCCGCTGGCTCTGTCCCCCTTTGGCTTGCTTCCCTTAGTCTCTGTAGGCGTTCCTGTACTTCTTCCAGCTCCAGCTCTAAGGGCTTTGGCTCTGATAGCCCCGCTCCATATATGGCTCTTATATCATCGTTGAGCTGGCTGTAAAATACCGTGTTAGAGGTCATAAGGCTTATAGCCTGTACCGCCTTTAAGAATAAGCTGTATATATCCTCTCCCCGCTTTACTCCCTTTAGTATGTCCGTCTGGAGCTGTCCAGAGAGCTTAATGTTCTTTTGGTACTCTCCATATACCGCTACAGCCCTCTCTCTTTCCTGTTTTATTGCGTCCGCTTCCCTCTGTAATATCGGTATGCCCTGTAAGCCATCTAATTGCCCCTGTAAGGCGTTTTCCTCTGTAAGCGGGCTTTTGTATGGCTCTGGCTCTAAAAGTGGCTCTAAAGGCGTTTTAGAGGGCTGTTTTTCTGGCGGTATCTCCGAAAAGCCCATAAAGGCTAAACTGTTTAGCTTTGTAAAGTCTAACTCCATATAGTAGCCCCCTTATACTTCCTTAAAGTAGTTAAAGAGCGGGTAGTATTGTAGCTCTATCCTGTCCCCTGTGCTTCCGTTGCGGTTCTTAAGAATTACAAGCTCTATCTCTCTGGGGCTTTTCTTCTTTGCTTCGTTTGCGTCAAAGTCTTTTTTGCCCGCCCCCTTGAGCTGTAGCCCTATTAAAATATCGCTGGAGTATTCTATAGCCCCGCTTTCCTTAAACGCTTCCATCGTTACCGCTACAGAGTAGTTAGCCCTGTTAAAGCTGGATATTCCTATTACAGGGGTTTTATAGTCTCTGCTTATTCTCTTAAGCTCCATTACCGCCTTATCTGTGTTCTGCTTGTCTGTAGCTCTGTCATTGTAAGGGGCTAATATCTGGAGATAGTCTATAATCACTACTGGAGTATTGCCTGTAAAGAGAATGTGCTGTTTTATGGTCTCTCTAATCTGTTCCGCTCCTATATCCCCTATACCCTCGCTAATGTAGATATGGTTAGCATACTGGCTATAGGATACAATAGCTCCGTTTATAAGGCCTCTCTCTGCCTTGCTGTAATTTTCGTACCGCTTCCCTGTGGTTATGCCCCTTGTGGTCTTTGCGTTCCGAATATCCCCGCCACTACTAAGCACTTGCTGGAGCGTGTGCCTACTGATACTCTTAGCCATTATTTCCGCTCTTGCCATTTCCAGAGAGAAGATTAAAACATCTTGCCCCGCTTGTGCTATCTGGTCTCCTATCTGGGTTATAAGTGTTGTTTTTCCCAGAGAGCTTATAGCTCCTACAATGTAAAGCCCCTCATATAAGCCCCCATCTAATACAGCGTCCAGCTTGTTAAAGCCTGTAGGAATATAGGGAGTGTTCACGCTATCGGCTATACCGTCTATAAAGCTCTGGAGATAATGAGCTGTAGAAGTGCTTAGGTAGGCTTCCCTCTGTGCCTGTTCCGCTTCGTCCTGTATGTGTTCCGCTTCCTCTACAGCCTGTCTAAGGGCTTCTCTGTTGCCCTGTAAGGCTTCGTTAGCGTCCTTATACTCTCCAGCGGGGTTAAGCCTGTAAAAAGGAATGTTAAGCCCCTGTAGCCCCTCTGATAACTCTTTATAAGCCTTTTCTCCCGCTTCGTCATTGTCCAGAGAGATTATAAGAGGTTGCTCTGGCTTTTTCGTCTTGAGTAGCTCCAATAGGCTCTTTACCTTTGTAGTAGTCCCCAGAGCTACAGCTTCCCCGCCTACTTCTATAATGCTAAGAGCGTCCAGCTCTCCCTCTACAATAAAGATAGGCTTTGTAGCGGTCTGGAGTGCCTTAGCGTTAAAGATATGAATACTCCCTACTTTGCTCTTGCTGTAGGGCTTTTGCTCCTCTGGTATATGCTCTCTGGTGTCCCTCGCTAAATAGCTCTCTTTGCTGGTAGGAATGATTAAGCGGGGGCTGGCTGGAGCGTTAGGGGCTTTAGGGTGTCTCCAGCTCTCTACATACCCTATCTTAAAGCGGTTAAGGGTCTCTATACTAAGCCCTCTGTGGTAGCTGGTCTTTTCAATGTCTTTGTTAGCCTGTAAAAAGAATTGTGTGTAGTCTGTTGTGTGTATACTGCTATGTGTATATTGTTCATTTTTGGTATAGTTTTGGTACTCTCTAAAATCCTCTTGAGCGGTAGCCCTGTAGGGGTCTATGGATATTCCGAAAAGCTCCCCAGCTCTTTTTAGCTGTTCGCTATGGTCTGCTATTCCCTCATACTTTCCTATAAGGTCGAATATGTCCCCGCCCTCATTACAGCTAAAGCACTTCCAGCTTGTACCGTCTTTAATGCTAAAAGCCCCTGTGCTGTGGCTTCCTGTACCGCTTCCGCATAGCGGGCATACATACATATTAGCCCCCTTGCTTTTCTTCGTTATGCTCTCTACATAAGCTCTAAGCTGTCCTTTAAGCTTTTCTCTGGCTTCCTGTCTATCCATCTTCTAAAAGCTCCTCTCTGGCTTTGATTTCTGTAGGGGTTAATACCCCCTTTGAATATGCTGTTTTCGTGCGTGTCATTCCCCCGCCGTTGTCCGCTTCCTGTGTGCTGGAGATTTTCATACCCCCTACAGCTCTGGGTCTGGATTCTCCCTAAAGTGCCGTCATAAGGCGTTGCTTGCTGGTCTAATGCCTTTAAGGAAATAGCCCCCGCTCCAGCTTCTTTTTTATGGGCGTTGGGGTTTTCTTTATGATAGCATACCGCCCGCATACAAGCGGGGCGGTATGCGCTTCTTAAATATATTAAATATATTAAACAGAAAATATGGAATAGTAGAAAAAGACTTCTTAAGTGCAGAATTAGAGCTAGTTCCAGCATTCAAATGCAGAAGTTTAGGATTTGACGAAAGCTTAATTGCCGGATATGGTCAAGATGATAAAGTTTGTGCTTACACATCTTTAAAAGCTATGATGTCTCTTGAAAATGTAAAAACAACAGCTATTTGCATTTTATCTGACAAAGAGGAAATTGGAAGTATGGGAAATACAGGTATGGAATCACATGTATTTGATACATTTATATCAGAAATTTTAAATAAATTAGGAGTAAATAGACCTAATTTATTAGAAAAAGTTTTCTGTAATTCTAAAATGTTATCAGCAGATGTTGATGCTGGACTAGATCCAATTTATGCAAGTGTTTCAGAAAAGAACAATGCATCATATTTAGGAAGAGGAATTGGACTAAATAAATATACAGGTGCTAGAGGAAAGTCTGGTGCATCTGACGCAAATGCTGAATTTGTCGCAGAAGTTAGAAAAATATTTGAAGAAAATGATGTTAGATACCAAATTGCTGAACTTGGAAAAGTTGACATTGGAGGTGGAGGCACAATAGCATATATCCTAGCAAATAAAGGAATAGATGTTATTGACTGTGGTGTACCAGTACTTTCAATGCACTCACCTTATGAAGTTACAAGTAAATTAGATTTATATGAAGCACACAGAGGATATGAAGCATTTTGGAAAAATGCATAGAATAAAAAGCTCTCATTTCGAGAGCTTTTTTGAGGTTTATTTGCTGCTATGGTCTTTCCAAGCATTGCACTGCCGATTTTTGCCATCACAAGTTGTGGGAAAAGGGCAGGCTTCAGTTTGATACAAAGCACAAGTAATTTCCATACTTGCAGATGTTTTATTGCTTTGTTGCTTGGATTTTTTCTCAAGTTGCACACTCATAAAATAATCCTCCTTATATATGTAATATTTACATTATATGCACAAGATTCAAAATTTAGAACTGAGTAGATTAATAAAACACAAAAAAATCACAGTCAGAAATTTCTGACTGCGATTACATGTTGTTCCCATAATTATTTAATGGAATGATATCCACTGAAACAATGGGGACGTGTGGGGTCCTCGAGATTCAGCTCGAAATGTCGCATGTTCTTATTGCGGCAGTGCGATGCCTTGAAACAGGTATCACAAATAGGACTGACGAAACAGCACGGAATAGGCCAGCTGTCAGTCAGACGGGCTGAGAGATCAAAGACCTCAGTGTCCTTGGTTGTACTAGCGCACACACTGTGCAAGTTGCAACTTGCACACCCAGATGCCTGATAGCAGGAATAATCCTGTTTGGCATTCTGATGCCCTTTGTTTACACAGTGCGAACGTATGCACCGTGTGCACCCGATTTTTTTATCAATTCTCGTCAACATGTATAAAATCCTCCTGTATTAAAAAAGTTTTGCAACTCTTATTATACCACGTTTACATAAGAAATGCAAATTTTATTTTAAGTAACACCTGTCTCTTATACACATCTGACGCTGCCGACGAACTCTAGGGTGTAGA
>ERZ1026916.1463-NODE-1463-length-11527-cov-8.047856_pt1 | contig 11527 bp, 9 predicted proteins | sample MGYA00519465_ERZ1026916 | MGnify/ENA primary metagenome ERZ1026916 (study PRJEB26926, sample SAMN06164880) | human gut metagenome | biome: ENVO:00009003; feature: ENVO:2100002; material: ENVO:00002003 | host: Homo sapiens | place: USA | collected 2012 ... | reverse complement strand
TGTTTGTGCTGCGCTACCTTGGCAAAGGGCCGAGAGAGCTGCTGCCACGGGCGGGAGAGTAAACTTTTTTGCCAGGGGGCCGGGGAAGATTTCGATTTCTCCCCTCCCTTACCTCACAAAATTGGTACTTACGCGGGGCTCACGCTCGGGCAGGGTTATGCCGGCGGCTTTGCCCGCGGCGATGCACTTGAGCAGCCACGCCATGTTGCGGCCAAGGGTGCGCATGGTCTGCAAGCCTTCCTTGTCCTGCACCACTTCTTCGGGGCTGTTGCCGTGCACCATACACCAATACTGGCTGGGCACTATCGGCATGCCGCGGATTATGAAATACTTGTTAAGCACGTCAAGCGTGGCGGTGGTGCCCGCACGGCGGGCGGAGACTATTGCCGCGGCAGGTTTGCCGGCGCAGTTCACGCTGCCGCTATAAAACAGGCGATTCATGAATGCTGTAAGGTTGCCGTTGGGGCCGGCGAAATATACGGGGCTGCCTACTATTATGCCGTCCGCCTCGTTCACTTTTTTGCGGGCGACGGCAACAACTTCGTCCTCTTTATCAAACACGCAGGGCTTGCCGCCGGCGCATGCGCCGCAGTCCGTGCAGCCCTGTATCGCCTTTGCGCCTATGTGGAATATCTCGGTTTCTATTCCGGCTTCGTTCAGCGTCTTTTCCGTCTCCTTCAGGGCAGTATAGGTGCATCCGTGCGGGCGCGGGCTTCCGTTGATGAGCAGTACCTTCATTAGTATATATTCTCCTGTTTATTATTCCTTGCCCTGTATCATGTAGCAATCCGGCGTGGGCGTTTCCTTGGGCAAAAGCCGCGCACGCAGCTCTTCATCACGCTCTAATTCATCGGTTATAACAACCGTTGTGCCGGGGCAAAGGTAAAGATACACCCATTGCGCATCGTCCGGCAGCAACCGTATGCACCCGTGCGACGCGGGCTCGCCCAGCTTCCAGAATTCTTCTTCCATCAGATATCTGTCATCCCGCTCGGAATACGGCACGGAGTGGAAATATATCCTGCCGCGTATCTGGCTCCAATACTGGGCATAGCAGTTGAACCGCACAAAAAACGCGAAGCGCTTGTAATCATCGCCCATTGTAAATGTTCCGCGCGGGCTGCGGCTGGTTTCCTCTATGCCGCTTGAGCATATCATCTCGCGCACAAGCGTGGTGTATTCGCCGTTTTCATCGGCAGTATATACAAAAACGGCCTGATTGGTCAAATCCACCACCGCCTTAAACAGCGCCGGATCGTCGTTCAGCTTGGCTTCCTCCGCATAGCGCCCGCCCTCATGCGTCCGCAGACTTTTTGCCGCAAGGGGATAATCCTCGCTGCGGTATGCCGTGGGTTCGGGCGTAGGCTCCGGCGTAGGCTCCGGAGTCGGTTCGGGCGTTGGCTCCGGCGTGGGGGTAGGCGTAGGCACGGGAGTAGGCGTTGCAGGCGCGGGCGTGGGCGGCTGTATTTCAACCGTTTCCACCGGCGCATAAGGATTGATTATGCCGCAGGCAGCCATCAGCAGCGCCAGCGGTATACAAAGCAACAATGTATACTTGTGTATTTTCCTGTTTTTCATGACATTATTGTAACACATATGCCGCCGCGCTTGCAATAAGTACTGCTTCGGGGTATAATCATTTCGGTTAAGGTTATATGACCTTATTATGCGATATTCATCGCGCAACGTTGAAAGGAGCTATTTGAAAATGAGTGATTACATTGAGGCGCTTGGCATAATCGCGCCCAAGGCCGTGTACAAGAATCTTACGCCTGCACAGCTTGTAGAGCATGCGCTTCGCCGCGGCGAAGGCACGCTGAGCGAGACCGGCGCGCTGGTAGTGACCACCGGCAAATATACCGGCCGTTCTCCCGACGACCGCTTCGTGGTCGATGCGCCCAATATTCACGACGATATAGATTGGGGCAAGGTAAACGTTCCCATAAGCGAAGAAAAGTACGAAGCCATATACAACCGCATGACCGCTTACCTGCAGGGCCGCGAGCTGTTCGTGTTCGAAGGCTTTGCCGGTGCTGATGAGCAGTATCATCTGCCCGTGCGCGTTGTTAACGAGCTTGCCAGCCAGAACCTGTTCATCCATCAGCTGCTTGTCCGTCCTGCCGAGGAGCAGCTCAAGGACTTCGTTCCCGGCTTCACCATAATCGCAGCCCCCGGCTTCAAGTGCTCCCCCGAAGTGGACGGCGTGCACAGCGAGGCCGCAATAATAGTCAATTTCAACAAGCGCACCGTTATAATCGCCGGCAGCCAGTATGCGGGTGAAATAAAGAAGAGCGTATTCTCCGTGATGAACTATCTGCTTCCCAAGCAGGGCGTGTTCACCATGCATTGCTCCGCCAACGTTGGCGCGGAGGGCGACAGCGCGCTGTTCTTCGGCCTTTCCGGCACCGGTAAGACCACCCTTTCCGCCGATCCTAACCGCAGCCTTATAGGCGACGACGAGCACGGCTGGAGCGAGAGCGGCATATTCAATATCGAAGGCGGCTGCTACGCCAAGTGCATCAACCTTTCCCAGGAAAACGAACCCCAGATTTGGAATGCCATCAAGTTCGGCTCCCTGGTTGAAAACGTTGTTATGGATCCCGAGACCCGCAAGCTGGACTATGCGGACAACAGCCTGACCGAGAATACCCGCGTGGGCTACCCCGTGGATTATATCCCCAACTGCCTCATTCCCGGCGTTGCGGGCCATCCCAAGACCGTTATATTCCTTACTGCGGATGCCTTCGGCGTGCTGCCCCCCGTGTCCATTCTGTCCCCGGAGCAGACCCAGTACTACTTCCTCTCCGGCTTCACCGCCAAGCTGGCGGGCACCGAGCGGGGCATCACCGAGCCGCAGCCCACCTTCTCCGCCTGCTTCGGCCAGGCCTTCCTGGAGCTGCACCCCACCAAGTACGCTGAGGAGCTGGTCAAGCGGATGCAGCAGTCCGGCGCCAAGGCCTATCTGGTGAACACCGGCTGGAACGGCACCGGCAAGCGCATCTCCATCAAGGATACCCGCGGCATCATCGACGCGATCCTGAGCGGTGCCATCAACGAGGCTCCCACCAAGAAGATCCCCTACTTCGACTTTGAGGTTCCCACCGCTCTGCCCGGTGTTGACCCCGCCATCCTCGATCCCCGCGACACCTACGCTGATGCCGCTCAGTGGGAAGAGAAGGCAAAGGATCTGGCTGGCCGCTTCGTGAAGAACTTCGCTAAGTACGAGGGCAACGAGCACGGCAAGGCTCTGGTCTCCGCAGGCCCCCAGCTGTAAGCTGAATCCCGCATTTTTCTTCTGAACTCCATATAAAATAAGCGCCCGCCCCGTGGTTCTGCTCGAACCATAGGGTGGGCGCTTTGTTGTTTGCATTCAAGCTATCCAAACACTTTTTGCCCGGGTAAACAAAGCGTCGATTGCGTTTTGCGCGGCCGTATGCTATGCTTTTTCCAAGGGAGCTGATAAAATGGATGCCAGAACTTTCGGAAATTATCTGAGCCGGATGCGCAAAGCGCAGGGGCTGACACAGGCTGAGCTGGCTGAACAGCTGCACGTTACCGACAAGGCTGTCAGCCGCTGGGAGCGGGGCATCGGTCTGCCGGATATCAACACACTGGAACCGCTGGCAGATGCGCTGGGGCTGACCCTTGCCGACCTTATGCACTGCCGCACCCCGGAAGAAGCCGATGCCGCACCGACCATCCAGCTGGAAGATTTCTTTACCATGCTGCGCCGACAGCACACCGTAGATTGGCATTCTGTGCGCACCGCCCTGCTTGGGCTGAGCATTGCGCTTGCCTTATGGGGCGTTTTGGCTTGCCCCGGCACTATTGCTGTGCACTGGTATGGTCTTGGCGATGGCTCTTTTCGGGCAGACGGCTGGATGCCTTCTTTCCTCATTTTCCCGTTGTGCGCAGGCATTGAATTTTTATCGCTGGAGATCTGGAACAGCTTTGAACAGACAGGCTATTATCGCCGCTGGGGTGAGATCAATCTTTTCATCATTCATGCCATGTCCTTCGGTACACGTTCTGCCAGATGGATGAAAGTTGTGCTGGATCTTTTGTTTTTCTTTTGCTTTGGTTTTGTGGTTCCATTTGTAGAAGCGTGGATGATTTTTTTGAATTGATGCCAACCATTTCCGTAAAAAAGAGACAGCGGGACGCCCGCAGGTGTTCCGCTGTTCCACATTCAAAACGATAATTTAGCCCAGCAGCTCCAGCACACCGGCCTTGGGGCGGGCGCCCACGGCCTGACGCACCAGCTTGCCCTGCTCGAATACCAGCAGGGTGGGGATGCTCATCACCCCGAACTGCGCCGCCAAGTCCGGCTGCTCGTCCACGTTCACCTTGCCCACCTTTACATCGGTGCGCTCTTCGGCTACCTCGTCCACCACGGGGCTCAGCATCCGGCAGGGGCCGCACCAGCTGGCCCAGAAGTCCAGCAGAACCGGCTTTTCGCTGTGGAGCACTTCCTGTGCAAAGTTTTCCTTGGTAATGTTGATGACTGCCATATTTTTTCCCTCCTGAATGGGTGTTGTGTTTTACTGACAATATCAGTATACCCCATACGCCACCCGCTTTTCCGTGACCGGGTTACGCAGGCGCAAAAAAGCCCGGAGCAGGAAGAAAAAAGACTGCTCCGGGCGGGGGATGGTTCAGTTATTGTGCGGTGGGCTTATCAAACACCGGCCACGCAGTTCTTGCCTGCAATGTAGCCGTAGTAGACGCACAGGCTGTGGCTGACGCCGCGCATGCAGATGGGGTACTCCACCGCATAGCGGCTGCCCTGCACGTTGCCGCAGACATACAGGCCCTTGATGATGTCGCGCTTGGGGCTGGCGGGGTCTTCCTCGGTGAAGGTGTGGCAGTTCTCGTCGCTCTCCAGACCGCCCGCGCAGACCAGCATGGCAGTAGTGCCCCACTGGCAGGCGTAGTACGGGGGATTTTCCAGTGCGAACATCCGGCTTGCGGGCTTGCCGAAGTCGTCATCGGAGCCGGCCTTGGCCAGCTCGTTGTAGCGCCGGATAGAGGCCAGTGCGGTGTCCAGTGCCTCGCCCTCGTAGCCGCACTGGGTCAGCAGCTCCTCCAGCGTGTCGGCCTTGAACTGGTAAGCCTCGGCCTTGGCGCTGATCTTGGTGTACTGACGGTCCGTGTAGTTGGGGTTGGACTCATCCTCGTCCTCCGGGATGATATAGCACAGGCCGCCGTGGTTGGCCGGCATATAGGGGATCTGCTCGCCCCACTTGGCGTCGTACAGCTGGAAGGAAGTGCACTCCGGCTGCAGCTCGATCTGGTTTTCCAGCTGCTGGCCGGGGATGCACTCGTTCATAAAGCGCTCGCCGCGCTTGTTGAGCTGCAGGAAGGGGGTAATGCCCATACCGCTGCCCATGTGGTGGGTTATAGGTGCGTGGTGATCCTGCACCTTTGCGCCGATCCATGCGCCCATGCGCAGGCCGTCGCCGGTCTCCACAGAGTTGCCCTCCACGTCTACGCCCAGCATACCCATGGCACCCATGTTCATGATCTGCTTCTCCACCACCTCGGGGGCAAAGTGCTTCATGATCTTCTCATCGCCGGAGTTGTCACCGGTGGCAAGGATCACGCCCTTGGCAGCGTTGAGCTGGATGTACTTATTGCCGTTCTGTGCATCGCGGATGATCACGCCGGTCACGCGGCCGTCGCCGTCCTTGAGCAGCTTGGTGCCAAAGCAGCCGTAGAAGGTCTTGGCACCGGCCTCGATGGCCTTGTTCAGGTTGGCTTCCACCACAAAGCCCTGCTGATCCTTGCGGGAGGAGCGGAATTCCATGCTGGAGGGGAAGGTGGGGAACTCTTCGTTGCGGTAGTCGTAGTGCTCGGGCTGCGGCCATGCCAGCGGCACCAGAATGCCCTTGTCGAACTGCTCCTGCGTGACCACCTGACGGGTGGTGTCGCAGATGGTCAGCTCAGGATAAGCCTCGATGAACCAATCCATGACCTCGTGTGCATGGCTGGCCCACTTTTTCAGGATGGGGCGCTTGTTGCGGAAGGTGCACTCGCGCATCAGGCGGTCGACCACCACATCCTCGTCCACAATGTTCTCGCGGCCCCAGCGCTTGTTCAGGCTGCCGTTCAGCAGAGCGTACTCGCCGCTGCGGCAGTTGAAGGAGGCGCTCTTCTCCACAATAGCGACCTTTGCGCCCTCCTCGGCGGCGGCGCGGGCAGCGCAGATGCCGGACAGACCGGCACCGATGACGACCACATCAAAGTCCTGCGTCTCGGAAGCCTGCACATCCGGCTCCTCACCCAGCCAGTCCTCGCCGGAATCAGCAGTCTGCTCTGCGGCAGGGGTCTCGGTCTTTACGCCCATGGCCTGCTCGATGCAGCTGGCGGCAGCTTTCTTGACGGCGTTGGTGGTGACGGTAGCGCCGGAGATGTTGTCGATTTCGGCATTCTGTGCTTCCATCAGCGCCTCCTGCAGGGTGGGGGCAGCCACGCCGCCGATGCTCTCGGTCTCGTTGGAGGTATCCACCACCACATCGGTGATAGCAGTGGCGCTGAAGGTCATGGTCACCTTCACCTCGCCGATGCCGGTAGCAGTGCCGGTGTAGGTGCCGGGGGTGTAGATAGCGTCTGCTACGCTGCCGGAAGAAGCGCTGCTGCCGTTGCAGGCAGCCAGAGCGCCTGCGGTGACGCCGCTCATGGCGGCGGCAGCGGCAACCTTCAGAAAGCCCTTACGAGAGATCTTTTCCATCTTGTTTCTCCTTTTTTGTGTTCCTTCTTTTTTCGTGTGTGCGGGATTTTTTGTCCCTGTCCTCAGATAGTATAAAATATAACGAACCAAAAGAGAAACAAAAGATTTTTGCAAGCGTGATAAAAAACGTTTATAACTCCGGCGTTCTATGGTATACTGATGATATAAATCAGAGAAAGGAGAAGCCCCAGCCATGAACGACCATCAGCTGCTGTGTTTTTTGACCGTGCAGCGCATACTGAACTTTACCGCCGCCGCAAAGGAGCTGTACTGCACCCAACCCGCACTCAGCTACCAGATCCGCAGTCTGGAAAAAGAGCTGGATCTGACGCTGTTCGAGCGCAGCACCACCCGTGTGGTGCTGACGGCGGCAGGCCGCGCCTTTGTGCCTCACGCAGAGCAGCTGTACCGGGGCATCCTGAACGCCCGCACCGCGCTGAAGGGCTTTTCTGCCGGGCACACCCTCACCCTGCGCCTGCCGCCGGTGCTGCTGCAGCACGACCCCATCTACCCGGTGCTGATGGAGCGGCTGCACACCGTGCTGCCCGGGCACGAGTTCCGGGTGGACACCGCCCCGCCGCGGATGAACGCCCATCTGATGCTCTGCACCGAGGCGGACGCCGCCGTGGTCCTGCCCTTCGGGTCGGCGCAGCCGGAGGTGGAGCGTACCCCCATCATGCACAACACCTTTTATCTGGCGCTCGCGCCGGAACATCCGCTTTACCCCCGCGAGAGCCTGCAGCTGGCAGACCTTGCAGGACAGCGGGTGTACTACGAGCCGCTGTATCAGGAGATTGTGGACTATGCAGGCGTCCAGCCCGGAATGCCGTTTTCCACCATGGAATGGCGCAGCGTGGAAAACTACGCCCATGTCTACACCGAGCTGCTGGCCGGGCGCGGGATGTTTTTGTTCCCCATGCGATACCCTGCCTACCCGGCAGCGTGGTACCGGCAGGTATGGCTGCCCCTGCCGGACACCGTTCTGCTGACCTTGCGGGACGATCCCCGCCCGGAGATTGCCACCCTGCGCCGGGTGTTCACCGAGGTTTACGGAGAGAGGATAAAAGCATTGATCCCATAAAAAACGGAACGTCTGCAGCCGTTCCGTTTTTTATCTCTCCCAGTTTTTTCTGGACACAAAACAGCCGCTCCGGGCGCACCCGGAGCGGCTGTTTTTGAAGGAGGTAACGAGGTAAATGAATAAGGATATCTCCCAACGCTTATCCCAAGGTGCAGGCCCCGGACAGGCGCTCAGGCAAAGAAGGAGATGATGAGGGCTACCAGGAAGCCCACGCCGCCGACCAGCGTTTCCATGATGGTCCAGGTCTTGAGGGTGGTCTTTTCGTCCATACCCACAAGGCTCTTCACCAGCCAGAAGCCGGAATCGTTGAAGTGGGAGCAGACGGTGGAACCGCCTGCAATGGCAGCGGTCACGCAGGCAAGGTACAGCGGGCTCAGCGCGCTGAGGCCGGGCATGGCGGAGATGATGCCTGCGGCCATGGTCATAGCCACGGTAGCGGAACCCACCGAGATGCGCACCAGAGCAGCCACGATGAAGGCCACCAGCACCAGCGGCAGGCTGGCGTTTGCCACGGCGTTGCCGATGACATCGCCCAGACCGGAGTTCTGCAGCATATAGCGCAGTACGCCGCCGCAGGCAGTGACCAGTAGGATCATGCCGGTGGGCTCCAGAGATTTGGTCATGATCTTTTCCAGCTGGGCGTTGGTGTAGCCGTGACGGGTGCCCAGCAGGTACATAGCAGCGATGGTAGCCAGCAGCAGCGCCATGAAGGGCTCGCCGAGGAAGGCCAGAACGGGCTGGATGCCTGCCAGTGCGGGCACTACCTTTGCCACGGAGTTTGCGATGATGAGCAGCAGCGGGATCATGATGATGCCCACGATGGTGCCAAACTTGGGCAGCTTGCTCTCGTCAATGTCTGCCTGCTGTGCAACGTGCTCGGGGACTTCAACCATGTACTTTTTGCCGCAGATGCTGCCCCAGATGGGACCGGCGGCAATCATGGCAAAGATGCCGCAGAAGATGCCGACGAGGATGACCCAGCCAAGGTCAACGCCCAGCATGGTAGCCACCAGAACGGGACCCGGCGTGGGCGGGATGAAGGCGTGGCCGACCGCCAGACCGGCCAGCAGGGGGATGACGTAGTACAGCACGGAGCGCTTGGTGCGCTTTGCCAGAGAGAAGGCCAGCGGGATGAGGATGATAAGTCCTGCATCAAAGAACACCGGCATGGCCACCACCAGACCCGTGATGCCCAGTGCCCACGCGGCCTTTTCGTCACCGAACTTCCGCACCATGGTCACAGCCAAGGTCTGTGCGCCGCCGGATTCTTCCAGAATGGCGCCGAACATGGAGCCCAGACCCACCAGAAGAGCGATGCCCTTTAAGGTGTTGCCGATGCCCTCGTTCACCGAGCCGATGATGTCGGACAGGGGCATACCGGCCATCAAGCCGATGCCCACCGCACCGATCAGGATGGAGATCATGGCGTGTACCTTGAACTTGATGATGAGAACGAGCAATAGGATCAGGCCTGCCACGGCAGCAAAAACCAGCCGTGCCGCATCGGGCGTTGCAACTGCTGTCATAGAAATTTCCTCCGTTTCGTGATTTTTGGTTACACTTATCCAAGCCGTCCGGAAAAACGCACCGGACAGTTTACTTTTTGTTATTTATGCGGAGTGGTTTACTCCATGTATGCGCCCTTCATGGGGCTGACAGCGTGCTGAGAGTAGAGCTTCAGCAGACCCTTGGTGTACTTGGGAGCCTTGGGCTTCCAGTTGGCGCGGCGCTCGGCAAGGATGGCGTCCATCTCTTCGGGGGTCTTGGGCTCGCCCTTCACGCCCACAATGGCCAGCTTGCGGTTATGCACGTCGATCTGGATCAGGTCATCCTGCTCCACCAGTGCGATGGGGCCGCCCACCGCAGCCTCCGGGCTGACATGGCCGATGACCGGGCCGCGGCTTGCGCCGGAGAAGCGGCCATCGGTAATCAGCGCTACGCTGGAAGCCAGCTTCGGGTCGGCGCAGATGGCCTCGCCGGTGTAGAACATCTCGGGCATACCGCTGCCGCGCGGGCCCTCGTACCGGATGAAGATGGCGTCACCGGGCTTCACCTCGCCGTGCAGCACAGCGGAGATGCACGCCTCCTCGCTGTCGTAGGGCTTGGCGCGCAGGGTAGCTTCAAACATATTCTTGGGGCAGGCGGTGTGCTTGATGACGCAGCCCTCCGGGGCAAGATTGCCCTTCAGGATGGCAATGCTGCCGTCCGTACCCTTGGCGTTATCAAAGCTGTGGATGATGTCCTCGCGGCTGACCGGGCGGGCAAAGCCTGCGGTCTTTTCCGCCAGAATGGCGTCGCAGTGCTGGTAGAAGCCGTTCTTCTTCAGCTCCTCCAGATTCTCGCCCAGCGTCTTGCCGGTGACGGTCATCACGTCCAGATGCAGCATGGACTTGATCTCCTCCATCACGCGGGGCACGCCGCCTGCGTAATAGAAGTACTGTGCGGGCCAGTCGCCGGAGGGACGGATGTTCAGCAGGTAGTGTGCGCCACGGTGCATCCGGTCAAAGGTGTCGGCGTCGATCTCGATGCCGAACTCGTGGGCGATGGCGGGCAGGTGCATGGTGGCGTTGGTAGAGCCGGAGATGGCGGCGTGCACCATGATGGCGTTCTCAAAGCTCTTCTTGGTCACGATATCCTTGGCGGCGATGCCCTTCTTGACCAGCTCCATCAGCTGCTTGCCGGCATCGTAGGCGGCCTGCTTCAGCTCCGGGGCGGTGGCGGGCATCAGGGCGGTGCCCGGCAGCATCAGACCCAGTGCTTCGGCCATGATCTGCATGGTGGAGGCGGTACCCATGAAGGAGCAGGCACCGCAGCTGGGGCAGGCGTTGTGCTTGTAATAATCCAGCTGGCTGTTGGGGATGACGCCGGTCTTTTCCCATGCGTCGAACTTGCCGATCTGCTCCAGCGTCAGCAGCTCGTTGATGGCGCAGGCGGGGTCGTTGACCACATACTCCTTGGGCAGGGTGTGGGCTTCCATGACGCCGCCGGTGACCACGATGGCGCTCATGTCCTTCAAACGGCCGATGCTCATGAGCATGGCGGGCACAGATTTGTCGCAGCTGGCAATGAACACGCCGCCGTCATAGACGCTGGCGTTTGCCTGTGCCTCCACCAGATTGACGATGGCGTCACGGTGGGGCAGCGAGTAGTTGATGCCGTCATGACCCTGTGCGATGCCGTCGCACATATCGGTGGCAAAATAGCGGGCCGCCTTGCCGCCGTTATCGTTGACCGCCTGCACGGCCTCCTTGACGAACTGATCCAGATGGGCACTGCCGGGATGGCTGTCGCCGAAGGTGCTCTCCACCATGATCTGGGGCTTTGCAAGGTCCTCGACCTTCCAGCCCATACCCATCTTCAGGGGGTCGTTCTCGGGTGCTAAAGTGCGGACTTCCTGTGAACGCAACTCCATATTCATTACCTCCAAATACTGCTTGCTTTCGTCCTTTTTTCTGCCGGACCTTTTTGTGATTTTATTGTAAATCCGCAGACGTCTCTTTGCAAGTTGTCACGGGTATATCCTACTTTTTGTGCAAAAACTCTGGGATACATCATGCACTCTGCCCAAATCCGGGCGAATTTTGCCCAAAATCAGCCGTCAAAGCGGCTTTTGGCAAAAACGCGGGAGAAAAGTCATCTGATGACTTTAGGGAGAACCCCCTCAGTCGCGCAGCGACTGAGGGGCTATAAATGGAGAAGCGAAAAAAGCGTTAAAG
>ERZ1026916.1459-NODE-1459-length-11565-cov-4.312424_pt1 | contig 11565 bp, 13 predicted proteins | sample MGYA00519465_ERZ1026916 | MGnify/ENA primary metagenome ERZ1026916 (study PRJEB26926, sample SAMN06164880) | human gut metagenome | biome: ENVO:00009003; feature: ENVO:2100002; material: ENVO:00002003 | host: Homo sapiens | place: USA | collected 2012 ... | reverse complement strand
TTGTCCCTGCCTAAACCCGTAAGTTTGATGATGTCATCGCAATCGAGAAAACTCTTTCCGAACTGAGCTGAAAGCCGTTTTACCTCGTCTGCAATGAGATGTTCAATGTTGACTGCCGAATTGTTGCTGTAAATATACACATTACCTCCATATCATATTTATTTGTTGCAACAACGCCGCAATAAGTCTGTATCTGCGCATGAATTCGCTTGTAAACGACGGGAAATACTACTTTGATTTCCTGACCGATGCGCGCAATATAAGGCTTACAACGGCATTTTTGCAAGCTATAAATTTCACCCTTCAAAGGACGGAAGCGGGTATCCCGCCTTGCCGTGAGAATGTAAGTGTGGCGCAAACTGCGTCTCACTTCTTATCCTGTTCCAAAAAATAGGTCTTTTTGCTCCATTTTTGTTTGAACCGACTTCACCCCTCAACGTGTTGATTTTATCCTTCGTCCGTTTTTTGAGATTGCCGCTTGCGGCTGCCCGTATAGACGATTATGTTTCCGTTTTGCCGGTGCAGAGAGTTATAGCTTGGCGTGCGCCTGATTTGCCCGAACGCTTCCAACAAAGAAAGGTCGTCCTGTATCGTCCGTTCGCTTACGCCGAACTCTTTTGCCATGACCGCCACGGTAAACCGCCGCCCGCTCCGCCTGCGGATGAATCGCAAAAGCCGTTCTTGTCTTTCGTCTCGTTTACTCATAAATCACCTCCATGTAAAAACCCCCTCACTTATAAGGGAATAAGAGGGGGTAAAAAGTTAACCTGTTTTGGGTGTTCTGGCAAAAGTTTTACAAAACTTTCACAAACGAAAAATCAGCCCGATAACGGACTGACTTTCCAATCTTTATTCAGTTTTGAGAAAAGTCCCCTCATAATATAGCCATAAGGGGCGAAAAAATCGTACCCCTATAAAACAGAGCCGAAAATCGCTTCCAACAGCTTGACCTCTTTATCGTGCGCCAATTTATACTCTTGCAAGTTGGCTTCGGCTTTTTTAATAAGTTTCCTGACCGCGCCTTCGGTTACGTTCATACTTTTTGCGATCTCGGTTTTCTTTATATGCAGGTATTTATGCCGAAAAAATGCGTCGGCTTGCCGATAGGTAAGCAAGGAAAAGATTTCCTGTTTCTTTCCGTCAATATTATGTCTGCGGAACTTTTCCTCTTTCCATTCGGATTTTTCTTGTTCTTCCTTATCGAGGATATCTAAAATGTCTTCGCTCTCGTCAGGAAATTCAAATCCGCTATCCAAAAGTTTGTCATAGGAAATATGCCGACGGGTTTCTTTGCGTTCAACTTTCTTTTCGTACTTTTCCAACTGTTCAAATGCTGCCGCAACTTCATCCGTCACTTCAATTTCTTCCGTATGCCCGTCGGCAAATTTATAAGTTATAATAGCATAATAATAATCAAGAAATTCCGAAAAACCTATCAAAGAACAGCAGCATTCTTTGAATGACGGTATCCTTTTTCTTATCCCTTGCGCCGTCAAATCTTGACATGGCGGGCATGATTTTATCGATGTCTGTTCCTGTCGTTTTCATAATTCCGTCGCGGAAAGAACGCTCGACAAATTTTCTCGTTTCCTCGTCTTTCAAACCTTCTTCCGATATGATGGCGGCAAGTTCGATTTCTTTCTGTTTTATCACAAATTCACGCCATTCAAGCAGTACGTCGTCCACATCGTTGATACCTGCAATAAAGTTTTCGATAAGTGCCTTTTTGCTGCGCAATTCCAAGCTGGAATCAATGGCTTTATGAATAGAAACAAGAATTTCTTTATCTTCCTGATGTCCGTCGTGATACTTTTTGACAAGCAGCAGAATATAGTCTATATTGATTTCAACCTGCTTAATTAGTTCGATTTCAAAAACAATATCGTCTGTAATATCCTCTTTTTCCGCGTCTTTGCGGCGAGTACGCCATTCGTCATAGAGATCGTTGTATCTGCCCTGATAATCCTGCATATCGCGCTCGGACAAAATTTCATTGCCGATAAACTCATCGAAAGAGGACAGGATATTCCTCATTCGCAGAATCGCCCCGAACAGCCCGATAAAATCTTTTTGTGCCTGTTCACCGATAATTTGCGGCTCGGAAAGCGGATACTTGGTTTGCAGTTCTTCTATCAGGTCAACATAGCCGGCTTTGCCGTCGTAACCGTAATAATAGTCTTTGTAACCTTTTAATAAGCAGATGCCGCCTGCGTCTTTATCCCCGAAAAGTGAGATGGCATCGTCTGTGCGCTTTTGCAGATTGCGGAAACAAACAATATTGCCAAATGTCTTGATAGAGTTCAGAATTCTGTTTGTTCTCGAATACGCTTGCAAAAGTCCGTGCTGTTTCAGGTTTTTGTCCACCCAAAGCGTGTTGAGCGTAGTGGCGTCAAAGCCCGTCAGGAACATATTGACGACAATCAGCAAATCGATCTCGCGGTTCTTCATGCGGAGCGATATGTCTTTGTAGTAGTTTTGGAATTTATCGCTCGAAGTATCGTAATTCGTGCGGAACATTTCGTTATAATCGCGGATTGCGCTTTCCAAAAAGTCACGCGAAGTGCTGTCGAGGGCAGAGGTATCTTCCGAATTTTCTTCGCCCAGCAGCCCGTCGTTTTCTTCTTCGTTGGCGGCATAGCTGAAAATCGTTGCAATTTTCAGTTTTCGGCTCGGATTCTCGTTCATCTGCCGCTTGAACTCGGTATAGTACAGTTTTGCCGCTTCGATAGACGAAACGCAGAAGATTGAGTTAAATCCCGAAAGGCGCAATTTCTGCTTAATTTCTTCGACCGCCTTGGCGTCTTTTGCAGTAACGACTTCCGATATATTCGTGAGCGCGTTAAAAGAATAGCTTTTTTCGTTGCGATAGGTCTTGCGATTGAAGTTATCTAAAATATAATCGACGATTTTGCGGATACGTACAGGCGCATTGAATGCTTTTTCGCGGTCAATGTCGGCGACCTGTTTATCGTCTATATCAGGCTCTTTGTCCATCGTCTTGATATAATCGATGCGGAACGGCAGAACGTTTTTATCGTTGATTGCGTTGACGATGGTATAGGTGTGCAGTTTTTCTCCAAACGCCTGTTCGGTTGTTTTCAGGTTGGCGTGCTTTGTTCCCGCGTTGGCATTGACGGCAAAAATCGGCGTGCCCGTAAACCCGAACAAATGATACTTTTTGAAAGCCTTTGTAATGGCGACGTGCATATCTCCGAACTGACTGCGGTGGCACTCGTCGAAGATAATGACAACGTGCTTTTCAAAGACGGGATGTCCCTTATATTTTTTGATAAATTTATCCAACTTCTGAATGGTCGTGATAATGATCCGCGCATTCGTATCTTCAAGCTGTTTTTTGAGGACGGCGGTGGAAGTGTTGCTGTTCGCCGCTCCCTTTTCAAAGCGGTCGTATTCCTTCATCGTCTGGTAGTCGAGATCCTTTCGGTCAACCACAAACAAAACCTTGTCGATATACGGGAGCGCGGTAGCAAGCTGCGCGGTTTTGAACGAGGTCAACGTCTTGCCGCTGCCCGTCGTGTGCCAAATATATCCGCCGCCGTCGATCGTACCGTACTGTTTGTAGTTATTGGAAACCTCAATTCGATTTAATATCTTTTCCGTCGCCGCAATTTGGTACGGGCGCATGACGAGCAGCATATTTTCCGAAGAAAATACGCAGTATTTCGTCAGGATATTCAAAAGCGTATGTTTGGAAAAGAACGTTTTGGTAAAGTCTATCAGGTCGGGAATAATGCGGTTGTTCGCGTCCGCCCAAAAGGAAGTAAATTCAAAACTGTTGCTCGTCCGCTGTTTTTTTGCGCTCTGCGATTTTTTCGCGTCGCGGATATGGTTGTCGCGCGTGGTATTGCTGTAATACTTTGTATTTGTGCCGTTGGATATGATGAACACTTGCACAAACTCAAACAAACCGCATTCCGCCCAAAAACTGTCGCGCTGATAGCGGTTGATCTGGTTGAATGCTTCCCGTATCGCCACGCCGCGGCGTTTGAGTTCGATATGTACGAGAGGGAGACCGTTGACAAGCACGGTAACGTCGTAACGGTTTTTGTAAGTGCCTGCATTGTTTTCGTATTGGTTGATGACTTGCAGCTTGTTGGCGTGAATGTCCGCTTTGTCGATCAGCGCTATATTTTTGGTCAGACCGTCGTCCCTCTTGAAATTGATACGGCTGTCGCCTTCTTGGATTTTGCGCGTTTTTTCTGCAATGCTCTCTTTGGCGTTTGCGATATGTACGGAAAAAAACCGTTTCCATTCGTCGTCTGTAAACTGTATGCCGTTCAAAACTTCCAACTGTTTGCGCAAGTTGGCGATCAGGTCGGCTTCCGTATGGATAGGCAAATATTCATATCCCTGCGTTTTTAACAGCGCGATAAATTCGCGCTCCAAATCGGATTCGCTCTGATATGCGTCGCTGCGCACGGAACTTGCCGTATATTCCGCCACGACCGTGCTTTCATTCGATTGTGTTACGATGTTATAGTAAGCCATATTTTTATCCTCGGTTATCAATCTAAACTTTTCTATGCCTGATATAGAGTACAATAGCAAGGACGATTACGATTGCAAGCAAAAAACCCAAACCAATGACGATATAAAGTAGATAAGTTTCCAACAGCATTACGATATAGCAGAGGGCAAAAGAAACAAGCGTAGAGATTACAAAATAGACGAATTTCATAACATCGCTATCAAACCACCCAAGTGCATGAAATATCATGCCCACCGCAGTATAGGAAATAATCCACGCCGCTATTTTAACAAAAATTTCGCCCGCTATTGATATGTTACTTTGCGTCATATTCAAGGTAACAAGCCAAGTAAGAAAGTTGACGATACCTTCAAACAATCCGCTTGTAAAAATGAATATAAAAAGTAAAAATGCAATAATAGCAGCAATTCTTCCTTTCATTGAGCGATTTCCTCAAACGTAAGCAGTTTGTCCCGATAGTATTCGTATTGTTTTTGGCGCGCCTCGATTTCCGCGGGCAAACCTTCGGAAATATCGTTGCAGAGTTTATCAAAACGGTCAAGGATAGCGACAATGCGCTTTTGTTCTTCAATAGGGGGAACAGGTACAACAAATTTCCGAATTTTCTCCATCGGAATATTTTGCATTGAAGAAGCCTGTATTAAACGCAATATCTCTTTTTTGTAAAATATATTACTTTGACAATAATATCGCAAATAATCAGGCAACACGCCCTCATTAGTTATTCTAATAAGAGCAACATTAGGCGCCAAATAAAATTTCTCATCTTCATTTATCAATGCTACCTGACCAACCGTACCAACATAGGTAAACAACAAATCACCCTTTTTAAGTTTACTTCTATCTAATTTGGACAAATCACTTTCATCAATATATTTTACATCTGTCAAATCAAGTTGTCCGTTTTTTACATTTAATCCACGTAAAGCAATTATTTGACCTGAGTTTGAATATTTAACATACTTGGTAAATTCAAATCCTGCAAGTTTTGTCACTAACGCTAAATCTCCAAGCCTTACCCATTTTACTTGGCAATTTAAGAGGTGGTTATACCCCCCCCCCAGTACGATTGTTTGTAGTATCATTTATACCGTTAAACGATAACAGTTGATCCCTATAAAACTCATACTGTTTTTTTCTCGCCGTGAGTTCCGCCGTGAGTTCCGCCGTGAGTTCCGTAAACTTGTCCAGAATCCGCACGATTTCTTCCTGCACCTCAATCGGCGGCACGGGGATTTTATAATCATCGGTGTCGCAAATAGAAATTTGAGGCAACTTTCCTGTTTTCGCCTTTAATTGAAATTCATCAATATGATTTTGCAGAAAATAATATACAAATTTTAGTCTTATCAGTTCGCTTTTTGCTGAATAAGACCACATTTCATTTTTATGTGTAAATGGATTTGTATAATATTCAAAACCTATATTTCCGCGAGATTTGACTATAATGCTTGGCTTTGAAATTACTGAACTATTCGGTATATCTCCGTAATCTACATTTGCCACAGTATTGCCCGCGGCAAATATCCGTATTGGAGCAAAAGGTTTGTCGAGTTTTTTCATTTCTCCCGCAGTTATAGCAATACCTTTTTGCCTTTGACAAACTTCACTAATTTTTTTATATTCCACTCCGATCGGGCAAAGTTTTTGTATCAATTCTTCAAGTTTTTGCATTTATATTTCTCCAAAATAGCCTGTACTTTCTTTTGGCTTTCTTCGTCTTGTACTTTTTCTAAATGAACAATTTCAAATTGATCATAAAATCCGATAGATTTTAATTCTTCTATCATTTCCAATGTTTCCCAAACAGGTGTTGACCAAGCATTATAACCAAATAAAATATTTATTTTAATACAAAAATCTTGGCGGTTTTGTAAGCCTTCGTAACTATTTAAGCCATTTTCAACAATAACTGCTTGTCTTTGTCTTTCCGACTCACTCATTTCTTGAATATCATCCACGCTTTGTAAAACTTTCCGCTTTTGTATCATTGCATCATAGTCGTAACCAAACTGTTTTGCAATACGCCTATCTTGTTCTGTTGTATCAAAATCCCGAAAGTAATGTTGTCCTTCTTCTGAAAGTTGATAAGAATGAAAAACACTTGCAGGATATTTCACCGTAAAAACGTCTTTTTCAATTTCGGGATTTACACGATACGCAAAGCGAAATAATTCTTTATCATGAGGAACATAATCCAATGTAAGATTTTCAGGCAAAAAATCTTTACAAAGGTTTCGGACTTCCGCTAATTGATTTTTCAATATTGCAATCAATTCATCAGGTGTATTATATTTTTGCCGCTTGTAATTCTCATCCTTATGAGCAGAATTTTTATCTCTCTCATAGTAAATAGAGGAAATAATTTCGTTTTGACAAATTTTTTTCTTGTCTTTTGGAAAAGATTTATCCAACACTACACAACAGTTTATGTAGAACTGTTGACAGGTGGCTGCAATTCTCGCACGCAAATCAATATTGCCAAGCAGTTTCTGATTTTCTTTTATATAAAGCAAAGTATCAATATTTTTCTTTGCCTCAATTAAATATCGTGCAAGTTGCCATTTCGTCATAATTATCCCTCAATCTCCGCAATGATTTTATCAATTTCGTCGCGCAGGATTTGTTCGCGGGCGACGATTTCGGCGATTTGATTATTCAACTCTTTTATATCGACTTTTTCCCGCGTGTCTTGTTTTTCAACGTAAGTGCTGACGGACAGGTTAAAATCGTTTTCACTAATCGCAGCGTTCGGTACAACTTTGGCGGTATATTCCACGTCCTTGCGCTCGGTAAAAAGCCGCAATATGTTTTCTATATTTGTATCGGTCAGCTTGTTGTTATTGGTAACTTTCACGCATTCCGCACTTGCATCGATAAAAAGCACGTCGTTACTTGTTTTCGATTTTTTCAGCACCATAATACAAGTGGCGATACTTGTGCCGAAAAATAAGTTGCTGGGTAATTGTATAATACAGTCGATGAAGTTGTTTTCAATGAGATATTTGCGTATCTTTTGTTCTGCGCCGCCGCGATAGAAAATGCCGGGGAAACAAACGATAGCAGCCACGCCGCTCGTAGCCAACCAAGAGAGGGAGTGCATAATGAACGCCATGTCAGCATAACTCTTGGGAGCGAGAATGCCAGCAGGGGAGAAGCGAGGATCGTTGATAAGCAGAGGATCGTCGCTGCCTTTCCATTTGGTAGAATAAGGGGGATTACTGACGATTGCTTCAAAAGGTTCATCGTCCCAATGCTGCGGCTTTGTTAAAGTATCCTCGTTGGCAATGTCAAATTTGTCGTAGCCTTCTGCCCAGAGCCGCTCCAGCTCTCCAGCAGCTTCGGCGTGTTCCTCATCCAGTGCGTAGACATCCTGCAGCACCGACTGGGCTGCCCGACATCGCTGTGCCTGTTCCCAGGTGCCGGATGTTGGGTGTTCCTCCTGTGTTTCCTCCGGCTCGTCGCGCATCTTCTCATCTTCAAACGTTGGGAGGCCGAGGCGGATGTTCTCGGCCTCCCGGATGATGTCGTTCTTGATCCGGCGGAACTCTTTCTGCTGGGAGAGCGGAAGATGCTCCCGTGGGGTGCAGGGGCTGTAGCACTCGTTCAGCTCATCCCGGATCTGATTCCAGGTTTCATACGGATCTTTGGTGGGTTCTACGACCAGAATACGCATGAGATCATCGCTCATAATCCGGATTGGTTTGAAGATGAGGACGAAGCGTGGGACGAATGGGAGAATGATTGATTCTCTCAGTCCCATGTGAGATTACGAAAAATAGCGCAGGGCAGCTTGGAAAACAGGCTGCTCTGTGCTATTTATACCGTCTTTTAGGAAAGTAAAGGCGGCATTTTGACGTTTCAAAAAAGTTTGATTATATTAAGAAGTTTCAATGTAATACCAATCATTATATTATTTCTGATTCAAATATTGAGAAATTATTGATTTTAGGCAAAAACCCTGCTCAAAAAATTTGTGCAGCTTTTTTCGCCAAATTTGGTATTCACATGGCTGTTTTTTCGGGAGGGATAGTAGGGAGATGTTTTCCCCTTTGTACCTTGACAATTTTATATCAGCAACGCGGACAACACCGCAGGTTGGGAAACGCGCACGGTGCGCGCGACGACCTCGTCGAAGCAAGCTGCGTATCTTTCGCTTCCGTGCAAGCACGAAAGCTCAATCACTACGCTGCTTCTCCTCTCCCCACAAAGCCATCCGGCTTTGCGGGGTCCCCAAGACGGGCGAGCGAGAAACGCACTGTGGGCAGTCTTGGCAGGCTGCATCATGCCGCCCAATCTGCTTGGACACACAACGTCTGGCCTGCACGTAAGACAGGCTGCCGTGGCTGGGGTTGCAAGCAGTCAAGACCCCTTCCATGAGCTGTGAGAGCTGCCAAGCTCTGTCCGCGCTGTTCCCCATCGCCGGGGCGCGAGCTGCAAATACGGCGGAAACAATTTCAAAAGAATGGAGTGTTTATGTCAGAAAACAAAAAATATTACTACATGAAGCTCAAGGAAAATTTCTTCTCCAGTGAACGGATGGTTGTTTTGGAAATGATGCCGGACGGAATTCTGTATTCCAATTTGCTGCTCAAGATGTATCTGATGTCGCTCAAGCACAACGGAGTTCTCCTGCTGCATGAAAATCTGCCGCATACGCCGCAGACCATCGCAACGTTTACCCGCCATCAGATCGGCACCGTAGAACGCGCGCTGCAAATCTTCCTAAAACTCGGCTTTGTCGAGCTGCTGACCGATGGCGCGTACTATATGCCGGATATCCAGCTGCTGGTCGGGCGATCCTCCACCGAAGCAGAGCGAAAACGCCGGGAGCGGCTGCGTTTACAAGCACAGAAGCTCCTGCCCAACGCAAAAGCGGACATTTGTCCACCAGAGAATAGAGATAAAGAGATTAGAGAACAGAAGTGCGCGCGGACAAATATCCGAACTTACGAAGTAACGGAGGAAGATGTCGTATGATGCCAATTACAGAAGAAGTCCATGCGTTTTTGACGGCAAATGCAGCTGCGCAGATACAGCGAGATGATGAGTATCTCGATCCCGCTGATGGATTGCTGCACTGCAAGACCTGTCATGGCTTTCGGCAAACGGTCATTCCTGCTCCCGGCGGAACAGGGTTTCTCCGACCACGCTGCCTGTGCCCCTGCCAGAGTGCTGCGGAAAAACAGCGCAAAGCGGCAGAAGAAAAACGGGAGCGTCTGGAACGCATTCAGCGTCGAAAAGCACATGAACCAGAAACAATATCACTCGCTGGAAGAATTGCCCCTGATGATGAACATGACAGATGTTGCTGCCGTCCTTGGCATTTCCAGAGCCGGAGCGTACAAGCTCGCCCACAGTGCAGATTTCCCGGCGTTTCAGATCGGCAGACGCATCGTTGTCTCGCGGGAAAACTTCCTCGGCTGGCTGGACCGGCAGTCCACAGAACAAAAATGTGCCTGAGCGCAAAAAGTACTCGCTATTTCACTGTGCTTGTGGTAGTTGTGTGAGCTACCGGAAAAGGAGGAATTTACATGAGCAAAAAGCGAGCCAACGGCGAAGGCAGCATCCGCAAACGGAAGGACGGACGCTGGGAGGGCCGATATACCGCCGGGTATGACAAGGACGGAAAGGTCATCACGAAAAATGTTCTCGGGAAAACACAGGCAGAAGTCAAAGAGAAACTGAAAACAGCGATTGAAGAAAGCCAGAAGCTTGACCCGACCCGCACAGGGCAGTACACCGTTCAGACATGGGTGACGTTGTGGTACGAGGTATTTATCAAGCCGCAAATTCGCCCAAATACGAAGCAGTTCTACCGCAACTGCATGGAAAACCATCTCTTTCCCGCGCTGGGTGACTGCCCGCTGGAAAAGCTGAGCACCATTCAAATTCAGCGCGCGATCAACGAGATGAGCGAGCACGGCAGAAATCACTACTACAGCCACATTCCGCTGAAAGAAACGACGCTCAGCCCCCGCATTGTGCAAGGCATCCTCGGCATCCTGCGGAAAAGTCTCGATCAGGCCGTCGCAGAAAAGCTCATTCTGAGCAATCCGGCAGCAAACTGCAAAGCCCCGAAAACGGTACGAAAAGAGATGAAAGTGCTGCCGGAGGAGCTGATTGGACCATATCTGCACGAAGCGAAGCAGCGCGGCGTGTTTGCACCGCTCTATCTGGAACTGACCAGCGGCCTGCGCCGGGGAGAACTGCTGGCCCTGCTCTGGAAAGATCTGAACGTGAAGGAGCGAACACTTTCCGTTACCAAAAGCGTCTGCCGCATCGACCATCAGCTTGTTGTCAGCCAGCCAAAAACGAAAAACTCCCTGCGGCTGCTGACACTTCCGGAGAGCACCGTACAGATTCTGGTGGAAGAACACGAAAAGCACCCGGATAATCCCTATATGTTCCCGTCCCCGAAAACCGGAGAAATGCTCGACCCGGCATCCTTCCGCGCCATGCATGACCGGATTCTGGAAGCCATCGGCGCAGAACATGTGAGATTTCATGACATGAGACACACATTCGCGACCTTGGCACTCAAAAATGGCGTTGACGTGCGGACACTCTCCGAAATGCTCGGACATTACAGCGCGGGGTTCACGCTCAGCACCTACGTCCACTCCGCGCCCAGTATGCGCGTGCAGGCTGCGGACACCATCGGTCAAATGATCGGCCGGGAAGTGGTGTGACGCAAAGCATAGCGGGCGCGCTGCCAAAACGGCAGCGCGCCCCTTTTCTCGTGAAAAAATACTGATTTTATGTACGTCTTATGCGCTGTGGAATGGTCTTTTCGTGCTATTTCGTACTGTTTTGTACATCGACGTACATCGCGGTTTGGGTCACGGTTTGGGTCAAAACGTGACTTCAAAAATATGGTCGAACTTTTTGACTGCAAAATGCAAGAAAAAGCTCCGAAATCAAGCGATTTCGGGGCTTTTTATGGTGGACAGTACAGGACTCGAACCTGTGACCCCATGCACGTCAAGCATGTGCTCATACCAGCTGAGCTAACTGTCCAACGCGGTTTGCGAGAATTATTATAGGCGATGAAG
>ERZ1026916.1447-NODE-1447-length-11655-cov-5.916897_pt1 | contig 11655 bp, 10 predicted proteins | sample MGYA00519465_ERZ1026916 | MGnify/ENA primary metagenome ERZ1026916 (study PRJEB26926, sample SAMN06164880) | human gut metagenome | biome: ENVO:00009003; feature: ENVO:2100002; material: ENVO:00002003 | host: Homo sapiens | place: USA | collected 2012 ... | reverse complement strand
TATCGGGTGTTGAGATTTCAAGAGAGGACGATTCCTCGCTTCACGGCTACGGACAAAAAATACTGGGCGATATTGCCGAAATATATTCGGGTACGTTTGATACAACGGGAAAGAACAGCGAGTATACCTGTACGCTCGTTATGCAGATGAAGGAACGTCAGACAGAAAATATATAAAGGTTGCAAAAAAGTAATATGAAAATTGTTAATATTGATAATGTATATGCGTGGCTATATCTTTTTTCTTCGGTGCCACAGATGATTTTTACCGCATGGGCGTTTTCACGATGCTTTGAACTGAAGGTGTCGCAGAAAGTATATTATATTGCTTTTACAGGACTTTCCTTTGCTCATCTCGTTCCACAGATATTTTTCGGCTTATATGTCCCTGCAAAGACGTTTGTCCTGCTTGCGCTGCAGATAGTCCTGATGTGGCTGATGTCAAAAAGCGGTATAGTTAAAGCAATTATTTTCAACGGCTTCGATATGGTTATCAATATGCTGCTGGAATTTGCGTTATTCCTGAGCTTTTTCGGGATTTTTATTACAAATAACGGTATTACTACGGATGTATATACAAGCGAAAGAGTAGTTGGCTCCGTGCTTTTTACGACGCTTTCGTTACCGCTTAAATACCTGCTTGCTGCTGTATGGAACAAGATAGCCGGAAAGAAACAATCAAAGCTCCGTATGAGCCTTATAGCTTTTCCTGTAGCGCAGGTGCTTGTTATCACAGCAATAGTATCAAGTTTTTCACAGGTGTATATGAATATACTTAAAGTCGATATATTGCTTGTTACGACAATAGGTCTTGTGATTTTTGCGATTGCCGACCTTATATATATGTTCTTTATTTCGGATATTGAAAAGAAGAACGCACTTGAACTTGAGGTAAACTCGATGAAATACGCCCGTCAGCTTGAAGAACAGCACTTTAAGCAGATCGAGGAAAAGCGTTACGAGGTGGCTAAGATACGTCACGATATAAATAATCAGCTTGCAAGCATAAAAAGTATGGTGCATAGCAGACATATAGAACAGGCTGAGGAGCTGATAGGCGAACTTGAAAATACTGTGAGAAATACGCAGGAATATAGTTATTGCTCGATACCGGTAGTAAATGCGGTAATATCCGAGAAGAACAAAGAGGCTGAAAAGTACGGCATACAGCTTGTAACAAAGATAGATATTCCGGATTCCTGCGGAATAACACAGCATCATCTTTGCAGTGCATTTGCAAATATGATTGACAACGCTATCCGAGCGGAGCGTGGCTTCACGGAAAAAGACAGCGACAAGAAAATCATCAATGTCGATGCGGTGAGCGACTCGGTAAGCGTTTATATAACCGTCAGAAATTATGTATCGGGTGTTGAGATTTCAAGAGAGGACGATTCCTCGCTTCACGGCTACGGACAGCAGATACTCGGTGATATAGCGCAGATTTATTCGGGAAGGTTTGAAAAGTCGGAAAAGAACGGAGAGTATACCTGTACACTTATACTCGGTAAAAAAGCGTACAGCGAGGAAAAGATATAATTGACAGCAAAAAGGGCAGGTAAATCCACCTGCTCTTTTTTATTTTGCAATAAAAAATTATCGAAAAACGATAAAAATCTATTGACAAACGGAAATCCGTGTGATAAAATACAGATAACAAAAAACGATAAATGCGTCAGGAAAGGGCGGTATTATGAAAAAACAAAATTATTCTGTAATGACAACCTCAATACTTGTAAAGGCGGTATTCGTGCTTATAATCGTATGCTGTATATTTGCACCTTTAATTGTCCGTGTCTATGATAACGGTATCATCGCACTGACAGGAAGGTCGGTGTATATGCCTATGATAATCACTCTTTATCTTGCGGCGGCGGTAGCAATTGTGCTAGTTACGGCGCTTGACCGTCTGCTGTCAAATATCAGGCACGACAAGGTGTTCATACCCGCCAACGTGAAAATATTACGGCTTATATCGTATTGCTGTTTTGCTGTAAGCGTTATCTTTATCTATTTCAGTTTTATAAGACCGTTTGCGTGGCTTGTGGTTATAGCGGCGGCATTTTTCGGACTGATACTGCGTGTTATAAAGAACGTCTTTGAACAGGCAATCATATTAAAGGAAGAGAACGACTTTACTATATGAGCTGTGAGGTACTGATATGGCAATTGAAATAAATCTTGATGTAATGATGGCAAAGCGGAAAATCTCATCCAACGAGCTTGCCGCCGCAATAGGCATAACACCTGCGAATCTGTCGGTGCTGAAAACGGGCAAGGCAAAGGCAATAAGATTTTCAACGCTTGAAAAGATATGCGAGGTGCTGCAGTGTCAGCCCGGAGATATTCTGTGCTATAAAGGCGGTGGAGAAGATGAATGAATACTATAATTATGCGGAAAATGCGGAGCAGTGCGGTAACGTTCCGCCGGTGAATGTATACGGCAGAGCAGACGGACAGTTCGTACAGCCTCAAAGGCAGCTGCAAGGCCCGCCGGAAGCAAAGAAAGTATACGGCATCCGTGACTTCATATTCGCTGTGATGACCGTTATAATCGGCTTTATAACACTGAAGCTGTTCTTTACCGAGGGAGAAATATTCCCGTTTGCAGAGGTTATAGCGTCGGGCTGGTATCACGTTATAGTGGCGACCCTTGCGGTTATGGCAGTGATATATATCGGCAAAAAGCCGACCGCTTCACAATGGGCGATTTTCGGCTGTGTGATACTGTTCTGTGCCGTTCCTGTGTTTTCATCGACAGGGCTTGTACGATTTTTGTCGTGGGTATATGCCGCAATACTGCTCTGTTACTTTGCTTACAGCTTTATAACTGCAAAACCTCTGTTTTCGGACGGATTCTTAAGGGAAATATGCGAGGCTGTATTCGCAGTGCCGTTTGCAAATTTTTCCGCAGCACCAAAGTGCGTGGCTGTTCCTTTTATAAATAAAGAAAAAGGAGAAAAAAGCAAAACAGCGTTATATATTCTGCTCGGAGTGCTTTGCTCGATTCCTGCCGTGATTATAGCGTGTACGGCACTTTCGAGCGCCGATGATAATTTCAGAAGATTATTATCAGGTATAACAGGTGGATTTTTTGACAACTTTTTCACTAACGTTATAATTCTTGCGGTAAGCATACCGCTGTCGTTCCTGCTGTTCGGAGCAATGAGCGGTGCTAAAGGCAGAAAGCGTAAAATGACAGGCGACACAGGGAGAGCGGCAAAGGTGCCTGCTGTCGCAATATGTTCTGCGCTGACGCCGCTTATACTTATCTACCTCTTGTTCTTCGCTTGCCAACTGCCTTACTATCTGAGTGCATTCGGCGGAGTTCTTCCCGACGGCTACAGCTACAGCGGATATGCCAGACAAGGCTTTTTTGAGCTGTGCGGAGTGGCTGTGCTTGACCTTCTGGTAATATTTCTTGCGGGTGTGTTTGCAAAGAGAAACGAAAACGGCAGAAAGCCCGTTGCCGTAAGAATATATTCGGCAGTATTCGGCGTCACCACTATACTTCTGATATGCAGTGCAATGTCAAAGATGATAATGTATATCGGCGAGTATGGGCTTACCGGACTTAGATTCTACACATCGTGGTTTATGATACTGCTCGGCATAGTTTTCCTTGTGCTGATTCTGCACGAGATATTCCCCGGTATGAAAACAGTGGCAACGCTTTTCATATCGTTTACCGTAATGTTCGGTGCGCTGTGTTTTTGCGACCCCGATGCAAGAATAGCTCAGTACAATGTCGAAAGCTATCTCAGCGGTGAAATCGCTGAAACAGATACAGGAAGCCTTGCTATGCTGTCGGAAGGAGCCGCTCCTTATGTAGAGCGTCTGAAAGATAGCGACAGTGCTTATTACAACTGCTGTAACCGTGTATTGATAACAATGAAGGAGAGCCGGACTTCAGGCGTATACTTCCCTTTGTCATTTACTTCTTTAAAAGCAAATGAAATATATGACAGGATATAATTTTTTTGCGGGTGGCGATTTTTCGCATTAAAATGCCGATTTAGCTATTGACTAATTTTCAGCGTTATGTTATACTAATGTGAGAAAGATTATCAGTTTATCCACGGAGGTGTAATATGACGATATTCTATGAGTTTGAAGGTAAGCTGTATGCTAATATAACAAACAGATGTCCGTGTTCGTGCGTTTTCTGTATAAGAAAGAACGGCGACAGCGTTGCGGATAATGACAGCCTGTGGCTTGAGCATGAGCCGAGCTATGAAGAAATTATCAAGGCGTTTGACGATTTTGATAAGACAGGACTTCACGAGCTTGTTTTCTGCGGTTACGGCGAGCCTATGGAGCGTGCCGATGTTCTGCTTGAGGTTGCAAAGTATGTAAAGCAGACTACCGATATGAAAATCCGTATCAACACAAACGGACTTGTTGATTTTATCAACCCTGCATTTGATTCATACAAGATGAGATATATAATAGATTGTATTTCCATAAGCCTTAACGCTCCCGATCCTGAGAGCTATCTTGAGGTCTCACGTCCTAAGTTCGGGCTTCCGTCATTCAATTCTATGCTTAATTTTGCCGCAACGGTAAAAACTATAGTGCCTGAGGTTATGTTTACCGTGGTTGATATAATAAAGCCTGAGCAGATTGAGCAGTGCAAGGAGCTTGCAGAGGGGCTTGGTATTCCTCTGAGAGTTCGTCATTGGGTCACGGATAACGAGAGTTATACCTGACAGGAGGGCAGTATGAATTATTCTCAACAGAGAAATTGCATAATGAATATCGTTGTTTCAAATCCTGTCCACCCTACCGCCGAGCAGGTCTACGATATAGCCAGACGCAGTTACCCTAAAATAAGCCTCGGTACAGTTTACCGTAATCTCAATCAGCTTGCGGAACACGGCATACTGAAGAAAATATGCAGTTCTTACGGAAGCGTACGTTTTGACGGCAGGACAGATCCGCATTTTCATATGATATGCAGCTGCTGTGAAAAGGTCTTTGATGTGGAGCTAGGTGAAATGATGTGTCTTAACGATAAGATACGCACAAAGTATGACTTTGATGTAACCGAGTACGAGATAAGCATCAAGGGTATATGCAGTGAGTGCAGAGAGAAGCAGGGTAAAAGCGAATCGGCGTGAAGGTCTTATATTATGTGTATGCTATGCAAGTGCAAAATGATAAAAAACAGCTTTACAACTCATGTTGTCAATTACAGTAATTCGGTAATAATAATTAAAAATGTACCTTGCGAGGAATGTGAACAATGCGGAGAGATATTTTACACAGATGAAGTTGCCGAACAGCTCGAAAAACTTGTAGAAGCGGCAAAAAGTCTTTTACAGGATATTTCTGTTATCGACTATTCAAAAGTTGCGTAATCAATATCTGAAATATTGAAATAAAAGTGGGCAATTTCGTATTTGCTCACTTTATTTTTATCTGAAAAAACAGGGAAACGTTTTCAATCTATTGCTTTTTTATCCGAATAAGGCTATAATAAATAGGATAACTAAAAAAGGAACGTGATACAATGCTTATAAGAATAGCAGGTACGGTCAGCGAGTCTATTGTAGACGGACCGGGAATAAGATATACAATATTTACACAGGGCTGTCCGCATCACTGCGAGGGCTGTCATAATCCCGAAACGCATGATTTCAGCGGCGGCAGGCTTGCGGATACCGATAAGATATATAATCACATTGCGGAAAACCCTCTGCTGAAGGGTGTTACTTTTTCGGGCGGAGAGCCGTTCTGCCAGCCTGCGCCGTTATATGACCTTGCAAAGAGGATAAAGGAAAACACAAAGCTCGATATAATGTCATATACCGGGTTTACCTTTGAACAGCTTGTGGAAAAATCAAAGACGGACGAGGATGTTAAAAATCTGCTGTCGGTAGTGGATATACTGGTCGACGGAAAATTTATACTTGCCCAGAGAAGCCTTGAACTCCATTTCAAAGGAAGCCGCAATCAGAGGATAATTGATTGCAAGAAATCACTGGAAACGGGTAATGTTGTAATTAAGGAGTTGTGATGAAGAAAAGAACGACAATTCGCATTTCTGCGTTTTTGCTGTGCTTATGCTGTGCTTTTTTCACCTCGTGTAAAGAGGATGACGGCAAGGGATATGTGTTCGGTTATGATATATCATCGAATCCCGGAAGCCTTGACCCTCAATACGCTTCGGATAGGGAATCATATCTTATAATCGGCTCGGTGTTCGAGGGCTTGTTCAGGATCGGAGCGGACGGCAATGCGGAAAAAGCAATGGCTGAAAGCTATACCGTTTCGGATGACGGGCTTACATATAACTTCAAACTGAAGCAGGACAGATACTGGACAGACGTAAACGGCTACAACAAGAAGGTCACAGCCGCCGATTTTGTTTTCGGCTTCAGAAGATTATTCCTGCCGGAAACCAGAGCGCCGAAGGCATCGGAATATTTCTGCATAAAAAATTCCGATAAGATAAACAGCGGAGAAATCACAGACCTGTCACAGCTCGGAGTTACGGCGCAGGGGGATTATTCGCTTACAATAGAACTGCAATATACAGAGCCGTCATTAGCGATGCTTCTTGCTATGCCGGCGGCTATGCCTTGCAACGAAGAATATTTTATAAAGGCACAGGGCAAATACGGTCTTGACGCAGAGCGAACTCCATCAAACGGCCCGTTTTATGTTAAGACGTGGAATTATGACGCATGGAGCAACAATAACAATAACCTCGTTCTTCGTTACAGCGACAAGTATAATGAGCATGACGAGGTAACTCCGCTCGGACTTAACTTCTTCATTGAAGATAATCATATTACTGATTTCACCGACGGAACATCGCAGAGCATCGTTCTTTCGGGCAGTAAGGCAAAGAGCTATCTTGACAAAAATTATATCTATGACGAATTCTCGACCGCCGTTTACGGCATTACAATGAACACATCAAATTCGATATTCAGGAGCGATAAGCTCCGCTACGCCTTACTGTATGCGACCGATACCGCAGAGCTTGAAATGCCTTTCGGATATACCGTTGCTGATGGAGCGGTACCTCCGTCTGTAAAAAATTCGCTCGGAAGCTATCGTGATGTTGTGGGTGGCAAGGCAGTGGTAAAGCCCGATGAGATAAAGGCGTATACGGCATATCAGAGTGCGTGTGCCAATATCGACAAGGCAGATCTGTACAGCGTCAATATAATCGCTGTAGAAAACCGTGACGAAGAAATAGGCGAATCGGTAAAGGGCATTTTACAGCAGTGGCAGGCAAAGCTCGGAATGTATTGCAGTATATCGTATATCAGCGAAAGCGAATATGACGAGAAGCTGAAAAACGGCGATTATACGCTGGCGCTGACACGTCTTAACGGCAGTTATAATTGCCCTGAGACTTATCTTAACAGCTTTACGGGTAACGTGAACAAATACAGTGCTATGAACAGCGATTATTCGAAACTGCTCGAAAAAGCATCACAGGCGAAGGATGAGAAGGAGGAATATGAGCTGTGCAGACAGGCGGAAAAACAGCTTATATCCGACGGCAGATTCATTCCCGTTGCATATGTTACTGAATACTTTATCAGTACGAAAAACTGTGAAAATATAATTTATGACGCATTTACAGGACAAGTCGACTATCGTAATGCGCTCTATTTCGACTGATAATATGACAGCAAAGAGAAAAAACGATAAAAATTACGGGTATTGATTGACTTTTTATTATAGGTATGATAAAATCAATGTAAGCGTTTACAAAGACAAAGGAGGCTAAATTGTATGGAAAATAAAGCAGAATTACAGCCGTACAGCGTCCTTATGTCAGTATACAGCGGTGAGATCCCTGAGTTTTTCGCTCAGAGTCTTGAAAGCCTGTATATACAGACTTATCCTGCGGATGAGATAGTTGTTGTATGCGACGGCGAGCTGAATGAACAGCTTGACGGAGTGCTTGAGCAATACAGCGAAAAGTTCGGCGGTAAGCTGAAGATACATCGCCTTGAAAGTCACGGCGGCACGGCAAAATGTGCTAACACAGGGCTTGCTATTTGTAAGAATGAATATATAATGAAGATGGATTCCGATGATATATGCCTTGAAAACAGGGCGGAGAAGCAGATGACATATCTTGCACAACACCCTGAGGTGTCAATACTCGGCAGTTATATTCAGGAATTCGACAGCAATACAGGTAATGATATTGCTGTCAGAAAACCGCCGACAGAAAATGAAGCGATAAGAAAATTCGCAAAACGCAGAGCGCCGTTCAATAACCAGACGCTTGTATATAAAAAATCGCTTGCACAGTCGATCGGCGGATACTGCGAGGAGCTTGAACGCTGTGAAGATTATGACTTTATGGTGCGTATGCTGATTGGCGGTGCGATAGCTGCAAACATTCCCGAAGTACTTGTACGCTACAGGGTAACAGCAGGAAATCTGAACCGCAGACGCAACTGGCGTAATACAAAGAGCTTTATTGCGGTCAGAAAAAAGATAAGGAAGATGGGCTTTTCCGGCTTTATGGATTTCCTTATTCCTTGTGCAAGCCAGATAGTTCTGTTTATTGTTCCCGGTTTCGTGACCGGATTTATCTATAAAAAACTGCTCAGAAAATAAGAATGACCTTTGCAAAAGCAGAGGTCATTCTTATTTTCGGATATACAAATCCCCCGACTTTGAAAATCGGGGGATGCGTTTTACTTAGCGGTAGTTACCGCCGCTCTTACATAGTCGCTGTACATCGTTGAACCGCCGGAGGTCTTATATGCTCTGATTCTGAACGTATAAGTAGTGTTTGCCTTAAGTCCTTTTGCAGTGCAGGTAAGTGTACTGTTGCTTGTTGTCTTTGCTATCTGAGTCCACTTGCCGCCCTTATACTGTTCGACAATATAGCCTGTAGCGGTTGTGTTTTTGTTCCACATCAGAGTAGCGGTCGTTTTGGTAACAGATTTCTTCGCAAAGCCTGTTACATTCGTAACGCTCGGTGCGGATGTTTCCGCAGCAAGTCTTATATAAGCGGTTTCGGTGGTTTTACCGTTTACCGTCTTGTACGTTTTGATGCGGAATGTGTAAGTTGTGCTTGCCTTCAGGTTCTTCGCAGTGTACGAGGTATTGGTGTTTGACGCTGTTTTTGTAAGCTGTACCCACTTTCCGCCTGTGTACTGTTCAAGCACATATCCTGTAGCGCATGAATTCCTGTTCCATTTTACAGTAATGCTTGAATCTGTAGAGGATTGCTTTGCAAAGCCCGTAACATTTGCAAGTGTGGTGGTACCTGCAACATTCGAATATAATCCGGTCAACACTGTATCACTGTATCGGTACGCCCTGATTCTGAATGAGTAGGTCGTTCCGTTTATAAGGCCTTTCTCAGTATAGCTTGTTGTGTCAACAGGAAGCTCTGCTATATCGCACCACGATCCGTTCTTGTATCGTTCAACGAAGTAACCGACTTCACCTTCACATTTATCCCACTGTAACGTAACTGAGTTTGTTGTAGTTGATTTTACCTTGAAGTTAGTAACATTTTTAACGACCAGCTTGGCAGTTCTTGCCGCAAAGCGTACATAATCGCTGTAGGCATAGATTCCCTTTTGGGTTTTATACGCCCTTATCCTTAAAGTGTAAACCGTATCCGGTTTCAGATTGTATAAATCGACCGCAGGATATTCACTGTCATTTATCTGTACCCACTTACCGCCTTTGTACTGTTCGGTAATATATCCATCGGCGTCTTCAACTTTATCCCAATTGATGAAAATTTCCGTGGTGGTTGTATGCCTTGCTGTGCAATTGGTAACACTTGCGGGAGGAGTCAGCTTTTCGGGTATCTGTTCCTTCTTGCCGTACTTTATTACAGCATCAACAAAAGTCTTATCATACCAGCCGAGTGTTGAACGGTTGAGGTGACCGTGGCATTCGCCCTTGTCACTGCCGTTGAACACATTGTTATCCCACAGCATACAAGGTACACCGTATTCAGCGGATTTGCCCATATAATACTGCGCCCACTTTACACGTTCAGCTGCATTGTTTTTGTTGGAGGCACTGGTTTCACCGATTATTGCAGGGATACCCTTATCAATGAAATGCGATTTTATTGTGCTGTACAGATAATCCACTTCATTTTTCAGATTATTCGTAAATTCAGCTGTGCCGTTTGCGTTAAGAGCAAAATTATAAGGTGTATATGCGTGTACCGACACGATAAGACGATTGGGCGTAGAATCATCCGGTAATTTGAAAGTTGATGTTGTACAGCCGTCTATAGAGGCACCGTATCCCGGAACCATTATACATCTGTCGGTATTTTTACCGCCAGCCGCACGGATAACGTCAACCGCTGTCTGATTGAGTGTGTTTATTACACTGATCGAATCAAGAACCGCACTGTTGGGATTATTTACAGGAAACCACCACTCATCGCCTGTGCCGACAAGTCTTGGCTCGTTGAGCGTTTCAAATACAAGATGCTGGTCGTAGTCCTTGAAATACTTTGCAACCTGCGTCCATATTGATTTTACAAATTTCACCGACTGCGTTTTATATGTAGAAGAAGGGTAGTAGTACTGTGTGGATGTGTCGTGGTGAATGTTCAGGATAACGTACATATCGTTATCAATGCAGTAGTCTACAACTTCTTTTACTCTTGCAAGCCACTTAGAGTCGATAGTGAAGTTGTCGCCGGTCGTGTGGTTGCCCCACGATACAGGTACTCTTACTGTGTTGAAGCCTTGTGCTTTTACGGCGTCTATCATCGCCTTTGTTGTTTTCGGATTTCCCCATGATGTTTCGCTGGAAAGGCTGTTTCCGCCTCCTATTGCGTCAAGAGAATTTCCTAAGTTCCAGCCTGTGCCGATGAAGTTTACAAGCTCTGTTGCTGTGTTACCGTTCATCTCTGCCGCTGATGCGACCTGAGTAACACACATCGTCATCAAAGCCGCAATTGCAAAAATTGCTACGGCTGTAATGACAGAAAGGGTTTTCTTTGCTGTTGACATTTTTCTCTCCTTATTCCCGGTAATTTGCCATTATAACATTCCTATTATAATATTCTTTATATCAGAAAGCGGAGCCTGTTTTATGACTGCGCCTTCTTCAAAAGCAACACAGGGCATACCATATACAACGCAGGAATCTTTGTCCTGACCTATCGTATATGCGCCGGATTTTCTCATTTCGGCAAGACCTGAAGCACCGTCACGTCCCATGCCTGTGAGAATTATACCTATAGTTCCTTTTCCTGTAACCTTTGCTACAGAACTGAACAAAACATCAACAGAAGGGCAGTGTCCCGAAACCTTTTCACCGGGCTTTGAGGTAACATATAACCCACTTGAGTCCCTGTGTACCTCAAGCTGTTCCGAGCCGTGTCCGAGTATTATAAGACCCTGTCGCAGCCTGTCGCCGTTTTCAGCTTCTTTAGCGTTCATCTTGCATATGCGGTCAAGGCGGTCGGCGTACATTTTCGTGAATCCGACAGGCATATGCTGTACTATTACGATAGGCGGAGTATCCGCAGGAAGATCCTGCACAACTTCTATTATGGCGTCTGTACCGCCCGTGCTTGCGCCTATCGCTATCATTTCAATCTTACCGCTGTTGCTGTAAGGTCTGATTATATCGCTCCTGTCTCTTATACACATCTGACGCTGCCGACGAACTCTAGGGTGTAGAT
>ERZ1026916.1436-NODE-1436-length-11695-cov-8.256014_pt1 | contig 11695 bp, 14 predicted proteins | sample MGYA00519465_ERZ1026916 | MGnify/ENA primary metagenome ERZ1026916 (study PRJEB26926, sample SAMN06164880) | human gut metagenome | biome: ENVO:00009003; feature: ENVO:2100002; material: ENVO:00002003 | host: Homo sapiens | place: USA | collected 2012 ... | reverse complement strand
CAAGGGAAACAAGGTGGCCGATACACCAGCTCACCAGATAGCCGTTTCCCTCCATGTAGCCGTCCCGTTTCTGATCCGCACCGATTACGCCCGCAATGCTGCGGGCGACGCTCGGTTTCTCTGCAATTACCAACTGAATACTCATTCCTTATTCCTCCTTATCCTGCGCGGGTTCCTCGTCCTCCGGGGTCGGTTCGTCCTCGTCGTCCTCGTCCTCGCCAAAATCGTATTCGTCCAGCTCGTCACCGCCCTTGGTGTCGGCCTTGGGCTTCTTAAACTTGAAGAAGTAAAGGGCCGCGCCGCCGCCAATCAGGGCCACCACAAGGAACACTACAAGGCCGCCCATGCCGGTGCTTTTCGCTTCATCTTCCTGCGGCTGCTCGGTTTCCTCCGGCTCCTGCGGTTCCGGCTCCGGGCCGGTACACTCGGTCATATTGTTTTTACATACCGGGCAATTCGTGTTGACGGCTCCCGCCGCGCACTTGGTCGTACAGGTACAGGTTTCCGGGGCGGTTTTGCCGTCCTCCAACAGTGCTTGCAGGTCGGCGTCGTCCACTTGGTTGAGGAAGTGAACGGCGGTTTCCTTGTCCTCGTTGGCGCGGTCGATCAAGATATAAAAGTAGTTGCCCGCCTTGGTGGTAACGGTGATAAGCTGCTTATCCCCGTAGAAATCATCCACCAGTGTTGCGTTGCCCTCCGGGGTGACAGGTACGCCCTCCGGCTCCATGCCGCCGGTGGTGGGTTCTTCCTCCTGCGGTGCCTCGGTGGTTTCCGGCAAAGGCTCCGGGTTGGGGTCAGTGCCACCGGCAAAAGCGGTGGTGGAAAAGGCCGTCAGGCAAAGCACGGCGGCCAGCGTCACGGTAAACGTGCGAATGATCTTATTCTTCATCGGCATTGTCCTCCTGTTCAAAATCCGGCTGCGGGGCCGGGGCGCTCTGCAAAGCGCCCCCGCGCAGGAACGCCGCAAATTCCTCCGGCTTCATGTTCAGGCCGCGCACAAGCTGGATGATCTGCAAATTCTCCTGTTCAGTCTTTGCCGCTTCCAGCTCACGAAGCTGCTTTTGCAGCTCCGCGATCTTGGCCTTGGTTTTCTCAATGTCCTTTTCGATACGGTCAAGTTTGTTTGCCATAGTCAAAACTCCTTTCTGGCGTCAAGGCAGACGCCCGTAACAATAGAAATGCTCCTGCCAATAACTCGAATTGAGGTTGGTGTAAGAAATGGGGTCGCCACAGTGCAACATCACGGAATTGCCCACATAAATGCCAACATGGGAAACGCCGGGGGTGTCGTAGGTGCCGACGAAAAATACAAGGTCGCCGGGCTTGGCCTGCTCCGGGGAAACGGGGGTACAGATATTGCAAAGGCCCTGTGCGCCCAGCCGTCCCACGTCCCATCCGCTGTGATTGATGACCCAGCTCACAAAGCCGCTGCAATCAAAGCTGGTGCTGGGAGAGCTGCCGCCCCACACATAGGGATAACCGATATACTTTTCCGCCTCGGCCATCATTGCGGCAAAGGTGGCGTCCTCCAAAGCCTCCGGGGGAATGTCGTAGTAGGTCGGCTCCTTGACGGTGGAAGCGTTGGGATAGGTGCCGTTTGGGAACAGGTCTGGCCGGTTGCCCAGCGTGTGCATATACACCGCATACAGGCTCATTTGTTCCTCGCCCATGATGTAAACAGGCAGATGGGACATATCAAAGTTTTCCAGCTTCACGTTGCAGATGTAATAGGTGTAGGGAACTTGCACAGTGTAGGGGTTGCCCTCGCTGTCCGTCCGGGTTTCGGTGCGGTATCGGGTTTCGGTTTCAATGGTCTGTGTCAGGGTGTATTGCTTCTCAAAGAGCATGGCAAGGTCGCCTTGCACGTCGCCCAGCGTATAGACGCCATCATGCAGCGCCGACAGGATGGAAGTCAGCACATAGGGGTCATGGCCGATCTTGTCCAGATCGAAGCGGTATTCGTCATAGCCGGGGTGCAGGCTTTCGTAGTTGTCAAGCTCATACTGTAAATCGGCCTCCATGTCCGCATAGGCGGCTTCGGCCCCCAGCATATCGCTGTCCTCGGACAGATAAGACGTGGCCGCCACGCCGGTTCCGGCGCTGCCGAACATAGCCGTACAGGATTGCAGGCCGCCCATAATCAGCATGAGCATGAGGCCCACGCCGCCGATCAGCAGCACACCTTTCCAGTGTCGGGCCACAAAGGACGCGGCCTGTTTGCTTTTCTCGGCGGCTTTCTTGGCGGCTGCGGCGGTGGTCTTGGTGGCGCTGGCTGCGCCCTGTGCCGTCTGGCCCGCCGCCCGTGCTGCCTTGGCATAATCCCGTTTGATTTTCTGTTTCTGCCAGAACCGGGCCACCGGGTTTTTCACCGCCTGCGCCATTTCCGGGTTGTCCCGCAAGGATTTCTGGTAGATGTACTCCGCATTGGCGGCAATGGCCTTTTTCTCGGCCTTGGCTGCGGCCCGGTAGGGTTTGAGCTTATGACGCCGGATGCCGCTGCGGATGGCTTTTCCCGCTTGGCGCTCGGCAAGTTCTTCTCCCTTATGGCCGCCCTCGACGCCCACATTCTCATGCTCAACCTCATGGATTTTCCCATGCAGATACAGGCCCGCTTCCTCCATCGGACGGCTGGCCGGGTTGGGTTTGAGCTTGGGGGCCGGTTTCTCCACCTTGTCAAAGTGCAGCTTGGTTTTGGCCTTGCCCTTGGCCTCGTCATAGACGGTTTCCTTGGTGACGACGCGCTTTTTCGGCAGGGCTTCTATGGCTGTGTCCAGCTTATCCGCCCGCTTTTCCGCCTTGTGGACGTACTTGGAAAGGGCGGGATCGGCCCGTTCCTCGGCGGTGAATTGCAGGCGGGATGCCGGGCCGGTGGCCTGTGCCGCCGTATTCGCGCCATCCTTGGCGGCCCGCTTCGCCTTGCTGCGCTCCCGGATGTCCCCGGCACGTTCCAGCACCTTTTCAGCGGTGCCGCCCGGCTCGGCTGCGGAATAGTCCTGTTCGGCCTCCCGGCTGGAAATGTTGATGCTCTCGCCGGTGGTCTGGTTATCCAGCGTCAGGCCGTCGCGGGTCATGTGCTGCGTCACCTTGTCACGGGGTTTCAATGGCTTCAAATAGATCACCCTCTTTCAATGAAGCACGCCAGTCCAGACAGCGCCCGGTTTCAATATCTGAAATATACCGTAAGATAGGATATACCTGCGGTGGGACAACGGCATTGCCTACCCTAACGGCGTAACCGGCTGTTTCCAGATCAAGAATCGTCTTGTCGAGCCCCATATTGATGAATCCAGCAACATTTTCTCCAAGCACCCATGTGGGGTGCAGTTCCCGGATAACTCGGAGCATTTCGGGCCACAAGTATCTTTCGTCTTTGAATCCCCGCTGTTTTCCGGCACTGGAAAATGGCTGGCAGGGGAAGCCCCCTGAAATAAGAGTGACGGTTTGCTGTCCTGTCTTATCAAAAAACGCCTCCTTTGTTACAGTAGTAATATCTCTAAACTTTGGAACATTAGGCCAGTGATAGTTAAGTACAGAAATGGGAAAATCTGCCCATTCACACTGACATATTGTTGTGAAGCCTGCGGCCTCTGCCGCTAAGTCAATTCCTCCAATCCCGGAAAACAAACTGAAATGTGTTAAGCTGCTCATACTGTTTCGCCCTCGCCTAACCGGGTCGTCATAATCTTGTAGAGCTGGCTGCGCTGCGGAATGGGGTTGCGGAACGGCAGGATTACATTTTCATAGATCAAAAGCCCCTCGCCGGGTTCGGAATTGTCCACATACCGTAACTGCTGCGGGGAAATGTTCAATCGCTCCGCAAGGATACGCCGGTCGCCGGACGCCTGATTGAGCAGGCAAATGAAATCGCTGTTTTCCAGAATGTTTTCGATCTCCGGGGAAGAAAGCAGGTCTTTGACGTTCTGCGTGGCTCCGGTCGGGATGCCGCCCCATTTTCTGAACCGCTTCCAAATCTCGCAGGAGAAAGCCGCTGTCTGTTCCTCTCGCAAAAGCAAATGGAACTCGTCGCAGAAGTACCACGTCGCCTTGCCTTGACTGCGGTTTTGGGTCACACGGCCCCAAATCTGGTCTTGGACAATGAGCATACCGAGCTTCTTTAATTGTTTGCCCAGCTCTTTTATATCAAAGGCTACAATGCGGTTCTCGATGTTGACATTGGTGCGGTGGTTAAAGACGTTCAGGCTGCCGTTTACATACAGATCAAGGGCCTGCGCCACACGGTCAGCCTCCGGGATATGCTGGTCTAACAGGGCTTGATGCAGGTCGGACAGGATCGGCATATTCTCCGGGCGGGGGTCTGCCAGATAGGGCCGGTAGATCACCTGCACAGCCCGGTCAATGACCGTCTTTTCGATGGCTTCCAGCCCGTTCTTACCGCCCATGACAAGCTCACAGAACGACAGCACAAAGTCGGATTTCAGCGCCAGCGGGTTTTCGTCCTCGCTGTAATTCAGGTTGATGTCCAGCGGGTTCACATAGGATTTGCTGGTGGGCGACAGCTTCACTACCTGCCCGTGGAGCCGCTTCACAAGGGGGTAATACTCGGCTTCCGGGTCACAGATATACACGTCGTCCGGGGTACAGAGGAACACGCTGACGATCTCGGATTTGCAGCTCATGGACTTGCCGGAACCGGGAGTACCCAGCTTCAAGCCGTTGGGACACCGCGCCCGTTTTCTGTCCAGCATAATCATGTTGCCGGTCTTGGCATTGACGCCGTAATACATGGCGTCACCGCCCATGAAAAGCTCCTGTGTCACGAAAGGCACGAACACGGCCACGCTGGAAGTCGTCAAGGAACGCTCGATCTTGATGTGGTTGGCCCCCAGCGGCAGGCTGCTCATAAGGCCCTGTTCCTGCTGGTAGTCCAGACGGACAAGGGAACAGTTGTATTTCTGCGCCACACCTGCGGCCCAAAAAACGTCGTTCTCCAACTTCTGCCGGGTGTCGGCGGTGTTCATCACCAGAAAGGTGATCTGGAACATTCGCTCATTCCGGCTTTGCAGGGTTTTCAAAAGCTCCTTAGCGTCCTGTCCGTAGGTAGCAAGGTCGCTGGGCAGGATGTCCATGTCGTAGCCGCTGCGGACAGCCCGTTTCTGTTCCTGTATCTTCATGGCGTCAAGGTCGGTGATCTTGCGCTTTACCGTCTTGATGGCCTCGCTCTGGTCGATGGCCTGCACATGGAGATTGACGACAATGCCGTTTTCCGTGTTGAGGAAGTCGGCCAGCATTTCGTCCGACAGCTCCGGGGACAGGATGTTTAAGAAACTCACGGCTCCATACTTGCCGCCCAGCCCGAACATCCGGGAATTGCCGAAGCGGAACGAGGACGGGGCAATAAAATCTTTGGTGGAGAGGCCGGACGGGGCCAGCCATTTCCATTCAAACTGAAACGGCTCGGCGTCGGGGTGGAGTACCCCATGCAGCACTTCCAGACGTTCTTTGGCGTCCAGCACATGAGCTACGGCCCCCATCGTCTTGAAATAGCCCAGCAGGTCGGTTTCAATGCGGGTCAGACGGGCGCGGGCCATTTTCAGGTTGTCGGCCTCGATGGTGAACGTGAGGAACTTGCGCTTGGTGAGGCCGTTGTTACCCCGCACAAGCTGGTCTTGCAGGATGCCGGAATACTCTGCCCGGATGTCGTCGAAGTCGTCCCCCTGCGCCTTGATCTCAAAGCTCTTGGCGTACTGCTTGGGGTCGGTCTTGCGGTTGACAAAGGAAAGCTGGACGTGGATAGAGGCGTCCAGATAGTTGTAGAGATCGCACAGGTTTTCAAAAATGGCCGTCTTGGTGTCGGCCTGTGCAAGCTGATAGCTGATGTCGGCAAACTCGATACACTTGCTGAACGTGTTGGCCGTCACCCTGCAAATCCCGTCCGGGTACATGGCCTGATACGGGATGCTGGCCTGTGCGGAATGGGCTTTTCCGTCGCCCTTATACTTGCGGATGATGGCCTGTATTTCCCGCTTTTCGGCGCGGGTGAGCTTTACAGGCGGCTCGTTTCTTTGCTTTTCGGACAATCGCATTTACCTCCTTTTCCATTTGGTGCTGCCGCATGAGGGCAGTATAGGCGTTGTCGGTTTGATAGGGCCGTTCCTTGGGCTGGATAAAGCAGCACTGGACGATCTGCCATACCACCACTTCAAGGGGCTGGCCGTGGCGCTCATACAGGGCCAGCAAGAAGCCCGGCAGCATGGCGAACACCATAATCAGGGCCGCCGCGCTGCCAGTCACCCGGCCCCGGAGCAAAAAATAAAGCGGGACGCCTACGAGAAGCGCACCGCCGAAGCAGATCAGTTGCCGTTTGGTAAGGCCAAACACAATCTTGGATTTTACACGGGTCAAATCCTTTGGCACGGTCACATAAGCCATTCAAATCACCTCGTTTCTGATACAGTTTCTTGTGGGGTCAGGGAAAGATCACTGTCCACCTCGTTTCCCCAAACATCCCAGCCGGGCGCTTTCTGTCTGGCAAACAGCTCCACGCGGGGCAGATCGCCCGCCAGCTCAATGATTTTGTCACGGGTCACGTCCGGCTTTTTGCTGTGTTCCTCCACAGGGGAAATAATAAACTGATGGACACCGGCGCTGCGGCGCTTGGGTTTGCCCCGTTTGGCAAGCAGGCAGATTTCCGCATTGCCCCTCGTCCAGTAGCCCAGCCCATAAAACCATGTGGGGCTTTTCTTGTTGAGCTTCAACCAGACAAAGGCCACTGTTTTGAACGTAAAGCCCCATGCCCGGATCAGACGCAGGGCTTCCGGGAGCTGCGGGAATGTGGCCCATAAAAACAGCAGACAGTCCTTTTCCGCCAGCGTTTCCACCGGCAGGGCGCACAGCTCGTCAATGCTCATGGTGGGATAGTGATGTTCCGCCGCACCTGTTTTCTTGCACTCATACCGCCACGGCGGATCGGCGTAAATGATGTGGTATCGTTTCTTTTGTACTTCCTCGATGGTTGGTAGTCCTCCTGTCTGTCAATGTGCAGTAAAGACGGCTTTCGATATGCTGCCGGTCTTGAACAGACAGAAGCAGAGCAGAACCGTGTAGCCCATACAGCCCCAAATGGCCCCGGATATATCCGCTGCCTGTCCGATCTGCTGGATCAGCACCGCATAGATGCCGACAACCACCATAATCAAAAAGGCTTGGAAGCCCAGCGCCAACAGGGATTTCAAGTAGTTCTGACCGACGCCGCGCCACTCCGCATTGCCCAGCGTGGCAAGGGGGATCGGCCCCAGCGCGGTCACGGCATAAATCTCAATCATTCTGCCGTATGTCACAAGGAAAATACAGATGGAAAGAATGTTCATCGTCAGCCCCACAACAAGGGTCTGGAACCACAGCCCCAGAAGCGGCCCGATGTCCATAGCTTCCAGTTGTGCTTCAAGGTCGGGAATGAGGGTGTCAAAGTCAATGCTGGTTTCCCCGATAATCACCCCGGCGCTCTGGTTGACGACGGCTTGGGTGGCGTCGAAAACGCCCATGACGATATTCCATGTGTTCGTCACAATGAGAATGGCAAAAGCACTTTTGAAAATCCAGCGGAAGAACATGGACGTGTCAAAGTCGTGCATATTGTTTTTTTCCACGATCATGTCTATCAGCTCATAGCACATGATAATGGCAAGGATCGCCGCTGCAATGGGGACGATCACCGTGTCCGACAGGGTGTGCAGCATATTGAATATACCGCCGTTCCATGCCTGCGGCGTCGCCCCCACATCCGAGGCGATTTCCCCGACTTTCGTATTGACCGTGCTGAACAGCCCGGACAGGTTGCCCATGATGCCGTCAATTAAAATGCCTTTGATCCAATCCCCTATGAGTTCGCCTATCATGTGGGTTCACCTCCTTTGCCGCGCCCTCCCGCATGGAACCGGGAGAGCGCGGCGGGGTTTCAGGATTTAACAGTAATGGTTGGTGGGCGGACAGCCGGGATAATCAGCCCAGCAGACCAGACAGCAGGGGAACCAGAGTGACGCCGATCAGGGCAACACCACCGCCCGCGACGAGCTGCTTGATGCCTTGGCTTTTGGAAGCCGGGTTATCCTGCCCGTACCCCTCCAACAGATTGATGCCGCCCCAGACACACAGCGCACCGCCGAGGCCCACAACGATGGTCTGCAAAGTAGTAACCGCACTATTGAAAAATTCCATAAATTTACCTCCATAATTTCAGATTGTGATGTTGTTTTGATGGAAAAATCGCCGGTCAGATACCGGCGTCACAATCCGCAGACGCCCCGGAGATTAACGGTCGTCCAGCCAATTCAGCACAGCACGCGAATACATTTCGGCCCATGCTTCACACATCTGGCGGTTTATTTCCAACTCCATCTGCTCCGCCTCCTGTTTCGTCGGCGGGGTGTCGTGTTCTGCGATCCACCGGCACATAACCGCAGCGGAAATGATAGCCCGGTAGATTTCTTTCTCTGCTTTGAAATAATCCGCAAATGTCAATTCATCCGAGTTTTCCATAACAGATCGCTCCTTTCAGCCGCCGGTCACTCGTCCACGGCGGCCATATCTTCATCCGACAGGTCGATGTCGTAGAGGTCAAAGGTTTCCTCCTGCGAAACCACCCGCTGCCGTTTCCGGCGCAGGGCGGTCAAGTACCTGTCCACGTCAAAATAGTTCTTCTTGTCGGCGTCGGAAAGGTATTTATAGCGGGGGTGGCGGGTAATGTCGTATTTCTCACTGAAAAATGGCCTGACACCGCGCACCTGCAAAATACACTTGCCTCCGTCCATCGTTGCGATCTCGTCCTGTGACATCAACTCCTTTCCTAACTTCTGATAATTCAATCCGTGAGAGGTCTGTGCGCCCCGGTTTTCGCTCTGGTTGTAGCTGTCAATGGTTTCTTTGCCCAGCACGTCAGAGATTTCCTTGGCGTTCTTGCCCCGCCCACTAAGGAAAAGCGTACAGTCGCAGTTGTCGGAAATGATTTCCGCAGCGTCTTTGTAGATGGCCTTTAACTGTGACTGGCTTTGCAAAATAATAGAAGCCGAGATTTCCCGGCTTCGGATGGTGGCGATCAGCTTGTCAAAGTTGGGTATCTGGCCGATGTTCGCAAACTCGTCCAGAATCATCCTTACATGGACAGGCAGCCGCCCGCCGTATTTATCATCGGCACGGTCACAAAGCAGGTTGATAAGCTGGCTCTGTACCATTGCCAGAATGAAATTAAAGGTGGTGTCCGTGTCCGACATAATCAGGAACAGCGCCGTTTTCTCGTCCCCGATGGTGTCAAGTTCCAGTTCGTCGTCCTCCATCAGCTCCCGGACTTCCCGAATGTCAAACGGGGCCATTCTCGCGCCCGCGCTGATAAGGATAGAGGAACGGGTCTTGCCCGCCGAAAGCAGGAATTTTTTATACTGGCGGACGGCAAAGTGGTCGGGGTCGCGTTCCTCCAATCGCTCAAACATCATATCCACCGGCGATTGAAATTCCGGGTCGTCCTCGCGGGCTTCGCTGGCATTTATCATTTCAAGCAGCGTCGTGAAATTCATTTCTTCCTCCGGCGCTTCCTGCCAGATATAGCCGATCAGGGCCGTGTAGAACAGCCGTTCCGATTTCACCCAAAAATCTTCCGCGCTTTTTTCGCCCTCGCCCTTGGTGTTGCAGATCAAAGTATTTACCAGCTTCAACACGTCTTTTTCCGAGTGCAGATACCGAAAGGGATTGTATTTCATGCTCTTGGAAAAATTGATGGTGTTCAGCACTTTCACGCGGTAGCCGCTGCGGATAAGGAGCTGGCCCACTTCACCGATCAAGCTGCCCTTGGGATCGGTTATCACGAAAGAGGTCGGATAGTCCTTGGACACGCATTGCATGAGGTTCGGTTTTACGAAGAACCGGGTCTTGCCGGAGCCGGAACCGCCGATTACAAGGACGTTCTTGTTTCGTGCGGTCTTGGGGTCTTTCGGCCTGTTGTTCATCGTCAGCCGTTCCGTCTGTGTTAGCAGAATGTTGTTGTCAAAATTGGGGTCGATATAGGGGGCTATATCCTTGGGGCCGCCCCATCGGGCGCTGCCATACTCCACGCCTTTGCGGTATTTTTTGGCGTTTTTGCCCTTGCAGTACACCATGAGCCGCAGCGCCGCAGCACCGGCGACGCCGATCAGCAGGTCAAAGAGGTGGAAGCTGGGGGCGGCATTTTCAAAGGCCGCCGCGCAGCCGTCCGCAAAGTGCAGGAGCTTTTGGGAAAGGTCGATGCCCTCCGCCAGCCGGTACGCCTGCCCCAGCTTGCCGAACAGATAGACAAACAGCAGATAGGGCAGGTTGGCGATTATCAGTTTTTTCATTTCCGGCTTCATCGTGACAACCCCCTTTCCTTGAATTTCTCCTTGGCCCGGTCAGCGTTGCGGGCCGCCGCCTTTTCCTTGCTTGCCGCAATGTCCTTGCGGATCGAGGGCCGTTCCTCCCGCTGCAACTTCTTGGCCGTGAACTCCTTGAACGCCTGTTCCATGTTGTCGGCGTCCTTGGCCTTGAAAATCACGATGTAGTGCGGGGGCTGGGTAGTGGCGTCTTTCCGCAGCGTGAAGTCCACGCCGTATTTCTTGGCGCAGGGCCGGAAAAGGCCGATATTGGCGTCGGTGATCTCGATATTGGACAGGGCCGCCCCGTGCTTTTTGAGCTGCTTTAGGCTCTGCTGGCCGTGGTGCAGCTTGGTCTTGCCCTTGTTTCTGGCTTCCAGAAACTTGCGGGCTGCCGCTTGCAGCACTTGGGCCGTCACCTTGGCCGATTTGATGGAAAAGGCTATTGTCTTTTGGGTTACTTCCTCCTGCAATCGCTATCCCTCCTTTCGCAGAAGTGCGGCGGGACGGTTAAGGTGACACCGTCAGCCGCCGCAGGAAACAGAAAAGGGACAGCCGCTTGTGCCGGTTGTCCCCGATTAAATCCTCACCCGCAGGCCGGAAAGGTCGTCGGCACGGATGCCAACCAGATACCAGTTGGCCCCGTACTCAATGCGGGTGGGCTTCCACCTGCCGCCCACCATCACGTCAAAGGTTTCCCCACAGTGCAGGCCGCCGTAATAGTCCGCCAGATCAAAGCGAATGTCGTAACGGTCGCTGCGCTCGTCGAAAATCAATGCACCCTGTTTCATAGGGCCGTCCTCCTTTCAGATTTTGCCGGTGTTCATGTCATGGGCCACCAGCGCGGTATAGTACCCGTTGATCGTGCTGGGGGCGTTGAACAGCATAGCCAGCAGGTATTTCTTGATGTTGCGGATTTCCGAAGTGTTCTTGCTCAAACACTGGAATACAAATTCAATGTGGCTGCTGTCCAGCTTCATAAACTTGGATTTCACCAGCTCTGCCGGGTAATCGTCCCCGGCAATACGGATGGTCTTGCGGGCGCTGCATACGGTTTCCACCAGCAAATCCACAATCTCGTCCAGCGTTTCCCGGTCAATGCCCTTGACGTGCTGGCAAAGGTGTTCGTACTCGATGTTGTCCATGATGATCTCACGATAAATCTCTATGGCGCTCTGTGATTTCGCTTCCGTTCCTTTCCGTTCCGGCGGCTGTGCCGCCTCGTCCTCCAAAGGAGAGGGTCGGGAAAGGATAGGAATGGGATCGGTAATTGATACATCAGTAATTGATTTTTCTTTACTTGATATATCTTTATTTAATTGCATTGGATTTTCCAATGTCGGGTTTCCCGGTGTCGGATT
>ERZ1026916.1424-NODE-1424-length-11790-cov-6.486579_pt1 | contig 11790 bp, 10 predicted proteins | sample MGYA00519465_ERZ1026916 | MGnify/ENA primary metagenome ERZ1026916 (study PRJEB26926, sample SAMN06164880) | human gut metagenome | biome: ENVO:00009003; feature: ENVO:2100002; material: ENVO:00002003 | host: Homo sapiens | place: USA | collected 2012 ... | reverse complement strand
CTTCTTTATCACACATCAGTAAAATCGCAGGGCATGAAACAGCTTATGGCGGGCGGCGGTGTGGCGCTCATCGGTATGATTCTCGTGCCGCTGCTCAAAGGGCTGTTCGGTTAATCCCGTCCATGCCGCAATGTAAAACCCTTCGCCCCTGCCCGCCTGACGCGGGCGGGGGCGGGAAAGGAGGGCTGACCCATTGGATTTGATATGGGAAAAATTCACCGAATGGCTCAAGGAGCTGCTGGTCGGGGGCATCATGGACAACCTCACCGGCCTCTTTGATAACGTCAACGCCAAGGTCGCGGAGGCGGCGGGACACATCGGCAGCACCCCGCAGGCGTGGAACGCCGGCATTTACAGCATGATCCGCTCCCTCTCGGACAACGTGATACTGCCCATTGCAGGCGTGATCCTCGCCTTCGTCATGACGCTGGAGCTGATCCAGCTCATAGCAGACCGAAATAACCTCCACGACATCGACACATGGGTATTCTTCCGCTGGGTGTTCAAGACAGCGGCTGCCGTGCTCATCGTGTCCAACACATGGAATATCGTCATGGGCGTATTCGAGGCGGCGCAGAGCGTGGTCAACCGCGCCTCCGGCCTTATCGTGGGCAACACCTCCATCAACCTTGCCGACCATATCGCGGACCTTGAGGCGCGGCTGCTGGAGATGAACGTGTGGACGCTTTTGGGGCTGTGGCTGCAATCCTTCGTGGTGGGCTTCACCATGTGGGGGCTGACCATCTGCATTTTCATCATCATCTACGGGCGCATGATCGAGATTTACCTTGTCACCAGCATCGCGCCCATCCCCATGGCCACCATGATGGGCAAGGAATGGGGCGGCATAGGGCAGAATTATCTCCGCTCCCTGTTGGCTTTGGCGTTTCAGGGCTTTCTCATCATCATCTGCATCGCCATCTATGCGGTGCTGGTACAGAATATGCTCATAGACGACAACATTTCCACGGCCATCTGGCTGTGCATGGGCTACACGGTGCTGCTCTGCTTCACCCTGTTCAAAACCAGCAGTCTCGCAAAGTCAATTTTCAACAGCCATTAGGGAGGTGAAATCAACATGGCATACGTTCCCGTACCCAAAGACCTGAACGCGGTCAAGACCAAGGTGCTGCTGAACCTGACGAAGCGCCAGCTCGTCTGCTTCGGCGCGGGCGCGGCGCTGGGCGTTCCGCTGTTCTTCCTGCTCAAAGCCCATACCGGCGTCAGCACGGCGGCCATCTGCATGATCCTGCTCATGCTGCCCTTTTTTCTGCTGGCCATGTATGAGAAGAACGGACAGCCCCTTGAAAAGATCGTCCGCAACATCGTGCAGGTCTGCTTCCTGCGCCCCAAGCAGCGCCCTTACGCAACCAATAATTTCTACGCCGTTCTGGAACGGCAGGACAATTTAGACCGGGAGGTGTATCGCATTGTCCACCCGCACAAAACTCACCCGCGCCGAACGCAGGCAGATCGAGGCCGCCATCGCAAGAGCGAAGCGGCAGGATAAGAAACAGAAGTCCGCACAGGACAGCATCCCGTTTCAGCGGATGTTCCCCGACGGCATTTGCCGCGTGACGGACAGCTACTACACGAAAACCGTCCAGTTTCAGGACATCAACTATCAGCTCAACCAGAACGAGGACAAGACCGCCATCTTTGACGGCTGGTGCGACTTCCTCAACTACTTCGACAGCTCCGTGCGCTTTCAGCTCTCCTTCGTGAATATGTCCGCCAACAAGGACAATTACGCAAGGTATATCACCATCTCGCCGCAGGGCGACGATTTTGACAGCATCCGTCTGGAATATACCCAGATGCTCCAGAACCAGCTTGCCCGCGGCAACAACGGCCTCATCAAGACCAAGTACCTGACCTTCGGCGTGGAGGCGGACGGGCTGAAAGCGGCAAAGCCCCGCTTAGAGCGCATTGAAACGGACCTTCTGAACAACTTCAAGCGCCTCGGCGTGGCGGCGGAGCCCATGAACGGCATGGAGCGGCTGCGGCTGCTGCACGGGATGCTGCACATGGACGAGCAGGAGCCGTTCCGCTTCTCGTGGGACTGGCTGGCACCCTCCGGGCTTTCGGTCAAGGACTTCATCGCGCCCAGCTCCTTTGAGTTCCGCACCGGGCGCTCCTTCGGCGTCGGCAGGCGCATCGGCTGCGCCAGCTTCTTGCAGATTTTAGCGCCAGAGCTGAACGACAGGATGCTGGCAGACTTCCTCGACATGGAAAGCTCCCTCATCGTCAGTATGCACGTCCAGTCCGTGGATCAGGTCAAGGCCATCAAGACCATCAAGCGGAAGATCACGGATTTGCAGAAAATGACCATCGAGGAGCAGAAAAAGGCCGTCCGCGCCGGATACGACATGGACATCATCCCCTCGGACCTTGCCACCTACGGCACGGAGGCGAAGAAGCTGCTGCAAGACCTGCAAAGCCGCAACGAGCGAATGTTCCTGCTGACCTTTATTGTGGTCAACACCGCAGGCAGCCGCCAGCAGCTTGACAACAACGTATTTCAGGCGGCCAGCATCGCCCAGAAGTACAACTGCCAGCTTACCCGCCTTGATTTCCGGCAGGAGGAAGGGCTGATGAGCAGCCTCCCCTTGGGGCTGAACCAGATCGAGATACAGCGGGGCCTGACCACCTCCAGCGTCGCCATTTTCATTCCCTTTACCACGCAGGAGCTGTTTCAGGACGGCAAGGAAGCCCTGTACTGCGGGCTGAACGCCCTCTCAAACAACCTCATCATGGTAGATCGCAAGCGTCTCAAGAACCCAAACGGCCTCATCCTTGGTACTCCCGGCAGCGGCAAGAGCTTTGCGGCGAAGCGGGAGATCGCCAACGTGTTCCTCGTCACCGACGACGACATTATCATCTGCGACCCCGAAGCTGAATACGGGCCGCTGGTGGAGCGCCTGCACGGACAGGTCATTAAAATCTCCCCCACAAGCCCGCATTACATCAACCCTATGGACCTGAATCTCAATTACAGCGACGATGAGAACCCGCTGAGCCTGAAATCCGACTTCATTCTCAGCTTGTGTGAGCTGATTGTCGGCGGAAAGGACGGCCTCATGCCGGTGGAAAAGACCATCATCGACCGCTGTGTGCGCATGGTGTACCGGGATTATCTCAGCGACCCGAAGCCGGAGAATATGCCGATTCTGGAGGACTTGTATAACGAGCTGCGGCGGCAGGAGGAAAAGGAGGCGCAGTACATCGCCACGGCTTTGGAAATCTACGTTTCCGGCTCTCTCAACGTGTTCAACCACCGCACCAACATCAACATCGCCAACCGCATCGTCAGCTTCGACATCAAGGAGCTGGGCAAGCAGCTCAAGAAGATCGGGATGCTCATCGTGCAGGACGCCGTGTGGAATCGCGTCACCGTCAACCGGGAAGCCCATAAGTCCACCCGCTACTACATTGACGAAATGCACCTTTTGTTGCGCGAGGAGCAGACCGCCGCCTACACCGTGGAAATCTGGAAGCGCTTCCGCAAGTGGGGAGGTATCCCCACCGGCATCACGCAGAACGTCAAGGACCTGCTCTCCTCCCGCGAGGTGGAGAACATCTTTGAGAACAGCGATTTCATCCTCATGCTCAATCAGGCCAGCGGCGACCGGCAGATTCTCGCCAAACAGCTCAATATCTCTCCGCATCAGCTCTCGTATGTCACCCACAGCGGTGAAGGCGAAGGGCTGCTTTTTTACGGCAACGTCATTCTTCCCTTTGTAGACCGTTTCCCCCGCGGGGAACTCTATGACCTGCTGACCACCAAGCCGCAGGAGCAGACTGCATAACAAAACAAGAAAGGAATTGCACGATGGAAAACAAACTGATGATTTTTGAAAACGAAGCCTTTGGAAAGGTGCGAACGCTGAACCTCAACGGCGAGCCGTGGTTTGTAGCCGTCGATGTGTGCAGCGTCTTAGACCTGAGCAATCCCACGATTGCAGTAAGCCGCCTTGATGAAGATGAACGGGCTAAGTTCAACTTAGGGCGTCAAGGTGATGCCACTATTGTCAACGAGCCGGGACTTTACACTTTAGTCCTTGGCTCCCGCAAGCCGGAGGCAAAGGCGTTCAAGCGCTGGATCACCCATGAGGTCATTCCGGCCATCCGCAAGCACGGCGCATACATGACAAAATCCGTGCTGGAGCAGGTCTTGGAAAACCCGGAGCTGGTGCTGCTCATGGCGCAGCGGATGCTGGAGGAACAGCGGAAGAACGAGCTGCTTCAGCAGGAGCTGCGGCTGGCAAAGCCCAAGGCGGACTTCTACGACGCCTTCATTCACCCGGAGTGCTGCACCAATCTCCGCGCCACCGCAAAGGAACTGAAGGTGCCGGAGAAAATGTTCACCGCGTTCCTCATCCGCAAGCGCTATCTCTATCGCGCGCCCTCCGGTACACTGCTGCCCTACGCCAAGCCCGCCAGCGACGGCCTGTTCTTCGTAAAGGACTATATCGCCGTCAACGGGCATCAGGGGGTATATACCCTTGTCACGCCCAAGGGCAAGTCGCTGTTTCTCACCATGCTGGGTGAGATCGCCTGACCTGATTCTACTATAAATAATGTAAAGGAGAGCATCACAATGGAAAAAGAAAATCTGTACCTGATCCACGGCGAGGACTACCTGCGCCACATCGAGGAAAAGCTGGAGCTGCTGTGGATGGCGACCATCCTCATGCACTACATCAAAAACGGAGCCGAGAAGGACAGCTATCTGGACCTTGTACGCAGATCCACCCTCGACTTTGACGAGCGCTGCGAGGAGATGTTCAGTTCTTGGGGCATGGCGCTCAATTACCTCAAGTCCCATGACCTTGCGGACTTGTCCGACCTCATCGAAAACGACCTGATCGAGCCGGAATACGCCGGTTACATTCCTGCGGACAATCCCTGCTGCCCCGGCGAACGCTGCTGCGAGTATGCCGAGCGCATGGAGCGCGAATACACCGCAGAGCGTGAGGCGGACGAGGACAATGAGGACGCCGACGTATTTGAGTATGACGGAGAACCGGCCATATCTGAGCTGACCGGCGTGTGCAAGGACATCCTCACGGCTGTCGAGGGGCTTACCACGCTTCTAAGGGATGAGTTCGACTATGCAGGCTGACCGCATTTACTGCGGCGACGCCCTGACCGTGCTGAAAACCCTGCCGGACAATTCCGTGAACTGCTGCGTAACCTCGCCGCCGTACTACGCCCTGCGGGATTACGGCGTAGACGGGCAGATCGGGCGGGAGGAAACCCCGGCGCTGTATGTGGAGCGTCTGACTTCCATTTTCCGGGAGGTCAGGCGCGTTCTCACGCCGGACGGAACACTCTGGCTCAATATCGCGGACACCTATGCCGGAAAGGGCAATCAGGGCGAAGCCCTCGACCCCAAGTACCCCAACGGCAGGACCGGTCAGGCGGTCGCCCTCAACGGCAAGGTGGAGGGCTGCAAGGCAAAGGACATGATCGGCGTACCGTGGCTGTTGGCGTTCGCGCTGCGGGCAGACGGCTGGTATCTGCGCTCGGACATCATCTGGATGAAAGCGAACCCCATGCCGGAGAGCACCAAGGACAGGCCAAGCCGCTGCTATGAGCATATCTTCCTACTGTCCAAGTCCCGCCGCTACTATTACGATGCTGCCGCCATCGCGGAGCCGGTTGCGGCCTCCACTCCTGCGCGGATGAAGCGCGGATTTGGTGCAGGCAACAAATATTCCGCGGATATTCCCGGTCAGAAGCACCAACACCTCAACGACCATCGCCCGAACGGGTACGCCGATGAGGACATCCCGCAGCTTCGCAACAAGCGCGACGTCTGGCAGATCAACACCGTGCCGTGCAGGGGCGGGCATTTCGCCGCTTTCCCGCCAAAGCTAGCGGAAACCTGCCTGCTGGCAGGCTGCCCGCCCGGAGGCGTCGTGCTGGACCCCTTCCTCGGCTCCGGCACTACGGCGGCGGTGGCAAAGCAGCTCGGACGGTACTACATCGGCATTGAGCTGAACCCGGACTACTGCAAGCTGGCAGAGAAACGGATCGGAGGAGGTGAATTTCCATGAGCAAACGCTCGCCCCGGCTGCTGTTTACCGACGAGGAGCTGGCAGCGCCGGAACTGAAAAAGGCCGTCAAAAAAGCGGATAAAGCCTATCAAAAGCTGGAAAAGGCCGAGGCGAAGATACCCAAGAAAACCGTAAAGCGGAAGCAGCGCACGGTAGATCCGCAGACCGGCAGGGTAACGACGCGCCTTTCCTTTGAGGAGGTAGATAAGAAGCGACCGCCCTCCAAGCTCACCCACGCCCTGCGGGACGCACCCGGCGCGGCGGTGCTGTCCGCCGTCCACAGGGAGATTCGGGAACATGAGCAGGACAATGTGGGTGTGGAGAGCGCCCACGGCGTGGAGCAGGCGGCGGAGCGCGCCGTGCGCCTTGCACAGCACGCCCACCGCTCCCACAAGGAGAAACCCTACCGCCGCGCAGACCGCGCCGAGGCCAAGGCAGACCGCGCCAACCTCCGTGCGCTGGACAAAACGGCACAGCACCATGACCCGCAGTTTTCCAGCAATCCCTACTCCCGCTGGCAGCAGAAGCAGGCCATCAAGCGGGAGTACGCCGCCGCCAAAGCCGGAAAAAGCGCCGGGAATACGGTCAAAGCCTCCGAAGCCACGGCAAAGGCGGCGCGGAAAGCCGCGGAGAACACAAAGAAAGCCGGCGAGTTCATCGCCCGTCACAAAAAGGGCTTTCTTATCGTGGGCGGCATCGCGGCAATAATCGTCCTTATCCTCTGCACCGTGTCCTCCTGCTCCCTGCTGATTCAGGGCGGAGCCACCGGCATCAACGTATCCACCTACCCCAGTGAGGACGCGGATATGCTGGCGGCAGAGGCGCAATATTGCGCCATGGAAGCGGAATTGCAGCAGTATCTCGACACCTACGAAAGTACCCACGACTACGACGAGTACCACTTCGAGCTGGACGACATCGAGCATGACCCCTATGTGCTGATCTCCGCCGTCACTGCCCTTATGGGCAAGGAGTGGACGATCTCCGAGGTCGGCGGCATCTTGGAGATGCTGTTTGAAAAGCAGTACATCCTAACGGAAACCGTCACCAAGGAAACGAGATACCGCACGGAGACCCGCACCGGCTACTATACAGATGCGGAGGGCAATCTGCACAGCTATGAATACACCGTGCAGGTGCCGTACACCTACTACATCTGCACCGTAAAGCTGGAAAACTTCAACCTCTCCCATGTGCCGGTCTATATCATGTCGCAGGATCAGCTCTCCCTTTACGCCATGTATATGGCTACTCTGGGCAACCGCCCGGACCTCTTCGGCGGCTCGGAGTACATCGGGAAATACTACACCGCCGACTATGAGAAGTACGAGATACCCCCGGAAGCGCTGGAGAACGTGCAGTTCGCCGCCATCATCAAGGAGGCGGAGAAGTACCTCGGCTACCCCTACGTCTGGGGCGGTAGCAGTCCTGCCACCTCCTTCGACTGCTCCGGCTTTGTCAGCTACGTCTACAACAACTGCGGCGTGGGCTGGAGCTTCGGGCGGCTGGGCGCTTCGGGGCTGCTGGGCATCTGCACAAGGGTATCCGCCGCCAACCTGCGCCCCGGCGATCTGGTGTTCTTCCAAGGCACCTACGACACGGCGGGCGCATCCCATGTGGGCATTTACGTCGGCAATGATATGATGCTTCACTGCGGCGACCCCATCCAGTACACAAGCCTCAATTCAAGCTACTGGCAATCCCACTTCCTTGCCTACGGGCGGCTGTCCCCGCCCTGATCTCACTGAAAGGAGAAAAAAATGAACCCTAAGATTATAAAGCTCAAGGCTGAACGGGCGAAAAACGATGAAAAGATCGCCGCCCTCCGCTCCCGCAACAGGGATCTTGACGAGAGCATCGTCGAGCTGGAGAATACCGACATCATCGGCCTTGCCCGCGCTACCGGCATGAGCATGGAGGAGCTGGCGCAGTTCCTCACACAGCTCAAAAGGGGCGGTGCGCCCTTTATCACCCCCAATACCAAGGAGGATACGGACTATGTGCATGAAGAAGAATAACAACCGGCTGCTGCGCGTCGTTGCCGCCATCCTTTGCCTTGCCCTGATGTTCCTCACCATGTCCGGCATGGCGATGGCGACGGATATGGAGAACTCCCCGGCAGGCGGCGCGCCGGAAAGCACGCCGGAGATCATGGAGGCCGAGCTTCCCGTCACGCCCGAAGAAACGCCGGACACACAGGAACCGGCTCCCGCGCCGCCTGAAACGACGGAAACGCCGCAGCCGGAGGCGGAATACGCGCTGGATGCGGATATTCCGGCAGGCTGGCACAACGCGCCGGTGACGGTCACGGTCCGCATCGGGGACAAAAACAACGCGGGCTGGCAGAAGGTAGAGGCGGCGCTGCGGGAAACCGCCGAAAGAACAGACCTGACGGAGCAGCTTGCCCACAACGGCCTCGCCCGCTACACGGTGCCGGACAACGGTATCGTGTTTTTCTTTGTCACCGACCCCTACGGCACGGAGCATACGCTGACGCTGGAGCTGCGCTGCATTGACCTTGAAGCGCCGGTCCTTCGCGCAGGCGTCAGCGGTACGCTGCTGCGCGTGGAGGCCGCCGACACCCTCTCTGGCATAGCCGGGGTCTATGTGAACGACGAGCTTTATACCACGCTGCAAAACGGGGAGTTCAGCGTCCGCATTGACAAAAACACGCGGGATTCCCACTTTTACATCATGGGCGTGGACAACGCGGGCAACCGCACGGGCTATCTGGTGATCGCCAACCCCTTCTATGAAAAGGAAACGCCTGCGCCCAGCCCCACGCCGGAGCAGCACAGCACCCATTGTCCCGCAGACTGCGATTGCAGGAAGCAGCCCTCCGGCAATACCGGCAGCAACGGCAGCAATACCGGTGCAGGAAAGCCCTCCAACGCCTCCGGCAGCACGGGAAAGCCCGCTGCGGCACAGACGCCCGCCGCCACAGAGCCGGCGAAAGCACAGGAGCCCGCCGGTACCGCCGCGCCTGTCGCCATTGAGAAAGGGACGGGCTTTTCCCAAAACGGCAGCGCCGTCACCCGCGACCTGCTCTACGACAAGCACACCAACAAGCAGTTCATCGCGGTGGAAACCCGCAACGGTCATACCCTCTATCTGGTGATCGACTACGATAAGCCGCTGGACGAGGACGGCGAACGGTATGAAACCTACTTCCTCAACCTTGTGGACGAAAGCGACCTGCTTGCACTCATCGACGAGGATTCCGCCCCCGTCTGCTCCTGCAAGGACAAGTGCGAGGCAGGTGCGGTCAACACCGCCTGCGCAGTCTGCAAGACCAATATGACGGAGTGCATGGGCAAGGAAAAGGCTACGGAAAAGACGCCGGAGCCCGACCCGACGCCGGATACGAGCGACAGCCCCGACAAGGACGGCGGCGAAAAGAAGTCCGGCAGCGGTCTTGTTGTGATTGTGCTGCTGCTCCTGATGGCGGGCGGCGGCGCGCTGTATTGGTTCAAGCTCCGTAAGGAAAAGCCCGACACAAAGGGACCTGTGGACTTGGACGATTACGACTACGGCGATGAGGATGAAGATGAGGAATACGAAAACGAGGACGATGCGGACGAGCCGGAGGAAATGGAGGACGCGGATGCATGACCCTTTTCACAAAAAACCCGCTGGAGCGGCTGATGATGCAGCGCCCCCATCCGGGAAAGGAGGAAACGCCGCGCACCACTGCCCCGGAGGGGCATTTCTGCTGCGGCTGTTCCCGCTACGGCACCGTCTGCCTCCGTCCCTGCTACCGTGACACCGACCTGCGGGAGAAACTGCGGGCAAAAGCGCCGGAGCGTTAGGACCCCGACCCTTGCCGCATTCTCCCACCGATGCTACAATGTACCCACGAAAGACCAAATGCAGCGGAAAAGGATGTGATACGGATGCTGAGCTTTGAACGGGTGCTGGAGGCATTCAGGGAGCACCTTACAGAAGATACCGGCGTGGAGGTGGTGCCGACCCGGCACGGCTATACCTACCTCACATGGGATGACAGGCGTGAAAATTGGGACACCGCTGAGATTTGCCTCACGCCGGAGGCGCTGCTGGACAGGCTGACCGGCGCGGTGGAAAGCTATGAACAGTGCCGCCTTTTGGATGGAACACGGGATCCAACCGACGCCGAGCGCAAAGCCTTTGCCGAGGCTGCCGAGCGATACCGGAAGCGGTGCCTTGAACGGCCCTGACTCATATACGATTAGAAAAACAGACACGAAAAGCAGTCCTTCGGGGCTGCTTTTTGCTATGCAGAAAAGGAGAAAAATGAATATGACACACCATAAATTAGTGATCGCGGAAAAGCCCTCCGTCGCCCAGTCCATCGCCGCCGTGCTGGGCGCAAGGCAGCGGCACGACGGCTATCTTTCGGGAGGCGGCTACCTTGTGAGCTGGTGCTTCGGACATCTGGCGGAGCTGGCGGGCGCGGATGTGTACGATGAAAAGTACGCCAAGTGGCGCTATGACGATCTGCCCATCCTGCCAGCAAGCTGGCGCTTTACGCTGAAAGCGGACAAAGCCAAACAGTTCGAGCTGCTGCGGGACCTCATGCGCCGGGAGGACGTGACCGAGGTCATCAACGCCTGCGACGCAGGGCGCGAGGGGGAGCTTATCTTCCGCACCGTCTACTACATGGCGGGCTGCACGAAAACCATGAAGCGGCTGTGGATCTCCTCCATGGAGGACGCCGCCATCAAAAAGGGCATTGCGGAGCTGCGTCCGGGGCGTGAATATGACGGGCTGTATCAGTCCGCCATCTGCCGCGCCCGCGCGGACTGGCTGGTAGGCATCAACGCCACAAGGCTCTTTTCGGTGCTGTACCACCGCACCCTCAACGTGGGGCGCGTCATGACGCCCACGCTGGCGCTCATCGTCCAGCGGGAGGCAGAGATCGGGGCGTTCCGCCCGGAAGTCTTTTACACGGTAAATCTTCGCTGCGGCGATTTTGCCGCCGTGTCCGAAAAGTTCAAAGAGAAAGCGGAGGCGGACGCCCTCGCCGCCGCCTGCGCCGGTCAACCGGTCACGGTCAGGACGGTGCAGCGCACGGAAAAAACGGAGAACGCGCCCCGCCTCTACGACCTGACCGCGCTCCAGAGGGAGGCCAACCGCAGCCTCGGCTACACCGCACAGCAGACGCTGGATTACCTGCAAGCCCTCTATGAAAAGAAGCTCTGCACCTATCCCCGCACGGACAGCCGCTTTCTCACAGACGATCTGGAAGCCTCCGTGCCGGAGCTTGCAGCCGTGGCCGCCGCCATCTGCGAAGCAGCCGCGCCGGGGCGTGTGAATACAGGGCAGGTATGCGACAGCCGCAAGGTCAGCGACCACCACGCTATCCTCCCCACCGCAGGCGCGGGCAAGGCGGACGTGTCGGTGCTGCCGCTGGGCGAGCGCGAGCTTTTGCGCCTTGTGGCGGGGCAGCTTCTCCGGGCGGTCAGCGATGCACACCGCTATGCGGAAACCACAGTTACGCTGGAGTGCGGCGGCACCGAGTTCACCGCCAAGGGCAGAGCTGTCCTTGATACCGGCTGGAAGCAGTATCTCGCGCAGGAAAAGCGGGACGCCGCGCTGCCGGCGCTGTCGGAGGGGCAGGTATTGGATTGCACCGAAGCCGCCGTAAAGGAGGGCAAGACTGCGCCGCCCAAGCATTATACGGAGGATACGCTACTCTCCGCCATGGAGACTGCCGGAAAGGAAGATATGCCGGAAGAAGCGGAACGAA
>ERZ1026916.1411-NODE-1411-length-11890-cov-10.984622_pt1 | contig 11890 bp, 15 predicted proteins | sample MGYA00519465_ERZ1026916 | MGnify/ENA primary metagenome ERZ1026916 (study PRJEB26926, sample SAMN06164880) | human gut metagenome | biome: ENVO:00009003; feature: ENVO:2100002; material: ENVO:00002003 | host: Homo sapiens | place: USA | collected 2012 ... | reverse complement strand
GTCTCGTGGGCTCGGAGATGTGTATAAGAGACAGCTGTTCGCTGCCAATTTCCTGGTGATTGCTTTCGATGTAGTAAATTTGTCCTCTTTTCATGTTTGACCTCCTTTGAGTTGTGGGCTCTGGTTTATTTTTCTTTTACGGCGTAGAGCTCGTGGGTTCCGTCAAGTATCTGCTTTTCGGCCTCCTCAGTGATAGAGAAGCCATACGGTACCAGTGCGCGGATCACCATCTTGAATGTTCCGGCTTTTTCCTGGTTGTAGTAACCTTGCCAGTCGACAAGATCGATACCCTTGAGAGAGTCGAGCAGAAGTGCGAGCATCTGCAGGCTGATCTGTGTGTTTTTCATAATCTGCATGGTTGCCTCTCGTTCCTCTTTGCTTACCTGGTACTTTTCCTTGCCAGATATAAAAGAGACGAGGGCACTCTCTGAGATATATGTGCCGGTTGCCAGCATCGCCTCCCAGATTGTCCGGAGGAGCTCGTCTGTTTCCTTGAGCGGCTCAATTTTTCCAGAGAGCAGATTGTTGACAAAATCTGTGACCTTGCTGACGATCTCCTTGGTTGACCTTTTGATTTCTTTGATCTTTTTCTCACGATCTTTTTGCTCCAGCTCGGCCTTGCTTGGTGTTTTTGCCTTTTTGGGTGTTTTTTTGAGGATCTTTATGGTTCTAAATTCACGGCAGTAGAAAAGCTCACCATCATCGCCGATCCTGAGACGTTCCGGAGCTTTTTCTTCGAGTGATATGTCTTTGACCGTTGTGTATGTATTGTCCCAGCGGTGGTTTGCGTAGTCGCTGGCCAGTTTAATGCCTCGCTTTTCTGCCAGTTCTATGACTTTCTTTGCAACGGCGTCCATTGCCTCCTGCTTGGCTGCCTGGATGGCTCTGCTCGCCAGATCTCTGGAGTCTCTTGAGTCTCGAAGGACTTCGTTGCGCTTCTTGATGTCTTTGATTTTCTCCAGTTCGTACAGATCCTTAAATGAGAGCTGGAAACTCTCGTCCTTGTCGATCCTCTGCATGACGCGCTTGTCGAGCTTGGCAATGTTCAGACGGTGGCGGATCGTAGTGCGCCCGAAGCCGGTCTTTTGTGAGATTGTCTCCTCGGTCTCTCCGAGGTCGAGCATCATCTGGAAGCTCTGAGCCTGCTCATATATGCTCAGGTCATTGCGCTGCATGTTTTCCTCGAGCATGATGCCGATCTGGTCGCTTCGGCTGATGTTACTGACGATGCGGCACGGAACACTCTCAAGCCCTGCCTTTTTGGCTGCTGCCAGTCGTCTGTGTCCGATCAAAACACGGAAGTCACTGTATAGTGCAATGTTTCCGGCGTCCGCCTGCTCCTCTGGATCTCTTTCGTTGCCGATCGGGATGACTGTTAAGTTCTGCATGATGCCGTTTTTCTTGATACTCTCAACCAGCTCCGTGAGGTCTCCGAGATCCTTGCGCGGGTTGTCTGGGTGAGGGTAGAGGTTCGACACCTTGATCATTATCGCGGTGTCTTTGGTTGTTCTGGTTGTTTCTGTCATGGTCTGTTCCTCCTTTGGTTGATTGTGGGCTCCTTGTATGTATTCCAGGAGAGCAGTGCGCTCTCCCGGATGTTTCCGACATTTATGTCGGGATCATATTATGCGATGATGGTGATTTGTTCGCGGTTCTCAATACCGTCGAGAGCATCCTCCAGGTATTTCTTGATGTTGTCGACCGCCTCAGCCTTCCAGAGACCGCCATCTGCTGCCACCAGCTTGAACACCGGCTCGCCTCCGCGTCCTTCACTGATGCGGAACACGAAGTCACCGGCAGGCTGTTCAACCTCCAGGAATGTGCGGTACGGTACGAGGTGCACCGGGTTCGGCACGAGTGCGGCCTGCTTTGTTGTGATGCCAGTCTTGATGACTGCCTGCTGTGTGATGCCGTCGTCAGAGTATTCCTGCTGCTGATTGTTCACGATGTTGCTGGCAAGCATCGCGACAGCCTCGCGGTCTCCGTTGTTCTGGAAACACGACTGCAGGGAGACGATGAAGCTCTCCTGGTCATACTGCTGACCGAACTCGAAGCGAGGGAGCAGGGCATTGACCACAAAAAGTTCCTCACGGTCGCGCTCGTCAAGCAACCCGGAGTACATTCTGACCTCTGTTGCGCTCACGACCTGGATGATCATGTGCTCGCGGAGCTCGTCACGTCTCTGCTTGATGTAGTCGACCAGGGATGTGAGGGTGGTGGCTTTGATAGGATCCGCCATGTCTGCCTTGTCGTATCTGGTCATGTTCTTGGTGCAGTATGTTCTGCCATTGATTTCTAAAACTTCCGGTTTTTCTGCCTGGACTGCCAGGTTTGTGATATAAGCGATTGCCTCTTTGATCATGTTCTTTTCCTCCTTATGCCTGCTTTGCCATTGCGATCACTTTGCCGCCTTTGCCATTCTCGAAGATCTCGCCGGTTTCCGGATCAAAGTCTGGTTCCGGCTTTTCCTCAGGTGTCTCTGTCTCTGGTGACTGCTGCCCGCGTTTTCTTAAATCGAGCGGCTCGCCAGCTGCGACCTCTGCGTCACCAGTAGCCTGCTGTGCGGCGATCATCTTGTCTGCGGTTTCCATGATTTCCTCACCGGCTTTCTTGCCTTCCTCGAGGATCTCATTGATCGACATCTGCCCGCGGATCTGTCCGTCGTACTCACCGATCTCAAGCTGGCCGGTTCTCATATTCATTCCCATGACCATCTGGGTGTCGACCGCCTCGGTTGCGGCAAGAGTAGTAGTGACGCCGATCTGCGTGTTTACCAGCTGTCTGGTCTTGTTTGGTGCGAAAGTCATCGTGATGGTGATCTTTCTCTTTTTGGTCGCCTCTGTGTTCTGGTTCTGGATGTTCTCGCCCACCTGGACGAGTGCCTCGTTGACCTTTTCAGCGAAGGCTCCGCCTGCCAGAGTGTTGAGGTCGACATTGCTGTTGACGTGTGTCTTTTTCATTGGACTTCCTCCTTGCTTTCTAACAGTTCCGGGCTGTTGTCTGTTGTTAGTGCTTGATAATGCAGTCCCGACTCAATCATCCGAAAAAAATCGTCTTGTTTTTTTCGGTCCTGCTTTGCATCTTCCAGCATCTTGCGCCCCTCCCCGGATAGGGAAGCAGTGGCGGCGTCAATGCGCTGCCGTGTTGCCGGTGCCAGTTGCATCCGCTGGCGTTCCCGCTCGTAGAGTGGTTTGTATATATCCATAAATGCCACGCGGTCATAACCTGCAGATTTTCCGATGCTCCCGCTACGGTGCATCTGCCAGAGATTAGACCAGCCGATTGACTCGACCGCTCTGCGGATCAGCGGCGGGAGGTACCTGCTGCCGTCTCCGAACTCTCCCTTGGCATACATGACGTCGCTCACTGCGAGCCATGCCTCGTCTGGCGGTATAAGATCCGGGCACTGTATGGTCATCATTATTTCGCGAATTTCCGCAATGCTTGGCGGCCATTTGCTTGTCTGCACATGCTTGGCGACTGCCATGCTCACAATGCGGGCATCGTCATCCTTGAAGGTGTTGGCCCATACATTGACCATGGCCTTGATCATTTCCTCGCTGTTGAAGCGGTCGTGGTTAGGATATGCCGAAGTAATCAGCGCTACCATCTGGATCGTCTCTGCTTTGGTCAATTCCATCCACCTCCTCCTGGTACATTGCAGCCATTACTCCAAAAGTGTCTACTTTTCCGGAGCGTTGTGTTGACTGCCTGCTTCCAGGTGTTGCCTGCTCCAGTTCGTCATCCCATCGTCCCTGGTTGAGCCATGTGGATGGGTTTGGAATAAACCGGCCATTGTCTCGCGTCCATTGCACGGATGTGATGGCAGCTCTCAACGCTGTGATGATGTGCTCATGGAGTTCTGCGTCCACCTTTGCACGTTTCCACGCTTTCTTAGCTGCTGCCTTGCCGACCTTTTTGGGATATAAAGCCCAGAACTCGTCGAAGTGTCTTTCTTGAGCGCTTGGCGGCTTCTCCCCTTTAGGGGTAGGGGGTGTGGTTTTATTATCCGTGTCTGTATCTGTATTTGTATCTGTATCTGTTTCTGTATCGGGTTTTTTGGGTTTCTCTGAAAACCGTTCGGTTTTTTTGGGTTCTTTTGGGTTTGCGTTGCTTTCGGTCGGTTCTTTCCTTGGTCTGCCACCTTTAGCTCCGTTTGCCCGGTTTGTTATGCATTTTTCCTCGTACTTCTGGTTGTCTCGGTCCATTTGCGCCCGGATAAACGAGAACGCCATGGCGGCGGATCCAGTGAGCGTTGTGGGCTCCGTCTTGTCTGCGGCGTAGTCGAATAATGCCATCATCAACATGCCGCGCTCCGCGTCCGTCAGTAGTTCGAGGTGCTGCTTGTAGTCAAGATAGAGCATAAAAGCCTTTTTTTCGCTCATATCTGTGCACCTCCTCGTTATTAGTTGAATGGAAGCTCGTCGCCAGCTCCTTCCGGAATGTGCATAAAGCCATCATCCGGAGCAGGCTGTGGGCGTCCCTGGCTGTCTGTCTGTTTGCTGTCTGCGAAGTAGATGCGGTCAGCAATGACCTCGGTGCTGACGTGGTTCTGGCCGTCCTTGGTCCATCTGTTGTTGTGGAGGCGTCCGCTGATCACGATCTGTCTGCCTTTGGTGAGGTACTTGGTTGTAAATTCTGCCTGGTTCTTGAATGTCACAATATTGAAAAATTCAGCCGTGTTGTTGCCGTTTGCATCTTTTCCGGCATTTACAGCAAGGCAGAAGCGGGAGACCGGATCGCCTGCTGCTGTGTATCTGGTTTCCGGATCGGCTGTGAGTCGTCCGAGAAGTTTTACGTCGTTCATGTTATGCTCCTTTCTTTAGTGGCCACCTTTGACAGATGCGTCCAGCTGCTCGCATATACCGTCATACTGCTGCCGCGTCAGTTCTGCCGGGTTCTGTAATCCGTAACACTGCAGGATCCTGGCGTCAGTCTGTTCTCTGGTCATGCCTGCGTCCTCTGCCTTGCGATACATCCGGTTGAGCTGCGCCTCACTTAGACGCTGTGAGCTCTGTTTCTGTCCGTGACTGCCTTTTTGATTGCTTGGTCGATTATTTGCTCCAGTATTATCTCCGGAGCCATTTTGAGCCGTCTGAGGCTCTGTTGCGTGGTCGTAGTTGTCCGGATCATCATCGCCCTGGTCAATATTGAACTTCTCAAAAAAGTAATATTTGAGGCAGTACGTCCAGGCGGATCCTTTTGCCTTGTCCGGTCCGCTGTCATTGGTTCCTATGGCATGGAGAGTGACATCCATGCAGTCGTCAGGGTTGTCTGCGTTCGTCCACCGGATCGTCAGCTCCGCCTCATATATCCAGACAACGCGATCACCAGACCTTGTGTGCTGCACAAAATTGGAGTAGTAGATTTCGTCGCCGTTTTCTGCGTGTCTGGTCGCAGTCTCCTCTGTGATGTCAAAATTCACGCCCCACTCATTGAGCGCTGGAGCCATGAGTTTGTAGACGTCGTAGATCTTGGCGAATTTGTACTTGACGCCATCGCTGTGCGCCTGCTGTTGTATTGCCGGGATAGCCTTGCGGATCTCCACGAATTTCTGCTGCAGCGTGAGAGTGGTGCGGTCTGGTTCTGTTTCCTTTGGCGTCTCCGCAGTTTTTCCCGCTGCTGTTTTGGTTGAGTTGGCTGCCGCCATGCTGATCACTTCCTCTCGCTGAAAAATACATGGTCGCCGATCTTTGTGACATACGTCTGAGACTCGTGGAACTTGCTCTCGACAAGTTCGGGATTGTAGAAATACTTGATCGGCTCCTTTGTGACAACAGTGCCGAAGTCAAATACCTGCATCACGGCATCCAGAGCGTCCTGGGATGGTTCTGGCCTGCGCTTGCTGTATGAGTATTTTGTGAATACCTCAGTCGGGCGGATGTTGTCATCCTCAGCCGCCTGGAGTATGCACTGGCAGATCGCCATCTTTCCGGCGAAGCACTCGCCGTCTGCCTCAGCGGTTACAACCTGGGCGATCTCGTAGCGTTCCTCGTCAGTGAGAGCGTAGCGACGCTCAAATCCAGCTTCGGACGCCCATGCTTTTGTCAGCTCGTCCATGTTTATGTAGACCGGTTCGCCATCGTTGTCCTCATAGACAAAGTAGTATGTCTTGAGGTCATACTCGGAGGCGGTTCCGGATGTCGTTATTTCTGTCTCTGTGTTGCTATGTCCTGCGGCCAGCTTCACGATACAGATCACAATCACGACCGTCATGCAGGCACCAGCGACCGATCTGATCGGCTGGCTGCCTCTTTTGTTATATTCATTCATGTATAAGCTCCTTTCGTCTGGCGCGTTCTTTGCGCCATTTCTCGTAGTCTCTGCAAACTTTCGGATCCTGGAAGGCAGTGCGGACTGCCTCAGCCAGCGAAGCGTTGAGCACTCGCTTTGTGTTGTCCGGGATCTCCGTAAATGAAACGCTTGGCATCATTAGCATCTGCCTCCTTTTTCTCTTTCTGGCAATCACATTTTTCTCCTGGATCAAGTGCGCACCCGCAGTTCGGGCACTCATAGAACTGGTCGTATCTCATCGGTTGTCACCTCCTTGCCGTTTCTTCTGGATCTTGGCTTTTCTGGCCAGAGCGTGCGCCCATTTCTTCTGTTGGCGTGGTGTTCCGTGTTTGTATAGGTGCCACTGTCGCGGCGTTGCGATCTCTTTCATTTCGTTCTCGAGAGCCAGCGCGTCACGGTACCACTTCGGCAGACATTCCCACATGTTGCGCATGGCGTCCACGAACGGTTTGAGCGCGTCCGTGATTGCTTTGCCGAGATCTCTCAGGCGTTCCGCTACTTCGTCAGCTGTTATTCCGTAGAGAGTAGCAAGCTCCCGGCTGGGTTCTGTCGGATCCTTTTCCCGGAGCAGCTGGACCTCTCCGTTTCTCAAGCGCATACCTGGAGACCACTGCCAGCATTCTGGCTCGATGCCTTCGCCGTATGAGCCCTCTGGATCATCCAGCGCGAGAACATCGCCCGGAATTTCTTCGACCGGTGTCTCTGTTTCTGGTTCTGGATCGGGTACCGCGACAAGTTGCTGGCGGTCTTTTCTCCATGTTTTCAACTTTTGAATAATTTCTTTGAACATTTTCGCTCCTTCCTATGCTGTGGCGGTGGACGTTGCGGACACTTCCTTGAAATCGTCCATTGTAAGATCCAGAACTCTGCAGAGATCAACTAACTCGTCAGCTTTGAGCTTTCTGCGTCCGTTCAGTGTTCTGCTCAAAAGCTCTGGGTTGATATTGGCGCGTGTTGCAACAACCGTGATGCTCATGCCGCGGTCCTCGATGCGGTTGCTGATCACTCTGATGATATTGCTCATTTGTGTTCCTCCTTCCTACTTTGTGGGCCGATTATGCAATGGCATCCGGCTCCTCTGTTTCCAGTTTCTTTCATTCCGGTTTTTTCAAATTCTGCGGCGGTGTAGTAGTCGCTGCAGTTGAGTATTCCATCAACACGATCCGGATAATATGCTCGGAATATTGTGCACGCTGCTTGGATGCTTGGAGCTGCGATTTCAACATACCCGCCTTGATATGGGTATCTTTCATCGGATCCAAAAGTAAAAAAGTAGTGTTTCATTTCTGGCAGTGTTGATGGTTTGCAGATTGCTCTCCATGAGCATCCTGAGCAGTTGTTACTTTTTACGCCTCGGCCGTTTATGTCGTTATACGTCACCATATCGGTGGTTGTATCAACTGAGTAGTGGATGATCATGCCACAAGCTGCGGTTTCTTTCAGATCTTCGATCATTCTGTTGACCTCCTTATTATGTGCGAGAGTTCTGTGGGCTCCGTCCCATTCTCCGTGGGATTGATTGTAATATAACCCATCCAGCGTGGGAAGTCAAGATGTTTTATCTTGTTTTTTCTATTTTTCGTGGGTTTTTTTGTTGTTTTTGTCCGTTGGCTATGGTATATTGTAGGAGGAGATGATGTTCATGGATGCAAAGAAGCACACCCGCGAGACCATCGCGAAGCAGTTGAAGGCTTTCCGGAAGGCAGCTGGAATATCCGCAAAAGACGCGGCCGAAGCTATTGGAAAGAAAGAAAACACAGTCTACGCATGGGAGAGTGGCCAAAACCAGCCGGACGCCGAGACGTTCCTGGCGCTTTGCAATCTATATCATGCCGACATTAGCGAATTTTTCGGAACGGAGCCCACAAGCTACTCAACCGAAACGCAGTTGTCAGCTGATGAAGCTGAACTTCTGGAACTCTGGAGAAAAGCAACACCGGTTGGACGTGAGTCAGCACTCATGGTCTTAAAGTGTAACGAGTCGCCAGTGAAAAAAGAGTCGGCAATGTGATATATGTCGATTTTTCCAGGAGGAGGTGAGAGGCTCGCCCTTCGGGGCGGGCTTTTTCAATAAAGGAGGCCTTTTATCATGGGAATGAGATTTAGAAAGAGTAAGAAGATCGCGCCAGGCGTGCGAGTAAATTTGAACGCAAAAAGCGCAAGCATATCCATCGGCCCGAAGGGGTTCAAGAAAACATTCAGCACAAGCGGAAGGACAACGACCACAGTCGGGATCCCCGGCACTGGGTTGTCATATTCCACAAGTAAAAAGATGGGAGCTCCGACTGCTGCCGCGTCAGCTGATCCGATCGTGCCAGAGGTAGCTGTGCCGGTTCGCTCTCAGAAAAGCAAGGGCGTCGCACTGGTTCTTTGTGTGCTGCTTGGGTATATGGGGATCCACCGCTTTTATGTTGGAAAGATAGGCACCGGCATCCTTTGGTTGTTGACTCTTGGATGTTTCGGGATCGGCTGGATCGTCGACATTGTGATGCTCTGCTGCAATAAGTTCGCAGACAAGAGCGGCGCCATCATCGGTTTGCCAGAAACGAGGTGATCCGGATGGCAAAAAGGATGCCAGCGGCAGCGTCGGATTGTGATGGAATGATCGGCGTCATTTATGCCAGGTACTCAAGCCACTCCCAGAGAGAGGAGTCAATCGAGGATCAGCTGCGTGAGTGTCACGAGTTCGCTGCTCGTAACAACATAAAGATCATTGCAGAATATACAGACTCAGCTCTCACCGGAAGAACAGACAGCCGTCCGGACTTCCAGAAAATGATCAGGGACTCAGCTCGTGGCAAGTTCCAGGTCGTTGTCACTTACAAGGTGGATCGTTTCGCCCGCGACAGATATGACAGCGCCATATATAAGGCGAAGCTCAGAAAGAACGGCGTCCGCGTTCTGTATGCAAAAGAGACGATACCGGACGGACCTGAGGGCATCATCCTGGAGTCAGTTCTCGAGGGATATGCCGAGTATTACAGCGCGGCGCTTTCCCAGAACATCCTCAGAGGGTTGGAAGGCAATGCCATGAAATGCAAGACCAACGGCGTCCAGGTGCTTGGATATTACACCGGAGAAGATGGATGCTATGAGATTGATCCAGATTATGCCAGCGTTGTGCTGAGTATATTCCAAAAGTATGATGCAGGCGTTCCACAGAAAGAGATCATCGACGACCTAAACGCCAGAGGCTTCCGGACAACGCGAGGCTTTGCCTTTAATAAAAACAGTGTGACCAGGATCCTGAGGAACCGGAAGTATATCGGCGAGTATTCCTGGGGCGATGTTACTGTTTCGGGCGGTATGCCGCAGATCGTCCCGCTGCCATTGTTTGACAGTGTGCAGCGCAAGCTCGACCGAGGATCCAGAGCTCCGGCGCATAAATGGAAGGTTGCGGACTACATCCTCACCTCGAAGCTGTTCTGTGGCCACTGCGGTGAGCTGATGGTCGGCAGAGCTGGCACCGGCAAGTCTGGTAAGAAATACGACTATTATGCCTGCGTAAACCGAACCAGGCGGCACGGTTGTGATAAAAAGCCGGTGAAAAAGGAATGGATTGAGGATATTGTTGTAAAATATACGAAAGAGGTCGTGCTTGCTGAGGATATGATCGAGCAGATTGCTGACGGAGTGATGGACTTTCTGGAGAGAGAAAAGAAAAGCAACGGAGAGCTTGATGCTCTGGAGGCAAGTCTCAAGAATGTGGAGAGTTCGATCAGGAACATGATGCAGGCGATTGAGCAGGGCATCATCACGAAAAGCACGAAGCAGAGGCTCATGGAGCTTGAGGAGCAGCGGGATCAGATCAGTGCCGCGATAGCAATGGAGAAGATAGCAACGCCAGACATCGAGCGTGACCAGATTGTGTATTTTCTGGAGAAGTTCAAAGAGGGCAGTCTTGACGATCCTGATTATCGCACGAAGCTGGTGGAGGCGTTTGTCTCGTCTGTTTATCTCTGGGACGATGGCCGGATCGTGATCAATTACAATTATACCGGCGAAAACAACCAGCTGACGCTCAGGCAGATCGAGCAGGAACTTGTTGACATGGATGGTGCAGAGGGTTCGCCTTTGGACTCGTCTGCTCCACTAAAGCTGAACAAGTCGAACTCTGTATATGATATTATCGTATACAGGAATATGTTTGGTTTGGTGTATCGAAGAAAATAAAAGTAACGGCATTGTATGGTTGCGAAAGTGATATATAATGCCGTTATTTTTAAGATATAATGCGGATTTGAATTTGACAAATCGGAATTTGTGGAGAGATTTCTTGAACTTTCCTTATTTTACGGGCTTTCCAGCCCCTTAAATAGTGAAATGATATGTATTTTCCCTTATTTTTGACCTTATGCGGAATCAGCAAGGGAAATAAGGGAATTTTTTATTTAGTCGTTGCCTGCCACTTTATCAAGAAGTCTGGCGGAGTTCCGCTTTGCCTTTCTTGTAGAGTGGGCGTAGACATTCATTGTGGTACTGACATCAGAGTGCCCTAACAGTTCCTGCACATCTTTTGGGGCAGCTCCGTTTGAGAGGAGGTTGCTTGTGTAGGTGTGTCGCAACTGGTGGAAATGGAAATTCTCAAATCCGTCCAGCCTTTTTGCAACTGATCGGCAGGCAATGCTGAGTGTGCTTGGCAGTTCCAGACATCCGTCCGGTCTCAGGCAGACAAAGGAGATTTCCTTGTAATCTACCGGGATTTCTTCGGTTCCGTCCAGATGATAATATTCATAATACACTCTGTTTTTGTCCTGTGCTTCCTTGTAGAAATTGCGGTGGTAAAGTTCACCATACTGCATCCGGCTTTTAAGCTGTTTTTTTCTGGCGGTTTTCAGTATTTCAGTCAGAGTATCGCCAAAATCAACAATCCTTACTTTCTTTCGCTTGGTCGGTCCGATGATGTTTTTATGTTTTGTGCCATCATAGCGGATACTTCTTTTAATGGTCAGGCATTGTTCTTCAAGATTGATGTCCTGCCATGTCAATCCGCAAACTTCACCGATACGAAGTCCCGCATAGTATGCGATCTGGATTGGCAGGATTGCAGGTGGATTCTTTACTTTGAGGTATTCTATCAGTCTCTCATAATCTTCATGGGAAATAGGCTGTATGCCTTCTTCTACCTCATCATCTGAGAATAAATCCACATCCTCTGCCTGTTTTTTCAGCTTAATATACTGCATAGGATTAAAAGTAATCAACTGTTTTGGAAATACTGCAAACCGGAAAGCCTGTTGTAATACTGCTGAAAAGGAATGGATGTAATCTTTACTGTATCCTTTTCTCACTTTTCCATCTGGAAATTCCCCACCGAATGTAAGCAGATCGAGAAATGCCTGTAAATGTTCAGCAGTAACGGTTTTTAATTTGCGTTCTGCAATCGGATGTTTCTTGATACAACGGATTGCACCAAGATAATTTTCCACTGTACCATTGCTGAGTGTTCCGACTTTCAGTTCTTCTTCCGCCCACATATCAAGAAGTTCTCCTACAGTAAGATTATCTGTCTTTGCGACAAATTTCTTGCTTTCGTAATCATCCATTGCCTGACGGAGCAGTTTTTCCGTTTCACTTTTACTTTCTGTTCCAGCGT
>ERZ1026916.1366-NODE-1366-length-12435-cov-6.421648_pt1 | contig 12435 bp, 8 predicted proteins | sample MGYA00519465_ERZ1026916 | MGnify/ENA primary metagenome ERZ1026916 (study PRJEB26926, sample SAMN06164880) | human gut metagenome | biome: ENVO:00009003; feature: ENVO:2100002; material: ENVO:00002003 | host: Homo sapiens | place: USA | collected 2012 ... | reverse complement strand
ATATAAAATATCCAAGTTACTCAATTCCCATAAGCTGTAACAACCTAACATTCGGGTACACAGAAGAGAACTTACTTTATCAAAATTTAACCTTTGATCTTATTAGAGGCGAAAAATTTCTAATAGTTGGAGAAAACGGTATTGGAAAAACAACTCTTTTAAAACTTATCATGAACATTTTAACACCTCTTGAAGGTTCTATTAACATATCAGAAAAAACCCTTATTGGTTATTATGCTCAAGAACACGACTTATTAAATAAAGAAAAGACCATTAAAGAAAACTTTAGTGATAGTGGTCTAACAGATTATGAACTAAGAAGATTCCTTGGTAGCTTTCTATTCACAAATGACGATATCTTCAAAAAAATAAATATCTTATCTCCAGGAGAGCGTTCTAGAGTAGCCCTTGCTAAAATAGCTTTATCTGGTGCAAACACGCTATTACTAGATGAACCAACAAATCACTTAGACCCAATGACCCAATTAATTATTGCTGACACCTTCAAAGATTACGAAGGCACTATGCTAGTCGTATCACATAATCTAGAATTTGTTGATAATCTAGGAATTGAAAGAATGCTTCTTTTACCCAGTGGCCGAATCCTGTATTATGACAAAAATGTTGTCCTTCATTACGAACTTTTAAATGAAGAAGTTGACAAAAACTAAAACTTCTGGTATTATCTAGGCATAAATCGATGAAAAGGACGAGTAATATTAACCCTTACTTATAGAGAATTAACGGTTGGTGGAAGTTAATAGTAACCTAATATGAATAAAACCTTGGAGAGAATATCCGGCAGACTGCCGTTATCAGTTAAGAGAATCAGTTAATGATTAAAGAAGGGTGGTACCACGAACAAAATCGTCCCTTTAATCATTAACTTTTTTTATTAGAAAGAAGGAATATTATGAGAGAACTTACTGATCAAGAAATTATTAGAAGAGAAAAAGCCGAAAAAATTAGAAGTTTAGGTATGGACCCATTCGGTCATGTATTTAACCGTACTGCTTTTGCTAAGGATATCAAAGAAAAATATAAAGACGTTGACCATGACGAGTTTGAAAACATAACTGACCAATACACTGTAGCAGGAAGAATAATGTTCATAAGAAAAATGGGTAAGGCATCATTCTTCACCATTCAAGACAAAACGGACAAAATTCAAATTTATATTTCAATTAATGACATTGGCGAAGACGCTTATACTTTATTTAAGAGTGCAGACATTGGTGATATTGTTGGCGTTAAAGGTAGAGTAATGAAAACAATGACTGGTGAAATTACTATCAAATGTTTAGAATACACTCACTTAGTTAAAGCCTTAAGACCACTACCAGAAAAGTTCCATGGATTAACAGACATCGAAGAAAGATATCGTAGAAGATATGTAGACTTAATTATGAACGAAGAATCTAAAAGAGTAGCATTCCTAAGACCTAAAATTATTAGATGTATTCAAAACTTCATGGATAATCGTGGATTCACTGAAGTTGAAACACCAATTCTAAACACATTACTAACGGGAGCATCAGCTAGACCTTTTATCACACATCATAACACCCAAGATTTAGACATGTACTTAAGAATTGCTCTTGAATTACCTCTAAAAAGACTATTAGTTGGTGGTATGGAAGCTGTATACGAAATTGGCAGAACATTTAGAAACGAAGGCATGGACCCAATGCATAACCCAGAGTTTACCCTAATGGAAGCATACCTAGCATACTCTAACTTAGATGGTATGATGGAAATGACTGAAAGCATGTTTAAAACAATTGCTAAAGACATCTTCCATAAAGACACATTCATGTGGAATGGTAATGAAATAAATATTGCCGGTGAGTGGAAAAAAGTTAGTATGACAGATGCTATCAAAGAGAAAACCGGTATTGACTTTAAAACAATCACTGTAGAAGAAGCCTTAAAACTTGCGGAAGAACACAAAATAGAAGTAGCTGAACATGAAAAAACACTAGGTCACATTATTAATCTATTCTTTGAAAAATATGTAGAAGAAACATTAATTCAACCAACATTCCTATATGGCCATCCAGTTGAGATTTCTCCACTTACAAAGAAAAATCCAGAAGACCCAAGATTTGTTGACCGCTTTGAATTATTCATTGGTGGTAAGGAATTTGCTAACGCTTACACAGAACTTAATGACCCTGTTGATCAATTAGAACGTTTCGAAGACCAATTAAAAGAAAGAGAACTTGGAAACGAAGAAGCAAATGACATCGATATGGATTTTGTAGAAGCTCTTGAGTACGGCATGCCTCCAGCTGGTGGAATCGGTTACGGAATTGATAGACTAGTTATGTTCTTTACTGAAAGTGCATCAATTAGAGACGTTATCCTATTCCCAACTATGAAACCACAGGGAGCAAAACAAGTAATTAATAAACAAAGTACACCAACTACTCAAAAAATTGATTTTAGTAAAGTTGAAATTGAGCCTTTATTTGAAGACTACGTTGACTTTGAAACATTCAGTAAATCAGACTTTAGAGCAGTTAAAGTAAAAGAATGCGAAGCTGTACCTAAATCAAGCAAACTTTTAAAATTTGTTCTAAATGATGGCACAGGTGAAGATAGAGTTATCTTAAGTGGCATTCATGCTTACTACGAGCCTGAAGAACTTGTAGGTAAAACTCTAATAGCAATTACTAACTTACCAGCAAGAAAAATGATGGGAATTGACTCATGTGGAATGCTAATTTCAGCAGTTCATAGTGAAGAAGGAGAAGAACGCTTACACCTTCTAATGGTTGATGATGCTATCCCTGCAGGAGCAAAACTATATTAATAGGCCACTAGAGCCTATTTTTTATGCAAAAAATTGTCAAAAACCTATTTAAATAAGGAATATCCGTGTTATAATGTTAAGTAGAGGAGGTTAGAAATGAAAAAGTTTTGGGAAAAGCATGACTTAATCAAAGTTTCAGGTTTAATGGTATTACTATCTGTTATCCTAACTTGGATTATCCCACAAGGATACTTCTATAGTGGCTCAATTCAAGTTGGCGAAATAACTCGTGTAGGAATATTTGATTTCTTCAATTACGGATTACTTGGAATGTATTACTTTACTGTATTAGTAACATTCTTATTCGTACTTGGAGCATTCTATCAAGTACTTGCTAAATGTAGCGGATATCAAAAACTAACTGATAGTCTTGCAAAAACATTTAGTGGAAAGGAATATCTTTTTGTACTATTAGTATCATTCATTATTTCTGCAATAACTGCAGTAACTAATGAATACTTCGTAATGCTAAGTGTAGCGCCATTCTTTATCACAATCCTAAGAAAAATGGGATTAGATAAAATGACTGGCTTCATTACTACATTTGGTGGTATCCTAGTAGGTATCTTAGGTTCAGTATACAACTCTAAAGTTGCTGGAATGAACGTAAGTACCCTAAGTTCATCTTACACAGATTACCTATGGGTTAAACTAGTTATCTACGGTGTAGCATTTGTACTATTTAGTTTATTTGCAATTTTACATATTCGTAAAATTAAGAAAGCTAACAAAAAAGATATTGCCGTAATTGAAGAAGTATACGAAACAAAAAATACTACTGAAAAGAAATCTGCATGGCCAGTAGCAACTATTCTAATTTTAACTGCTGTAGTTGGAATTTTAGCATACCTTCCATGGGAAGCATGGGGCGTAACTATATTTAGTACAGCAACAACTAAAATTTTAGAATGTAAAGTATTTGATGCTACAATCTTCCGTTACATTCTAGGTAACGTTCAAGCATTTGGCAAATGGGATATCTTCGGAATGCAAATACTAATGCTAATTGCCGCATTACTAATTAAATGGATTTACAAAATGAGTTTTGATGACTTCGCTGAAAGTTTTGGTGAAGGATTTAAAAAATCTGGTAAACTAGTATTAGTTATGTTAATGGCATACTTAGTATTAGAAATTGCAGTAATGTTCCCAGTAGTTCCTACAATCGTAGATTGGTTCATGAAACTTGCAAGTAAGTTTAATGCAATCCTAGGTACTATCGCTGGCTTATTCACATCATTATTCTCTGTAGAATATCAATACACATTAAGCCTTGTTGGTAGTTATCTAACAACTGCATACTCTGACTTTGCAAAACAAATTCCTATAATGTTACAATCAACTTACGGATTAGCAAGTATGTTTGCTCCAAGTTCAGCTATTCTACTTATCGGTTTATCTTACTTAGGTATAACTTATAAAGAATGGATGAAATACATTTGGAAATTCGTTCTTGCAATGTTTATCGTAATTCTTGTACTTATGGTAATTATTTGCTAAAAGGCGCTCAGCGTCTTTTTTTTATGTCTAAGTCATGATAAAATAAAAATAAGGTGATACTATGGAAAGAGTTTCAAATACTGTTTTATTAGACGCACAAGTCTTTGAAAAAATATCTAACGACACAAATAAAATAGTTGCTGAACAATTTCAGTATCCAGTTGAACTCCTAGAATATACTTTAAATGATGAGCAAACTTTTAAAACACTATTTAATATTTTTCAAAATGCTCATAAATTTAAAATCGCATCTGATTCCTCTATGGATGACGAAATATATGAATATGAAAAAATACCATTTTTAGAAGCAATCGAAGTTGCTAGAGATAAAGGTTTAATAAAATTAAACAGAATAACATATTCAAGGTATAAAACATTATTAGATTTGATTAGCTATGGAATTTTAAAAAAACAACTTCAAAATAAAACTATTCAAGCCAAAGTCGATGGTATAACATATAATATTCCGGCAAATAAAATCATAGAGTTCCTTGAACTTGACACAAAAACTCTTGACGATTATATTAACACACCTAACCGTAAAGGAAGTATTTCTAAAGAGGCGTTTCTTTATATAGTAAGAAGATTTATAATTAGGGAAGAATTAATGGACAATTTTATCTTTCCGGAAAATATAGAAAAAAGAATAACTGACATTGTTAACTATGAAATTCTAGATTTTGAATCACAAAATACTTACCTGAGTGACGGAAACTCTTTAACGAGCAAAACCAACCTAAATCCAGAACTAATTGAGGCCATAACCAAAGATATTCCCGCAAACTATTCCACTTTAGAAAAAGCAATCTTTATCTACATTAAAATGTGTAAAATATTATCTTACAACGATGAATTCTTTGCCGCAAAACAAAGAGGCCTAGCCGCTGAAAAACATCGAATGATTGATTACATAGAAACCATCTCCCCACAATTTCCTGAAGTCGTATGTTACGAATTCAATGCTATCTACGCTAAAATGCTCCACTCACTTGGGATCAACTTTCAAAGAGAATGCTTTAGCTGGAAAAACAAATATGGAGATGGCCACGAAAATTTAAGTTTTAGAGTTGGTAAATATATCATTGAAGCAGACTCATCAAGACAAATTTTAACAGGTGACCTATTTAATGCCAAAGTAGGAAACAGTATAAAAGGATTAAAATGTCGTAATCAAAATTTTGATACTTATATGGACTTTGATGAAATTTTAAGAAAAGTATACAAAGACATCAAAAAAGAAGACAAAAGCACATTTAGTGAAGCCTTAAAAGAATATGAAGAACTAACAAATGCTAAACAAGCACATATACCTTTTAACACTCGCTTTGACCTATTTCTTGAAAAAATTAGAACATCATCCTTTAACGGATTAAACATCATGTCATACATTCTCAGACTGGTAAATGTATTATTTACTGAAGAAGAAAGAGAACATTACATAGATTTTGAAATAATAAGAGATAACAATCCTAAAGATGAAGACAAAATAGTTGCAACTTGTGGTATAATAACAATGAACGAAAAAGGTATATTAAAAGACGAAGAACATAATAAATACTATATTTATATAAATGGTGAATTAAAAAGAATTCTTAAAAGGACTCTCATTCGTAACATCATAACAGGTACTCTTGGATTTATTGACAGCGAAGAACAATATATTCCGGGAATAAGGTAGGTGAAAAAATGATAAATAAACTAAAAACAATGAACGAAAGCCTAATAACCATATACAAAAATCAACCGGCAGAATTAAGAAGGCAAGAACTAATCAAAACCATTTTAGAAGAACCAGAAGCTTTCTTAAAAATGAGCATTGAAACGGCTTACAAGATATTAGAGGACTTAGGAATAAGCCCTTTAGATATTCCCAAAATCTATAGTGAACTAATTGATGCCCAAAATATTGACGAATCGCAAAATTAATGTTAAAATCTAACTTGTAATGCGAGGAAGATAACCCTAGTAGTCCATTATATTCTTTAAAGAGAGTAAATATTGATAAGCTGAGAGTATTTACAAAGAGAGATAATAGATGAATTTCAATTATCAGAGCATTAAGCGTATAATCGCGTTAAGATTAAAGAGCATGTAAATCATGAATTAAGGTGGTACCGCGGATTTTATTCGTCCTTTAGTTTATGATTTTTTTTATGGGAGGAAATATGAAAGAGAAAATTGAAACAATAATCAAAAACGCCAAAGAAGAAAGCCTACTTATTAAAACAGAAGCAGACTATCTTAACATCAAATCAAAATATCTTGGCAAAAAAAGTGAACTAGTAAGCCTTATGAGCACTATCAAAGACATGACTAAAGAAGATAAACAAACCTATGGCCCACTATTTAACAAAACCAAAACAGAGTTAGAAAACTTGTTTAAAGAAGCCCTAGAAAAGAGTACTACTCAAAGTTTAAAAACTTTTGATCCAACACTTCCAGTGGATAAAGAAACAGGTACCATTCATCCAGTAACAATTGTTGCTAAAGAAGTAACTGACATCCTTAAAAATATGGGGTTTATCGTCCTAACTGGCCCTGAAATGGATAGTGAGTACTACAACTTTGAAGCTTTAAACGTACCAAAAACTCACCCTGCAAGAGATATGCAAGATACATACTGGTTATCAAATGGAATGCTACTTAGAACGCAAACAAGTGCCCTTCAAGTAAGAGGTATGCTTAAATATGGCTCACCTATCAAAATGTGTGCTCCAGGAAGATGCTTCCGTAATGAAGATCTAGACGCTTGCCATGAAAACACATTCTTCCAATTAGAAGGAATGGTAATTGGTGAAAACATCTCCATATCTAACCTAATATACACAATGGAAGGAATGCTAAAAGAAGTATTTAAAGAAGACGTTAAAGTAAGACTAAGACCAGGATACTTCCCATTTACTGAGCCAGGATTCGAACTAGACTGTTCATGTACAGTATGTGGCGGAGTAGGTTGCCCAACATGTAAAAACTCAGGCTGGTTAGAACTTTGTCCATGCGGAATGGTTCATCCAAACGTATTAAAAGAAGGCGGCATCGACCCAGATAAATACACTGGCTTTGCTTTCGGTCTAGGCTTAACAAGACTAGCAATGATGAAATACAAAATAGACGATATCAGAATCCTAAATAGTGGAGACATCAGATATCTAGAAAAATTTAATATAAAGTAGGTGAAAAAATGAAAATATCATGTAATATTCTAAAAAAACATATCAAAAATAGTGAAGACATCGACTTCTTAAAAATATGGGATAAATTTACTATCAGAACTGCTGAAGTAGAAGGCGTTGAAGTAAAAGGAAAAGACATTGATGGCGTAGTAACAGCTAAAATACTTGAAGTTGCAGACCATCCAAAATCAACTAAATTACATATCTTAAAAGTTGACGATGGCAAAGAAATCAAACAAATTGTTTGTGGTGCTCCTAACGTTAAAGTAGGTTTAATAAGCGCTTTAATTGAAGTAGGTGGACACTTAGGTGATATCGAAATAGGCGTAAGACCACTAGTTGGTGTAGACTCTTATGGTATGATGTGTAGTGCTAAAGAACTTGGCATCTCAGATGACCACACTGGAATAATTGAACTACCAGAAGATACCCCAGTAGGTATTAATATTAAAGAGTTAATGCCAATTGATGATATCATCGTTGAAATTGATAATAAATCATTAACTCATAGACCAGACCTTTGGGGACACTATGGAATAGCAAGAGAAATCGCCGCAATCACAAACCATGAACTCTTACCACTTGATCTATATACAGAAAATCCAGACGTTAAAGACTTAGACATTAAAATAAATAACCCAGAACTTTGCTATAGATACATTGGTACAAAGATGGAAAACATTACAAACAATGTAACCCCATTATGGATGCAAGTATTCTTATACTATGCTGGCATGCGTTCTATAAACTTACTAGTAGATTTAACCAACTACATCATGCTTGAACTAGGACAACCAATGCATGCTTTTGACGCTAGAGTCGTAAAAAATATTGAAGTAGGCTTAGCAAATAACGGTGATAAATACACAACCCTAGATGGTACAGAAAGAAATCTAACAAACGAAGACTTAATGATTAAAAATGGTGGAAAGTACTTCGCAATTGCTGGTGTAATGGGTGGACTAGATAGTGAAATAGTAAATGACACTACAAGCATTGTTTTAGAAAGCGCTACATTTAACGCTTACACTGTTCGTAAAACAGCTCTTAGTATTGGCTTAAGAACAGAAGCAAGTGCAAGATATGAAAAAAGCCTAGATCCAAACCTAGCAATGTTAGCTGCAAGAAGATTTATAAAACTTCTTAAAGATGAAAACAAAGACTTAACATTCGCATCAAACATCACTGACGTCTATCCACAAAAGCAAGAAGAAAATCACATTGAATTAAAGAAAGACTACTTGTATAAAAGCCTTGGCTTTGAAATTGAAGATGAACTAGTAAATAAAATCTTAACAAGTCTAGAATTTAAAGTAACTCCAAAGGAAGATTCATTTGAAATAATTGCCCCAACATTTAGATCAACTAAAGATATCACAATTGCAGCAGATATTGTTGAAGAAATATCTCGTATGTATGGATACGAAAACTTCGAGCATATCCCATTAAAAATGGATTGTACATTTGCTCCTAACGAACCAGTATTTAATGATGAATACGAAGCAAAAAGGTATCTAGCAAATAACAAAGGATACCATGAAATTCATACATACCTATGGCATAAATCATCATTCCTAAAGAAATTAGATATCAACTTAGAAAACACCTACCTTCTAGGCAAAACTGATGATAATATCTTAAGAAAAGACCTATCTCTAGCAATGCTTGAATCAGCAATTATAAACCTAAAAAACTATAATGAATTCGGCCTATTTGAAATAGGAACAACCATAAACGATAAAGAAAACCATCGTAGATTATCTTTACTACTAGTAAAAGACGCTGATAAAATCAAAGAAACATACTATGAAATTAAAACTCTATGCTACAATTTATTTAACGATCTAAAAAATATTAAAGTAGAATTTAAAGAAGGCACAGCAGAAGAATACTATGAAAACGATCTAACAATGGATATATATGGACTTAATAAATGCCTAGGTCAAATTAAAGTATTTAATAGTACTATTACAAATAAAATAAATAAAAAGAAAGTATTTGTTGCACTAGACATTGACTTTGACTTATTTACTGAACTAGAAAATCAAACAATTCCATACGAAGAAGTAAGCAAATATCCAGTATCAACTTTAGATTACACAATCATATCTTCAAAAGACATGCTTTATAGCACATTAGATAACATTCTAAGTAAATATAACAATGAAATTATTCTAAATTACAAACTAATGGATATTTACGAAAATGACAACAATAAGAAAATTACTATAAGATATAATTTAGGCTCAAAAGAAAGAACCTTAACAAGTGAAGAATTAGAAAACTTCAAAACAGAGTTCATAAACCACATTAGAACAAACAAACTTGAAATTCAAGAAAACTAAAAAGGAAGCAATCACTTCCTTTTTTACTTGCTACTTTTTTTTCTAACCTTAGGTTTTCCATATCCTTCTTTACCTTCAGCATACGCCCTAGATAAATTACCATCTAAAGTAAAGTTAACCTTTTCTTCAAACTCATTAACACCTTTAACTGTAACAATAACTCGATTACCAATCTTATACTTTTTCTTAGTATGACGACCAATCAACATATAATTATTCTCATGGAAGAAGAATGTATCACCAAGAACATCCCTAAACGGAATCGTACCACTAATACCATTATCCGTTGTTACACTAACTTCTTTTCTATCAATCATATTAATAACTGCTTCAAAATGTTCTCCTTCTAAAGACTTCATATAATCCATAATCTTACGTCTACTAGCTTGAAACTCAGCCCTATCAGCTTGTCTTTCTCTAATAGAAGCATAATCACAAGCCTCCTCTAACTCAGATTCCAGCTTCTTCAAAGTATCATAACTAATACTCTTATTACCTAAAGCAACATCATTATAATAATCTAATAAAAAGTGTACCATTGTATCCGGAAAACGTCTAATCGGACTAGTAAAATGTGTATATGCATGAGAAGCTAAAGCAAAGTGCCCAATATTATCCTTTGAATATCTAGCTCTACTCATACTAACTAATAACAAACTAGAAAGAAGAGGGAACTTATCACTATCTTTAGCCTTATCTAAAATATCTTTAATAAGTCTTGGACTTTTCATTATCTTACTTTCTGGAATACTATAACCTAATGTATTAATAATCTTTAAAGCCTCTTTTAACTTAATTGGATTAGGACCTTCATGAACTCTATAAACAAATGGCAAATCCATCATATCAACGTAACTTGCTACCGTCTCATTTGCTAGAATCATAAATCTTTCAATTAACTTTTCAGCAGACAAACTAGTTCTTTTACTAACACCAGCTGCCTTACCATCCTTATCTATCTCAACATTTGTCTCCGTAGAAAAGAAAGTAACTTCACCATTATCAAACTTCTTAGCTCCAATTATCTTACTTAACTTATCCATCTGTAATAATACATCTTTAAATTTCTCATATCCTTTTGGAACAATACCATCTTCTAAAATTCTATTAACATCATCATAAGTCATTTTCTTTTTAGAATTAATTACTGAATCACAAATCCTTGAATTTACAACATTACCCTCACTATCAATTTCCATAATTACAGATTTTGCTAATCTATCCACATTTGGATTTATTGAACATAACCAATCTGATAACTTAGGTGGAAGCATCGGTATAACTGTATTAAGCATATACAAACTAGTACTTCTTTCTTTAGCTTCAGCAAGTAAATGTGGACACTTCTTTAAATAATGAGATACATTAGCAATATGCACGCCCAACTCATAATTTCCATTAGGAAGCATCTTTAAACTAACCGCATCATCCATATCTTTGGTATCTGCACCATCAATCGTAAATATAAGTTCATCTCTAAAATCGTTTTCTTTACGCTCTTCAATTTCTTCTTCGGTAACCTCATTTGGTAGGGCATTTACCTCATTAATTGAAGCTGGCGAAAACTCAGTATCAAACCCGTTACTAAAAGCAACAAGCGCTAAATCTCTATCAATCTTACCATTTAGTACTATTGGCTTAACTACTTCGCCATCATACATGCCATACTTCATTTCTTTATCAAGCTTAACTAGTACATAACTACCGCTACCAATTTTACTAAGAACATCTTGACTAATATTTATATTAAGCATACCTCTAACTTTTTTAGGTTCAAGCTTATACTTACCATTATCTTTTTGTATAACCTCACAAACAATATTCGGACAGTTCCTCTTAAGAACCTTAAGAACCTTTACTTCATCATTACTAACATCATACAATACCACATCATTAGGTAAAGCACCCTTTAAATTAGCAGAATCAACTCGTCTTTTCTTATCACCATCCATAATAAATAGTGTCCCACGATGTGTAACATCTAACACACCTCTTTTAGTAGTAGGTCTAACAACTCTATAAAAACCATTAGATGAATAAATAATCCCTTGCTGTTCTAATTCAAATATAGTTTTATCTACATCACCAATATCTGGACATTCATCCAAAATAATCTTCTTTAAAGACTCATAATCATACCTCATATAGCAATCATTTTCAGTCTTTACTCTTAAAATACGAATAATTTCTTCCATTTTACACCCCACACTCGATATTTTTCCTAATTAAAGAATACCCCAAAAATCAAAATTAGTAAAGTTATATATTTAAATTTATGCAAAAAAACTTGAAAAATATTAGTTAAAGAGTTAGAATTAAATTAAGAAAATATTAACGAGGTGGCTTATGAAAAAAACTGTTGGTGAAAACCTAAAAATGTTTAGAATAAAAAAAGGCTTATCAATGGAAGAAGCCGGCAAAAAAATTGGCGTATCAGCTCCAGCAATACTTAAATATGAACGCAATAAAATAATCGCATCCCTAGAACGCTTAGAAGAATTTGCTAAAATATATGATACAACTATAGACGAAATTTTAAATATTGATGCTAGTATCTGTCTCTTATACACATCTGACGCTGCCGACGAACTCTAGGGTGTAG
>ERZ1026916.1360-NODE-1360-length-12534-cov-9.422309_pt1 | contig 12534 bp, 10 predicted proteins | sample MGYA00519465_ERZ1026916 | MGnify/ENA primary metagenome ERZ1026916 (study PRJEB26926, sample SAMN06164880) | human gut metagenome | biome: ENVO:00009003; feature: ENVO:2100002; material: ENVO:00002003 | host: Homo sapiens | place: USA | collected 2012 ... | reverse complement strand
TTGCAGACGTGGCAGACCCGGATACCGCCAAGGCAGCCCAGTGGTGCGTGGAGCAAGGGCTGATGAAGCGCCGCCTGAACGGCAAATTTGCCCCGGGCAGCAGCATCCCGGCCTATCAGGTACTGAACGCCTACCGCAAGCTGGCAGGAGGCTGACAACCGAAGGATCATTCTGCCCCCTGCCGGGCAATGACCACTTTTTGAAAAAGGGAATCCTTTTTTCGGGGGAAGCTGACGCTTCTCCCGAATGGGGCCCTGAAAAAATTTACCACAGAAAGGAGCACCCCATGAAACAGCGATTCTCAAAACGAACGCGTCTTGTCAGCGCCCTTTTGACGCTGGCTATGGTGTTCACCTTTTTGCCCTTCAGCGCCTTTGCGGCTACGGATCGTTACGGCCCCGTCTATATCACTGATGCTAATGTCCCAGACAAAACGTTCCGGGAATATCTCCTCAAACGGTTTGACAAAGATGGTAACGGTGTTCTGACACCGGCAGAGCGGTACGCAGTCACTGAGATCGATGTCAACGACAAAAATATTACCAGCCTGAAGGGCATTGAGTTCTTTCCCAACCTGAAGAAGCTGAATTGCGGCCACAACCGGCTGACCAGTCTGGATGTGAGCAAGAATACGGTGTTGCAGGAACTGGTTTGTTGGGAAAACCAGCTGACCAGTCTGGATGTAAGTCAAAATACGGCATTGCAGGAGCTGGAGTGTTTTGAAAACAAACTGACCAGTCTGGATGTAAGTCAGAATCCAGCATTGCAGAAGCTGGATTGTTGGGACAACCGGCTGACCAGTCTGGATGTGAGCAAGAATACGGAATTGACGTATCTGAAGTGCAGCTATAACCGGATGACGGAGCTGGATGTGAGCAAGAATACGGAATTGACGTATCTGGATTGCAGCTATAACCGGCTGACAGAGCTGGATGTGAGCCAGAACACCAAACTGACCGAGCTGTATTTCGTCTCCAATAAGATCACATCGCTGCAGGCAGACAACTGCACAAATCTTACGGTAATCTTCACCGGCAGCAACAAATATAAGGTTGAGGTCTACCGGACGACCCGTATCTTAGACCCCAGCATCCTGCCCGGAAACTTTGATATAAGCCGGGTCAGAAACCTGAAGGGTGCCACCCAAAACGCTGACGGCACCCTGACGGTGCAAGAAGGCGGCGGAAAGGTGACCTACGAGTACCGCTGCGTTGGAGAAATCTACAAACCTTTTACCCTGAATGTTACCGAGACCGATGACCCCAATGCCGGTATCGTGCCCCCGGTAACGCCTCCCTCCGGCGGCGATAACCCGGGCGGCGGTTCTACGGGCGGCGGCACCGTTCCCCCGGTGACGCCTCCCTCTGGCGGCGGTTCTACTGGTGGCGGCTCTACCCCCGGCGGCTCCCCCGGCGGCGATACCCCGGGCGGCGGCTCTACCGGCGGCGGTGACGGCGACGGTGACGGCGGCGGTGCGGTCGTCATCGTGGCGGCGGCTGGCGCAGCGGTGGCTGGCGTTATAGGCTACGGCGTGTACAACTATGTTTCCGGCCAGAAGCTGCAAGCCCTGTTGCCGGAAGGCGTGGCTGCACCCGATAACCGCGCCCAGACCGCGCTGCTGCTGTGGAACACCGCAGGCCGTCCCGAGCCTGCCGACGCTCCGGCCTTTGCAGACGTGGCAGACCCGGATACCGCCAAGGCAGCCCAGTGGTGCGTGGAGCAGGGCCTGATGAAGCGCCGCCTGAACGGCAAATTTGCCCCGGGCAGCAGCATCCCGGCTTATCAGGTGCTGAACGCCTACCGCAAGCTGGCAGGATAAAACCTCTCAGTCTCGCTTTGCCCGGCAGCTCCCCTGACCGGGGAGCCAGGAACGCAGGCGTGTTCCGGCAAATGACATCAAAACGCAGCCGATGCCCTGACTTTCCCATCAGGAGAGGGGGCGCGGCATAAAAAATAAGCATCCGCAGCGCACTGCGCCTGAGCTGAAGCAGCCCGGCCATGCGCTGCGGATGCTTTTGTTGTGCGGCGGGGCACGCCGCCAAAAACAAAAAATCCGAACCCTTCTCTTTCGAGAAAAGGTTTGGGTCTTCCTTGTCTGGTGCGAGTAGTGATGCAGAACTTTTGAAAACAATCGTAGTATAATTTGTTTTTGAGGTTATCGGGTAGCAACTTGCTTGTATCACATCCCGATGGGCAGCTGTATTGAAAAAACAGCTACCCAAGACAAAAAGAAACGCCGTATCGTGTTAAACGATACGGCGTTTTATGGACCTAGAGGGATTCGAACCCTTGACCTCTCGGATGCGAACCGAACGCTCTCCCAGCTGAGCTATAGGCCCATGATGATGACGCTGATAGTGTACCGCGTTTTGGGGCGTTTGTCAAGCAATTTCGGAGAGCGCGAGCAGGGGACTTACAAGCGGCCGAGCTGCCAGAAGGCCACGGCGCTGGCTGCGGCTACGTTGAGGGAATCCACCCCATGGGACATAGGAATCTTTACGGTGTAATCGCAGGCGGCGATGGTACTATTGGCCAGCCCATCGCCCTCGGTGCCCAGCACGATGGCAAGTTTCGGCTCAGCGGCAAGGGCGGGGTCATCGATGCTGACCGAGCGGTCGCTCAGTGCCATGGCAGCGGTCTTGAAGCCCAGCGCGTGGAGCTGGGCACTGCCGTTTTCCGGCCAGTCGGCAGGGCAGGTGCCGATCTGCGCCCACGGCACCTGAAACACGGTGCCCATGCTTACCCGCACCGCGCGGCGGCACAGCAGGTCGCAGCAGGAGGGGGTAATGAGTACGGCATCCATGTTCAGCGCGGCAGCGCTGCGGAAGATGGCGCCCACGTTGGTGGAATCTACGATGCCTTCCAGCACAGCCACCCGGCGGGCATGGGCGCAAACCTGTTCCACCGTGCAGGGCGCAGGACGGCGGAAGGCGCACAGCACGCCCCGGGTCAGCGCAAAGCCGGTAAGCTGTGCCAGCAGCTCCCGGTCAGCGGTATATACCGGCACATCGCCGCAGCGGGTCAAAATCTCCTGTGCTGGGCCGGTGATCTGCTTGCGCTCCATCAGTAGGGAAAGGGGCTGGTATCCGGCGTCCAGCGCCCGGGCGATCACCTTGGGGCTTTCAGCGATAAAGATGCCCTTTTCCGGCTCCAGCCGGTTGCGCAGCTGCACCTGTGTGAGCCGGGCGTAGATGTCCAGCTCCGGGGCGGTAAGGTCGGTGATCTCATGAATGACAGGCATGGAAAGGCTCCTTTGAAATGAAGTTTTTTCTATTGTAGCACAAGCCGGGCCGGAATGCAAAATCCCTGCTGCACACAGAGCACAGCAGGGATTTGAATGCGGAATGTGTTACTCAGAGCGCAGCGCTTTGACAGGGTTGCTCTTTGCGGCGCTGCGGGCGGGGATCACGCCGCCCAGCATGGTAAGCAGAGTGGCCAGAACGATCAGGATCAGCGCGGCCTGCGGCGGCAGCGAGGCTACCACGTTCACATCGCCCGCGATGTGGTGGATGAGCATATTGCCGGGGATGAGCAGCAGCAGGCAGAGCACCACGCCCATCACGCCGGAACACAGGCCGATGATGAAGGTCTCGGCGTTGAACACCTGCGAGACGTTGTGCTTGGAGGCACCGATGGCGCGCAGAATGCCGATCTCCTTGCGGCGCTCCAGCACGCTGATATAGGTGATGACGCCGATCATGATGGAGGACACCACCAGCGAGATCGCCACAAAGGCCACCAGCACATTGCTGACCATGCCCACGATTTCGGTGACCGAGTTCATCAGGGTGCCCACCATATCGGTATAGTGGATCACCTTACCCTCTTCGTCCTGCTGCCGCATGGAGGCGTTGTAGGCGTCCAGCTCGTTCACCACCTGCGCCTTGGTGTCAAAGCTGTTGGGGTAGATATAGATGGCATCGGGCTTTGCGTAGTCCACATAGCCGAGGTCGTCCAAAATCTTTTCGTAGCTGGAAGCGGAGGAGAGCAGGGTGCTTTTGATCATCTCGGTCAGGTCAGAGCCGGTCATGTTGATCTGAATAGCCTGCTGGAACACAGCGGGGTCGATCTTGAGTGCGCTTTCCACCTGCGTGCTCAGCTGCGCAATGTTGCTCTGGATGGCCTGCGCGATCTTCTGCTCCAGCTGCCCGGCCAGCTTCTGGATGGCGGGACCCATCTGCTCCTGCAAAGCGGCGGTGAGCTGGGTCTGCAGCGCCTCGCCCAGCTGGACGGAGTAGGTCTCCATCACGGTCTGCAGATTTTGCTGGAGGGTACCGGCAAACTGCTCCTCCAGCCCGGAGGTGTCCAGCAGATCACCCATGGATTCGGCCAGCAGCGTCTGGAAGGCCTCGGTCTGCATATAGGAGGAAAAACCGATCTTATCCAGATTCAGCAGGCCGTTGCTGATGAGATAGCGCTTGTAGCCGTTCATGATCTTTTTCATCAGCGTCTGTAAGCCGTCCTGAGAGATATTCAGCTCTACGCCGTCGAACAGCTCACTCATGTCCATCTCCATGTCCGGCAGCGGCAGCCCGCTGAGGTCCAGCTTGAAGCTGGAGGGGTCGATGAGGGTGGAAAGGTCAAAGGAGCCATCTGTCAGGTCAAATGCGCCGCTCAGGTCAAAATGCAGGGCACTGGTATCGAACTGAAAAGCATCCTTGAGGGCATCCGTGTCCACCGAGAACAGGGAGGCGATGTCCAGCACAGTGCCGCCGGCAGCGCCAAAGGGCTCGCCGGTCAGCACGTTCGTGTCCGGGTCGGCCAGCTGCTGGCGCACGATGGTGCTGTCGGCAGCCTGATCGATCACGTGATAGGTCAGCTCATGCAGATAGTCCAGCCCGGTGTACAGGATGGCAGAGGTGGCATCGGCCTTGGGCTGCACAACGCCCACAACGGTCAGCTCCTCGCTGTCGGCCACGACCTGCTGCATATAATCGGCATCGGCTTGCTTGTTCAGCCAGAGCTTGTGTTCGGCATCATAGGTGTAGCAGTCGGCTTTGTTGACCAGCCGGAAGGTCTTGCCGAGAAACTCTTCGTAGGTGTAGGTGCCATAATCATCGGGCAGATCGACCAGCTGGTTGCTGGCGTACTGCTGCAGGATCTTATCCAGCTCTGCCTGATCCCGCATTCCCATGGCGTATAGGGCATAGTCCGAAATGCTGCCGTTGGCGCTCAGCACCAGCACCAGCTCATTGTACTTTTCCGGCCAGCGGCCGGCTTTTACGTCGTACTGATCCTCATATAGGGCAGGGGTCTCGGCCATTTCGCCGAACACATGGGGACTGGATACCGAGGTGAGCAGACTGGATACCGAGGTGTTCTGACCGGCAAGGTCGGTAAAGGTGGTGTCCGGGTTCAGCTTATGCACTGTGCCGTCTGCGTCCTGCCGGTAGATCAGCGGGGAAGCGTTGTAGGTGTATTCCACCGTGGCATTATCCCGGATGGAACAGGCGTCGCTGTCCAGATAAGCCTTCAAAGAGCGCAGATCGTTGCTGGCAGCGCCGATGTTCAGTTGAGACAGCAGCTGTCTCACCGTGACCATGCCCTCCGGCGCGGAGGAGGAGCCGGACGAGACGCTGGTGTAGGTGTCCGGGTCCATCATGCTGGCCAGATCTACGCCGGTGCTGCTGATCTGCAGCGGGTAGGCGGCCAGCGTGGATTTTTCCATGTTGCTGATATAGCGGCTCACACCGTTGGAAAGGGAAAGGATCAGCGCAATGCCGATGATACCGATGGAACCGGCAAAGGCGGTGAGCAGGGTGCGTGCCTTTTTGGTGAGCAGATTGTTGAAACTGAGGGAAAGGGAGGTGAGCAGGGACATGGAGGAGTGCCCCATGTTCCGGTGCACGGGGGCAACGGCAGCAGCCTCGTCCTCGGGTTCGTAGGGCATGGTATCGGAGCGGATCACGCCGTCCTTCAGCTTTACGATGCGGGTGGCGTAGCGCTCGGCCAGCTCCGGGTTATGGGTGACCATGACCACCAGACGGTCCCGCGCCACTTCCTTGAGCAGTTCCATCACCTGAATACTGGTCTCGCTGTCCAGTGCGCCGGTGGGCTCATCGGCCAGCAGGATGTCGGGGTTGTTCACCAGCGCACGGGCAATGGCCACGCGCTGCATCTGCCCGCCGGACATCTCGCCGGGGTGCTTGTGCAACTGGTTGCCCAGCCCCACCTGCTCCAGCGCAGCGGCGGCACGGCGGCGGCGCTCGGCCTTGGAAACGCCTGAGATGGTCAGTGCCAGCTCTACGTTGCCCAGCACGGTCTGGTGGGGGATCAGGTTATAGCTCTGGAACACAAAGCCGATGGTGTGGTTCCGGTAGGAGTCCCAGTCGCGGTCTGTGTATTTTTTTGTGGAGATGCCGTTGATGACCAGATCGCCGCTGTCGTAGCGATCCAGACCGCCGATGATGTTCAGCAGGGTGGTCTTGCCGGAGCCGCTGGGGCCAAGAATGGCCACAAATTCGTTGTCCCGCAGGTTCAGACTGACGTTGTTCAGTGCGTGCTGCACCAGCTCGCCGGTCTTGTATTCTTTGTTGATCTGTTTAAGTTTGAGCATAGATGTGCCTTTCCGGTACTGCGCCGCCGGGCGCTGCTGCCTGTGGTTTAAAAGTAGGAAACATTTGCAGACAATATCTAATTTAGTTTAGCAAATAAAAATGAAGAAACCGTGAAATTAACTGCGGAACGGATGAAGCTGCGGAGCTTTTGCGTCTGGGCAGCGGTTTTGCCGGAAGGACGGGGCAAAAAAAGAAAAGCGGAAAAAGATACCGGTTGAATTTACAAGCTGAACGTGATATTCTAAAGCTGACAGACAGGCTGCGCCGGAGAAAACGGCGTTATATTACCTGAAAGGCTGTCGGAACAACACTTCTTTAGGATTGTAACGGTTTCTCCTACCTTATAAAATATACTTCATAAAATAGCAAAAGGATAAACAAGGCAGAAAAAAATTTGGCCCTTGTAGTAAGGAGGAACTGAAATGGAACGTACATTTTCACCTATGATCCGGCAGTATTCTGCCATTGATGGTTTGCAGCAGGCGTATACGCTGGTGTATGCCATGGAGGTAGAGGGCACACAAGGCTGTCGGCTGACCCTGTGCCAGATCGGCAGCCGACAGCAGATCGTCAGTCAGCATGTTGCGGCAGCGCCGGAGTTCTGTTACCGGCTCCTGCGCTACTTGTGTGAAAATGGAGTTCAGCCGGAGCTCTGGCGGGATGCGGTCACAGACCTGACAGCTGCCGGGCTGGCAGGCGAGAAAGGCGGCGCATGGCGTGAACAGTGAGCGAACAGCCCAACTGCAAGTCGCCCTTGCAAGCTATGATCTGAAAGAACTGCGTGTCCAGAAGCGTTATTTGCAGGAGCAGGGAACCGCCATTGACTGCACCTGCTTTTGCAGCGGCGAAAAGCTGCTGGCACAGCTGCGGCAGGGTGTCCGTTATGATGCCGTGGTGCTTTGCAGCGAGCTGACGGATCTGCCTGCGGAGCAATTTGTCCGGCAGTTTTATCAGCTGAAGGAGCGGCCGATGCTTCTGGTACAGAGCCATGGCCGCAGCAGCGGCACGGCGTTGCAAAAGCTCCGCGAGGGGTGCTACTGCGTAGAGGGCACCGAGCTGAAAAGGCTGCTGTGGCAGCTTTACCGGATGCCCGGGCGGCAGAACCGGCAGCTGGAGCAGCGGTGCAGCCAGCTGTATGCGGCGTGGGGCATCCCGCAGGGGGATGTCAACGCCGGATATCTATCCTGCGCGGTCGGCATCGCATGCAGCACCAGCCAGAAGCTGGCGATCCGCAAGGAAATCTTGCAGGCGGTGAGCGAGCAGTTTGATACATCGGTCGCTGCTGTGGAAAGCGGCATCCGCCGGATGGTGGATCAGCTGGAGGAAAAGCCGCCTCTTGCGTGGCTGGCGTTTAAGGCCGATACAAGGCTGGGCAGCGGCAAACCCACCACCGGCAAGCTGATCTACGCGGTCAGGGACGTTGTGTTGCGGCAAAAAGTGCCATCCACCCGCCTGTAAGGCTTGCACACGGCTTTGGAATACGGCGGCGTTCCTTTAGAAAAATGGCATCGCCCGGGGAGGCAGAGCAATGGAGCAGCAAAAGACAGAAACGCGGTCTATCACCGCAGAGCAGCGCAAGCGGGTCGAGGAGGTCTGCTTCCGTTCGCTGGCGCTGATCGGACGCAACTGTGAATATCTGGAGCAGCATTTTGACCGCACCGGTGCAGACGCGTCTACCCGGCAGGCGGTGGCAGATATCGACACCGCTGCCATACAGCTGGACCGCACCCTCAGCGAGGCAATCACCCTGCTGGAGTTTCTGCGCGAGGACACAAAGCCGCAGCTGTACCCCATTGACCTGTGTGAGCTTTTGCAGCAGGTGGCGGCGCAGTCTGATATGATCCGGGCGCAGCTTGGGGTGGATATCCGGCTGGATTACGGCGGGTGTACTGCCTGTTGCGTAATGGCAGACCGCAGAGATGCGGAGCTGCTGTGCCTGCATCTGCTCTCCAATGCCCTGCGCGCCAGCCGGGAGGGCGGCAGCGTCTGTATCGCGCTGCGCCGCACCGAGAGCGACTGGCAGCTGACAGTCACCGACGATGGCTGCGGTCTGCCCGGTGAGGATGTACAGGCAGCGCTGGAAAACCGCCGCAGCTTTCTGGGCGGGGCGCAGCTGGGGCTGCTGCTCTGCCGGGAGTGCTGCCGCCGGATGGACTGGAGCTTACAGCTGGAGCCTGCGCCCGAAAAAGGCACACAGGCTGTGGTGCGCATTCCGCTGTACACGGGCGAAAGCCGCCCCGATGGCACGGTGGAGCTGCGCACCAGCTCGGAGACCGAGCAGGAGCAGCGCAAGTATCATCTGCGTGCCATGCTGGTGCGGGAGATGCGCACCATGCCGGAGCGCGGCGACCCGGAAGACGAATTTTGATAAGGTGGCAAGGCCGCTGCACAGCGTTTTGTGCGGCGGCCTTGTTATTTTGCGCCCGGTGCTTTCCTGCAAGCGCAAAGCATGGTATACTGAATGCTGAAAACAAAAGCTTGGAGGAGCAACAATGACAAACAAGAAGCTGAACTACCCTGCAATTGCCAAGGAGATGGCCATCCTGACCGGGGCCGTTGCCATTATTGCGGCGGCGGTCTATTTTTTTCTGGCACCCAGCCATACATCCGTCAGCAGTATTTCCGGCCTTGGCATCGTGCTTTCTAATTTTGTGCCGCTGCCGCTTTCGGCCATTACTATGGTGCTGAATACCGTGCTGCTCATCATCGGCTTTTTCACCTGCGGCAGGGAGTTTGGCGCAAAAACCGTGTATACCAGCGTGATGCTGCCGGTATTTCTGGGGCTTTTTGAGCGGCTGTTCCCGGATTTTGGCTCCATGACAGGCAGTCAGGAGCTGGATGTGCTGTGTTATATTCTGGTGGTCAGCGTGGGTCTGAGCATCCTGTTCAACCGCAACGCATCCTCAGGCGGGCTGGATATCGTGGCAAAGATCATGAATAAGTACCTGCACATGGAACTGGGCAAGGCCATGTCCCTTTCGGGAATGTGCGTGGCGCTTTCCGCTGCCCTTGTCTACGATAAAAAGACCGTGGTGCTGAGCATTCTTGGTACCTACTTCAATGGCATGGTGCTGGATCATTTCATCTTCGATAACAGCATCAAGCGCCGGGTGTGCATCATTACCGAGAAGGAAGAGGCGCTGCGGCAGTTCATCATCAACGACCTGCACAGTGGTGCCACCATGTACGAGGCTATCGGTGCATACAACTTTGAAAAGCACAACGAGATCATTACCATCGTGGACAAAAACGAGTATCAGAAGCTGATGAACTTCATCAACCGCGAGGACCCCAAGGCCTTTGTCACGATTTATAATGTATCCAGTATGCACTATCAGCCCAAGCGCTGAGCGGCACAGGGAAAGGATGCAAAAGCCGTGACCGGGGCTTTTCCGCAGCGGAAAACCGTGGTAAAATAAGAAAAAACGGAAAGGGAACGACAGCCATGGACATCAGACTGGTTTGCAGCGACATTGACGGTACGCTGCTGCAATACGGTAAAAAGGAACTGGAGGGCGAGATATTCGACCAGATCCGGGCGCTGCATCAGCGGGGGATCTGGTTCTGCCCGGCCTCCGGGCGGCAGTATACCAGCCTGCGCAAGCTCTTTGCACCGGTGGCGGACTGCTGCGTGTTTATCTGTGAAAACGGCGGCACTATTTTTCAGGAAGAACAGTGCATCGCTAAAAACCCTATGCCCCGGGCGCTTGCAGAGGAAATTGCCAACGATATGTGGACGCGCAGCGAGGGGCGGGGCGAGGTGATGCTCTCCGGCCAGAACACTGCCTACCTGATGGAGCGCGGCCTTGGGATGCTGCAGCGGGTGCAGTTTGTGGGCAACCATTACCAGATCATCCACAGCCCCGCCGAGGTGCCGGAGGACATCACCAAGGTGTCGGTGTACCTGCACGAGGGCGTGGAGAACTATGTGGAGCGCTTTGTGCCCCGCTGGAAGCAGGCAAACTGCGCCGTGGCGGGCCCGTTCTGGATCGATACCACCTTTGCCAACAAGGGCATCGGGGTGCGGTGCGTGTGCCGCACCCTTGGCATCGACCCCGCACAGGTCATGGCCTTTGGCGATAACTACAACGACGAGACCATGCTGGACGTGGTGGGCGTGCCTTACATCATGGACAACGCCGCCGCCCCGCTGCGGGCAAAATACAAAAACCACACCCCCCGCCCGGAGGATGTGCTGGCGCAGCTGCTGGCACAGCAGCCGTAAAGGGGGAGAACCCATGGACCGCAAGGGATTGGAACAGCTCATTTTTGATACTTACAGCGTTGAGCCAGACTATCCGTGGATGGACACCCCGGAGTCGGCGGTGTTCCGTCATGCGGCAAACCGTAAGTGGTTTGCGCTGGTCACCACCGTGCCCAGAAGCAAGCTGGGTCTGCCCGGACAGCAGCCGGTGGATATCGTGAACCTGAAATGTGACCCTATCCTTATTGGCTCCCTGCGGGCAGAGCCGGGCTTTTACCCGGCCTACCACATGAATAAGGAAAATTGGATCACCGCCGCGCTGGACGGCAGCGCCCCGGAGGATAAGCTCCGTCTGGTGCTGGACATGAGCTACACCGCCACCGCACCCAAGCTGCGAAAAAAGAAAGCTTGACCGCAGCAAAATAAGGGCGGGCGCTGCAATTGCCGCCCGCTCTCATTCGTATTCAGAGTAAAGGGACTGCATTTTGCAAAAGGAGGAAGCTATGGCTATTTTTGAAAAGACCATCCGCAACCAGAACTTTGATACCCTGCTCCGCAAGCTGGAACACGCCATCCCGGACAGCAGCTGGTCGGCAGAGCTGGAAGCCGGCAGCGATTTCAAGGAGGGCAGCGCCCGGTGCAGTGTGCGGGTGTTTGAGCGGTACAGCATGGTGGGCGGTAACCGTCTTAGCCTGACGCTGACCTTGTTCCAGAACGGGGATGAACCCATCCGGCTGTCGGCCATTGCAGCGGGCGGCAGTCAGGCGGTGTTCTTTAAAATGAACACCCTCGGCGAGGACGCTTTTCTGGAGGATGTAAAGCAGCTGTTGGAAGAAATTTTGGAGGACTAATATGTTTTATAGTGGGTTTGACGCGCTGTTCAGCATCCTGTTCCCGCTGGTGTTTCTGTTTGTGCTAGGCATGATCTTATTTACCGTGGTGAGTAATCTGCGCAGATGGAGCAAAAATAATGCGTCCCCGCGCCTTACCGTCCCGGCCACTGTGGTGGCCAAGCGGATGAACGTTTCCCGCCATCATACGGACAATACGATGGCGCATACGTTCACGACCTATTATGTGACCTTTCAGGTGGAAAGCGGTGACCGCATGGAACTTGAAGTAGATGGTTCGGACTACGGAATGCTTGTAGAAGGCGACACCGGAAAGCTGAGCTTTCAGGGCACGCGGTATCTGGGGTTTGAACGGAAAGACGGGTGACCGATATGCAGCAAAAGCATTCAAGCGTGCCGGAGATCGTAGGCAGAGGTCTGTTTTATACGCTGACGAACTATCTGCTTATCAGCATGGAGCTGTCCTTCCGTGCGCAGTGGTTCTCGGTCTTGTTCTCGGCGGCGCTTGTATGGTGCAACATGGAGTATTGGAACGCCGTTTACAGGCTGACCGGCAAAAAGCTTGCCGCATGGGCCTTGTGGGGCGTCTGCATTGCTGCAAGCACAGGTGTTGCGTGTTTTGCGGGGTATATCCAAGGAACGCTTGTTCTACTTGCGGTATGATAAACGCGCTGCTGCGCAGTATTTTTGATAAAATCGCAGAAGCTGTGACAAAAGTATTATTCTTTTATGAATTTTAGCACTCTACACTTGACAGTGCTAAAAAATCGTGTTATAACAGTGGCGTACTCAGGAGGAAGGGCAAAAGGAGAGCCGCAAGGCTCCCCGGAAAGCCCTTTGCGAGGAGCTTCAAAATGTAATTTTATACCCGACCCGAACGCCGGGATTGGAGGTATGTTTTATGTTTATGCCGACTGTTTTT
>ERZ1026916.1359-NODE-1359-length-12539-cov-5.194409_pt1 | contig 12539 bp, 10 predicted proteins | sample MGYA00519465_ERZ1026916 | MGnify/ENA primary metagenome ERZ1026916 (study PRJEB26926, sample SAMN06164880) | human gut metagenome | biome: ENVO:00009003; feature: ENVO:2100002; material: ENVO:00002003 | host: Homo sapiens | place: USA | collected 2012 ... | reverse complement strand
GGCGAAAAATCCCTCGCTGTTGGTCATATTCCCGGTTTTCAGATAGACCCTAAATTTCCATGAAGGAAGCCCCGGCTTCACTGATGCGAAGCCGGGGCTGTGGTTTTTACTTGGAATGCTTAGCTGGCGCTGATGACCAGATCCTTGCGGATATACTTGGTGTCGCCGTCGGTCATGGGTATAGCCTCCACCGTGGCGTCATACCATTCCTGCGTGTCGGTGTTGCGCAGCTCGGTTTCGATCTGGTAGTCGCGGTAGGTGGTATCGCTCTTGCCAACGAAGTACATAACATGGTAGCCGTACTGGGACTCGATAATGCCGGTGTTGCCGGTCTGGCGGCTTTCGTCGAAGCACCAGTCGTTGAAGCTGGACACCATCTGGCCGGGGTAGACGTTCTCGTACAGGCCGCCGGTGGTGCCGTCGCCGTCGTCGGACTTCTCATTGGCCAGAGCAGCGAAGGAATCCTCGGTGGCGTCGCCGGACATCCACTCGTCCAGAATTTCCTCGGCCTTCTGCTTGGCAGCTTCCTTCTCCTCGTCGGAGTAGGTGGTGGTACCGGTGGTGGAATCGGTGGTGCCGCCCTCAAACTTGATCAGAATGTGGCGCACGTTCACCAGCGGGAAGGTGTTGTCGTTGGAACCGGTGAAGAACACGGCATAGTAGCCCTGCGTGGTCGTGGTTTCCTTGCCGTCGTCATCGGTAGAGGTGGAAGTATTGGCGATGACGGTCTTGTCGCCTTCCTTGCGGGCGCTGTCGATGACCCAGTCTCTGATGGTGGCGGAGACGGAGGAATACTGCTGGTCGGTGTAGGCGGTGCTGGACGCCTCGGTGTCCCGGTTGACATCCAGAGCGGCGATGGCGGCGTCAAAGTCCTCGACGGTGGCGACATCCTCGCCGATCAGGGAATCAGCGGCTTCCTTGGCGGCCTTCACGGCCTCATCGCTGTCCGCGTCAACCTCATCCGTCTGGAACTTGCTGGCGGCGAGGTAGTAGGTGTTGTAGGTGAAGGAAGAATACTTCTCGTAGTTCTCGCTCTCAGCGGCGCGCAGGTCGGCGTCGGTATAGGTCAGGGAAGACGAATAGCTGTTGCGGTAGGCACTGGCGAGGGCGTTGAGGGTAACGTACTGTCTGTAGCTTTCCTCCGTTGCGCCGTTGCCGTACTGGGCTTTCAGGAAGTCCTTGGTGCTGGAATAGCCGTACAGGTTGGCATAGAGCTTCATGTTGTTAATGGCGCTGTCGATATCGGCAAGGTCGTCTTCGGACAGGGTGAAGCCTGCGGCCTCAGCGGCGTCTGCCAAGGCGTAGGCGCTGCGGGCGCTGTCCTTGGCGGTATTCAGAAAATCGTCCGCCCATGTCAGGCCGGTGTCATTGTTGATGACCTGCTCGTTCAGGGGCTTGGAGGTGTCCAGACCAAGCATGGCGGCGTAGCTGCCGTAGTTGGAGTTAAAGTTGTTGATGGCGCTCATATAGAAGTAGTTCAGCTCGGCATTGCTGATCTCGTGATCGCCCACGGTCAGTGCCACGGTGTTCCGCTCGTGGACACCGCTGTTAGTGATGCTTCTGGTGACGCCAATGGCGATCGCGAATACCACCATGACAGCCAGAACGACGACAAAAATGGTGGTGTAAAGCGTCAGTTTCTTTGCTTCCTTCTGCTCAGCGACCTGTTTTTCCGTCATTTTGGCGGTTTGCTGCTCATTGCGAAGCTTCTTCTTGCTGGATGCGCTCATGTAATCAAATCCTCTCATTTGTCCTTTTGGTCATAACGCGATTGGTTTTACGCACAGACCAGAGTATTATAATCTATTTTCCCGCCGGTTTCAAGGGGCAATCTGCTGAAGAAGACGGAATTAGAAAAAAATTTACAGAAAATCTGCACCGGCTGCCCTACAAGGGCGCGTATATGACCCGCAGGTGCGATAACCAAGGGTGAGAAAAACGTTGCTAAGCCGAAGGCGATCTGGTCAGAGTTTCCCCCAATAAAAAACACGGGGAGCCGAAGCTCCCCATGCACCCCGCTTTAGCCGTATCGCATCCAATTATGACCTGCACGAAAAGGCAGGTGGGATGCCGCTCCCGACCATTACTGCTCCCAGCGTCCACCATCCGTCGATGCGGGGGCGGGAGGTCTGCAAACAGGCCGGGAAGTCTAACGTCCCAATAAGAAAATGTGGGTCCAAAAGGACACGCTACGCACCAAGCAGGAGGAATACCGCGCTTATTCCGCGTCCTCCGAGTAAAGAGAATCCATAATCAGGTCGTACACGGCCTGCAATTCCGCCTCGTCCTCGATGGCGCAGAGGATCGGCTCTCCGTCTTCCTCAATGGATTTGAAAATGCTGACCTCCAGATCCAACGAATCGGAACCGTCGTCGGCGGGAATGACTGCCATATAGGTATTGCCGTTGTACTCCAGTGTGCTGAGTACCTCCAGCTCGTATTCGGTGCCTTCCTCATCCACGATGGTGATAAAATCAGAACCGTATTGGTCTGCCAAGGAAATCGCCCCCCGCTTTTGATGCCTATATTCTACCGCAGGGCGCGCGCAAAATCAAGAGGTCATTTTGTACAGAAACAGGGCGGCATTTTAGGACAGAAAATCTTCCAGAAACTGATTCAGTTCGTCCTCTGACCGGACGGGAATGCCTTTTTCCAGAGCCTCCCGGTCGGCGTCGGGGAGGGAGGACACCTGACAGGGGAAAATCTGCTTCGGTTCGGAAGCGCCTTTGTCGAACAGCGCCAGATACCCCCGGAAGCACCCCAATGTGAGGTACAGAAGCAAAATAAGGCTTGCCGATTTTTTCAGCATATCATGCATTCCTCCTTTTGCTGCTAGTATTTCCCACAATTAAAACTTTATTTATAAATTGGGGCTTTCGTTTTTTCATCCGGTATGGTATAATGATATGAGTAGTGTTATGCGAATATGACACTGGTTATAATGGATTTACCAGGCAGGCACGTCCTGCTTCTATTGGAGGTACCCTATGGCAAATGAAAAAAAGCCCAGGAGGCGCAAGAAGCTCCGGCAGGAGTGGAATCCCCACTGGTCGCTGAAGCTGCTGTATATGATCTTCTCCGTGGCCGGTTCCGTGCTGAAAATTGCCGTCGGCGCGGCGGCGACGGTTCTGCTGATCGTGCTGATCTGCGGTACGGTTTTCGTCGGTACACTGGGAGATTATTTGCAGGAGGATATTCTGACGGAGGCCGCCGACTGGTCCCTGGACGACTACGATCTGGAACAGACCTCCTTCATTTATTATGTGGACAACCACGGCGATATCCAGCTGCTGCAGCAGATTTATACCACCACCGACCGCCAGTGGGCGTCCATTGACGAGATTCCCGAAGACCTGATTCACGCCGCCGTGGCCATCGAGGATAAACGGTTCTACGAGCATCAGGGCGTGGACTGGATCACCACCATGAAAGCCTGCCTGAATATGTTCTTCGGCGGCGACGAGCAGTTCGGCGGCTCCACCATCACCCAGCAGTTCATCAAAAACCACACGGGTGAAAAGAGCGTTACCGTCCAGCGAAAGGTCATGGAGATTTTCCGGGCGCAGATTTTCGAGCGGGAATACGACAAAGACCTTATTATGGAGTATTACCTCAACGAGATTTATCTGGGGCGGGGCTGCTACGGCGTCAAGAGCGCCGCGGCGGAGTATTTCGGTAAGGAGCTGCGGAACCTGACCACCGCCGAGTGCGCCAGCCTCATCAGTATCACCAATAACCCGTCCCTGTTCAACCCCTATTCCGAGAGCGTGTATATGTACAAGGGCGAGGAGCGGGACGGTGCCGGACGGAACCGCTACCGTCAGCTGAACGTTCTGAGCGAAATGCTGGATCAGGACTATCTGACCCAGGAGGAATACGACGCGGCTGTGGCGCAGGAAATGGTGTTCAAAGAGGGCATCGCCGACGCCGACCGCTGGACGATCTGCGACAACTGCGGCTACGAGAACACCCGCAGCCACTTCACCGGCGAGGGGGATACCTGCTACTGCCCCCAGTGCGGCGAGCAGGTGGCCGTCAGCACCGACGCTTCCCAGCACATTTATTCGTGGTTCGTGGACGCTGTCATTGTGGACTTTGCCAGCTATCTGGCAGATCAGGACGGCAAGGTCTGGGATGACTTAAGCACTAACGACCAGAGCATCTACCTCAACCGCATCCAGAAGGGCGGCTACCACATTTATACCACCTTGGACATGGACGTGCAGAAACAGGTGGACGCGGTTTATACCGACCTGAGCAACATTCCCACCACCCGCAGTGAGCAGCAGCTCCAGTCCGCCATCGTGGTCATCAACAACGAGACGGGCGACGTGGTTGCTTTGTCCGGCGGCGTGGGGGAGAAGACGACCTTCCTTGCCTACAACAAGGCTACGCAGGCGAAGCTCCAGACCGGTTCTTCCCAGAAGCCCATTTCCGTTTACGCCCCGGCCTTTGAGTCCGGCGAGGTCACCCCGGCGTCGGTGATGAAAGACCTGCCCATGACCTATATCGACGGCAACAACTGGCCGAAGAACGATAACCGGCAGTACCAGTACGCGAGGACTGTCTATCAGGGCATTGTTTCCTCCGTCAACACCGTTTCTGCCCGGACGCTGGACACCATCGGTGCGGATTACGGCTACAGCTTCGCCAAGTATAACTTTGGACAAGCCTCCCTGACAGATAATTACCCCCTGCCAAACGGGCAGAGCCTGTCCGACGTGGGTCTGGCGCCTTTGGCGCTGGGCGCACTGACGGTTGGTTCCACCGTGCGGGAAATGTCTGCCGCCTACGCGACCTTCGCCAACGATGGCGTTTACCGGGAGCCGAGACTGTTCACCAAGGTCTACGACAGCAATGGCCGGGTCGTGGTGGACAATGAGCAGGAGTCCCGGAAGATCCTCAGCCAGAAGACTGTGGATTATATGAACTACTGCCTGTTCAACGCGGCGAACAACGGCACCGGCGGCGCGGCCATCTTTGCGGGACAGAACATCGCGGGCAAGACCGGTACCACGTCTTCCAACCGCGACCGGTGGTTCTGCGGCTATACCACCCACTACACCGCAGCCGTATGGTGCGGCTACGACATCCCCGAACAGATCTACCTCACCGGCAGCAGCGCCAACCCGGCGGCACGGCTGTGGAAGGCGGTCATGCAGCCCATCCACGACGGCCTGCCCAGAGAGGGACTGTATAACGGCAACGCCTTCCACAGTGTGGGCGTGTGTCTGGATTCCGGCAAGAAAGCCACTGCGGCGTGCAGCGCCGATGTGCGTGGACTGGAGCGCGTGGTCTACGTGAACGTCTACGACGGCGACGAGCCGGAGGGAACCTGCGACAAGCACGTTCAGGTGGACTATTGCGTCACCGGCGGCGGTGTGGCGACGGACTACTGCTATATGTTCAGCGACGCCCAGATCGAGTCCCGGTCTCTTGTGAAGCTGACGCAGGCCGAGGTGGACGAGATCAAGGCGGCGGACGGCTTCGGGCTGAACGACATCTACACCGCCAACTACTATGTATATCTCATTGATTCCGACGGTAACCCAGCTTCGTGGCACGGGTTTTACAACAACCTGAATAACGGCGTGGACGCGCCTTATATCATGTGCCCGCTGCACAACCAGAGCTCCTGGGAGGAGTATCAGCCCGGCGGTACGGAGGAAGACACCACCGGCGGCTGGGATAACAGCTCGGACAACAGCTCGGACGGCGGCTGGCATGGCGGCTGGGACGGCTTCGTCGGCTGAGATAAGGAGAAAGAGGGAGGAGACCCAATGCTCTGGATTTCCGATGAATGGAAGGAATATGAGGTGCTGGACACCAGCGGCGGCGAGCGGCTGGAACGGTGGGGCAAGTTCATTCTGGTGCGCCCTGACCCACAGGTGATCTGGGATACACCACGGACGGTACCCCAATGGAAGCGCTATGATGCCCGCTACGTCCGCTCCAATACCGGCGGCGGACACTGGACGGACAACAAGCTCCCGGAACGGTGGCAGATTCACTATAAGGACTACCTGACCTTTAACGTCAAGCCCATGAACTTCAAGCACACGGGCGTTTTCCCGGAGCAGGCGGCAAACTGGGATTTCATCCGGGAGAAGGTGGTGGCGGCTTCCGCCCGCCGTCCTGTCCGGGTGCTGAATCTGTTCGCCTATTCCGGCGGCGCGACACTGGCGGCGGCTGCCGGGGGAGCGGAGGTGTACCATGTGGACGCCTCCAAGGGCATGGTGGCATGGGCGAAGGAAAACGCCGTGGCTTCCGGCCTTGCCGACCGGCCCATTCACTGGATCGTGGACGACTGCGGTAAGTTCATCCAGCGGGAGATCCGCCGGGGACGGCGCTATGACGGCATTATCATGGACCCGCCCAGCTATGGCCGTGGGCCAAGCGGTGAGATCTGGAAGATGGAGACCAGCTTTTACCCCTTCTTACAGGAGACGGTGAAGCTGCTGTCCGACGACCCGCTGTTCGTCATCATCAATTCGTACACCACAGGGCTTGCGCCCTCCGCTGTGGCCTATGCTTCCGACGTGGTATTCGGGGCGGCACATGGCGGCAAAACCGTTGCCGGTGAGCTGGGACTGCCGGTGAAGCAGTCCGGACTGGTTCTTCCCTGCGGTGCCACCGGACGGTGGACGCCGTAACAAATAGGAGGATGCCTGATTTGAGCGACATAATTTCTGTAGAGCATCTGGCATACACGTACCCGGGCGTGGAGGACACGCCCGGTGTTCCCGTGTTTGCGGATTTGAATCTGACCATTGAAGAAGGCAGCTTTGTTGCCGTACTCGGCACCAACGGCTGCGGAAAATCCACCCTTGCCAAGCATTTCAACGCCATTCTGCTGCCCTCCGGGGGAAAGGTCTACGTCTGCGGCATCGATACCGCCAATGAAGACAGGCTCATCGCCATCCGCCGGAACGTGGGCATGGTTTTCCAGAACCCGGACAACCAGATTGTGGCGAATGTGGTGGAGGAGGACGTTGCTTTCGGCCCTGAGAATCTGGGCATTGCCAGCCCGGAGATACGCCGCAGAGTGGACAGCGCCCTGAAACAGGTGGACATGTACGAGTACCGCACCCACGCGCCCCATTTACTGTCCGGCGGACAGAAGCAGCGCATTGCCATTGCGGGCGTGATTGCCATGGAGCCGAAGTGCATCGTTTTGGACGAACCCACCGCCATGCTTGACCCGAGAGGCCGCCGAGAGGTGATCGACACCATCGGACGGCTGAATCGGGAGAAGGGCATCACGGTGGTTCTGATCACCCACCACATGGACGAAGCGGCCAAGGCGCAGCGCGTCGTGGTGCTGGATAAGGGGAAGGTTGCGGCGGACGGTACGCCGAAGGAGGTCTTCTCTCAGGTGGAGCTGCTGCACGGCATCGGACTTGCCGCACCGGAGACGGTGGAGCTGTGCTGGGAGCTGAATCAGGGGGGCTTTGACCTTCCACTGGATAAATTAGACCCGAAAGAATGCGCGCAGGCACTTTACGATATGGTGATGGCCTGACCCGCTGGGAGGTATTTTCTTGAAACCCATTCTGGAAGTGAAGAATCTCACTTATATTTACAGCGCCGGGACGCCCTTTGAGCATAAGGCGCTGGACGACATATCCTTTTCCGTAGAGCGGGGGGAGTTTATTGGCATCATCGGCCACACCGGCTCCGGGAAATCCACCCTGATGCAGCAGCTGAACGGACTGCTGAAGCCTACCTCCGGCACGGTGCTGCTGGACGGGCAGGACATCTGGTCGGACAAGAAGCTGACCCGGCAGGCACGGTTCCGGGTAGGGCTGGTGTTCCAGTACCCGGAGTATCAGCTGTTTGAGGAAACCGTGTACAAGGACATTGCCTTCGGCCCCAAGAACATGGGGCTGTCAGCGGAGGAAGTCGATCGCCGCGTCCGGGAAGCCGCCGGGTTCGTGGGGCTTACGGAGCAGCAGCTGGAGGTCTCGCCCTTTGACCTTTCCGGCGGCCAGAAGCGCCGGGTGGCCATTGCGGGTGTGATTGCCATGGAGCCGGAAGTTCTCATTCTGGACGAACCCACCGCCGGCCTTGACCCCGTGGGGCGCTCGGAAATTCTGGGCAATATTCAGTCCTACCGCAAGGCGAAGAACGCCACAATCATGATGGTCTCCCACTCCATGGAGGACGTGGCGCGGCTGACGGATCGCCTGCTGGTGATGAACGGCTCCAAGCTTGCCATGGACGCGCCCCCCGCGCAGGTGTTTACCCACGCTGAAGAACTGACCCAAATGGGACTGAACATACCCCAGGTGACACAGGTATTTCTGGAGCTGAAAAAGCTGGGGCTGGACGTGAAAAACGTCTACACCATCGACCAGGCCGCGGCGGAGATCAGGCGGCTCAAGGGGGGGGACTGCCATGCTTAAAGACATTACCCTCGGCCAGTATTTCCCGGGCAATTCCGTCATTCACCGCCTTGACCCCAGAACGAAACTCATTGTTCTGGTCGTATACATGGTGACGCTTTTCGTTGCCTCCGGGTGGGTATCCTACGGCGTGCTGCTCCTGTTCCTGCTGACAGTAATCAAAATTTCCGCCATTCCGGGAAAATCCATCGTCCGGGGCATGAAGCCGCTGGTGATGATCCTTGTTTTCACCGGCGTGCTGAATCTGTTTTTTAACAAGGACGGCAGGGTGCTGGTGGATTTCTGGGGCATTACCATCACCACCGGCGGCGCGGAGCGTGCGGCCTTTATGCTGGTGCGTATTCTGATGCTGGTCACCGCGACCTTCCTGCTGACCTACACCACCTCGCCCATCTCCCTGACGGACGGGCTGGAAAGCCTGATGAATCCGCTGAAGGTCATCAAGGTGCCTGTCCATGAGCTGTCCATGATGATGTGCATTGCCCTGCGGTTCATCCCCACGCTGATCGAGGAAACGGATAAGATCATGTCCGCCCAGAAAGCCCGTGGTGCGGACTTTGAAAGCGGCAAGCTGATGGAGCGGGCAAAGGCACTGATCCCCATTCTGGTGCCGCTGTTCATCAGCGCGTTCCGCCGTGCGGACGAGCTGGCCACCGCCATGGAGTGCCGCTGCTATCAGGGCGGCGAGGGGAGAACCAAGATGAAGCAGCTGCATTATCAGCGTAACGACTTTGCCGCGTTCGGTGCGGCGGCGCTGCTGACAGCGGCGGTCATTATTCTGAAAAAGTTTGGTATGTGAGGGAAATATGCGCAATATCGCCCTGTTTTTGACTTATCTCGGCACCCATTACCACGGCTGGCAGGTGCAGAAAAATCTGCCCACCGTAGCGGAGACCATGGAGAAGGCCGCCGCCATGGTGGTTGGGCATCCGGTGCATATGACGGGCTGCGGCCGGACGGATGCGGGTGTTCATGCGCGGGTGTACGTGGCGAATTTCCGCACGTCCTCCACCATCCCGGTGGAGCGGCTGCCCTATGCGTTGAATACCCACCTTCCCTGCGACATCGTGGTGACAAAAGCTTTTGAGGTTCACGAGAATTTCAACGCCATCGGCTCCTGCGCCCGGAAGGAATATACCTATCAGATTTACAATTCCCGTCTAAAAGACCCGTTTTATGTCAACCGCGCATGGTTTTACCCCCGGCACTTAGACGAGAACGTGATGCAGGCGGCGGCAAACCAGTTCGTGGGTACCCACGATTTTGCCGCCGTAAGAAGCGTCGGCACGGATGTCAAATCCACCGTCCGCACTGTATACTATTACAATGTGGAGCGGCAGGGGGAGCTTGTCACCCTCAGGGTCTGCGCCAACGGTTTCCTTTACAACATGGCGCGGGCCATGGCGGGGACGGTAGTCTACGCCGCCGAGGGAAAGATACGCCCGGAGGAGATCGGCGAAATTCTGGCCTCCGGCAACCGCACCGCCGCCGGCCCGACAGTCCCGGCGGGAGGGCTGTACATGACCCGTCTGTGGTATGACGATGGAATCGAAAAGTTTGAGGTCGGAAGCGACGGAAACGTCTGATACGGGGCGTTATCGTTCATAATTTGTTTTACCTTTTTCAGACGCAATATGCTATACTGCACCGAAAAGGAGTGAGCGTTATGCAGCCAAAAATGTGCAGCAAATGTAAGAAAAATATCGCCGTTGTGTTTATTACCAAAGTTGAAAACGGCGTTACCATGAATGAAGGCTACTGCCTGAAATGTGCCCGGAGTCTGGGAATTCCCCAGATCGATCAGGCCGTGAAGCAGATGGGCATTTCCGACGAAGATCTGGATATGCTCAGCGACGAAATGAGCAGCATGTTCGGCCAGAAGGACGACAGCGACAGCTCTGACGACGATGAGATCGACAGCCAGACCGCCACGTTCCCGCTGCTGAACCAGCTTTTCGGCGGCAGCAATACCCCCGCGCCCCAGCCCCGTCCTTCCAGAAAGGAAGAAGGAGAGCCGAAGGAAAAGAAAAAGTCCAAGCGGCATAAATTTCTGGACAGCTATTGCATGGACTTGACCGGTCGGGCACGGGAGGGCAAGCTGGATAAGGTCATCGGCCGGGATGTGGAGACGGAACGGGTCATCCAGATCCTCAACCGCCGTCAGAAGAACAACCCCTGTCTCATTGGTGAACCCGGCGTGGGCAAAACCGCCATTGCCGAGGGACTTGCCCAGCGGATTGCGGCGGGGGATGTCCCCTACAAGCTGCGGGACAAGGAGGTATTCCTGCTTGATCTCACCGCGCTGGTGGCCGGCACCCAGTTCCGCGGGCAGTTTGAAAGCCGCATGAAGAGTCTGATCGGTGAGATCAAGGAATGCGGCAACATCATTCTGGTCATCGACGAAGTCCACAATCTGGTGGGTGCGGGAGACGCGGAGGGCAGCATGAACGCCGCCAACATCCTGAAGCCCGCCCTGTCCCGGGGCGAAATACAGGTCATCGGCGCGACGACCTTTGCCGAGTACCGTAAGTATATTGAAAAGGACGCCGCTCTGGAGCGCCGTTTCCAGCCCGTCACCGTGGCGGAACCCACCATCGCCGAGGCAAGCCTTATCATGCAGGGCATTGCCAAATCCTATGCCGAGTTCCACGGGGTGGAGATTTCCCCGGAAATCGCCCACCAGTGCGTCGTCCTCTCCGAGCGCTACATCACCGACCGGTTCCTGCCGGATAAGGCTATCGACCTGCTGGACGAAGCCTGTTCCGACGTCAACCTGCAGTGCAAGGAGATTTCCCAGCTTGCCGAGCTGAAAAAGGAGCGGGACGACTACGAGCTGGAACTGCGGATGCTCAACGAAAATACGGAGAATCAGGACTATGAGCGTCTGGCGCTGATCCGCAGCAAGCTGATGCAGCTGGCGGCAAAGATCGAGGAGCTGGAAAAGCTCACGGCGCTTTTGCAGGCCTGGCAGTCTGACCTGCACTCCGATGTCCGCTTTCAGACCTTCCGCAGCGGCGGCCAGCTGCTGGACGCTGCCCGCGCCGAGCGCTTCACCCTGTATCTGCTGGACGTGCTGATGCCCGGCATGACCGGCATGGAGGTCTGCCAGGCCGTCCGCAAGGACAGCCAGCTGCCCATTATCATGCTGACCGCGCGCGGCGAGGAAATCGACCGCATTTTGGGACTTGAAATGGGTGCGGACGATTACATCGTCAAGCCGTTCGACGTGAAGGAGGTCATCGCGCGGATAAAAGCGGTCCTGCGCAGAACCAGCCTTTCAAACCCGGACGGTGACGCCAAGGAGGTACATTTCGACGGCTTGGATATTAACATGACAAGGTACGAGCTTACCGTAAGAGGAAAGATAGTTGAAGCCCCGCCGAAGGAGCTGGAGCTTTTGTATCACCTTGCATCCCACCCCAACACCGTATTCAACCGCGACCAGCTTTTGGACGAGGTCTGGGGCTTTGAATACTACGGCGGTTCGAGGACTATTGACGTTCACATAAAGCGCCTGCGCGAAAAGCTGGACGGCGTTTCCGACCAGTGGTGCTTAAGAACGGTCTGGAGCGTAGGCTATAAATTTGAAGTAAACACCGACGGTCTGAAGTAATAAATAAAGGAGAACGCTTTATGTTAGATTTCTTTGACGAAGACTTCCCTCTTACCAAAAAGCAGGAAGAAATGAAAAAAGCTATGGAGGAGGCGGCCAAAAAAGCCGCTCTTGCAGAAGCGTCTAAGCCCGCCGGGAATGAACCACTGCCGGTGGATGCGTCACCGGTCGCCGATGAGCCTGTCCCTGTGGAACATCCCGTGCAGACCCATGGCGAAGCTGCACCTAAGGCAGAAACAATTTCTGAGCCTATAACGGAAGATGCCCCGGAAACCACCGCAGAGCCTGTTCCGGAAATTACTGTTGAGCCTGTCGCGGAGATGATTCCCGAAGTCGCCGCTGAACCTATTACAGAAGCAGTATCCGACGCTGTCCCTGAGCCTATAGTGGAAGCTGTTCCTGAGATTGTTCCCGAGCCTGTTACAGAAGCTTCCGACGAGCCCATGACGGAAGCCGCTGAAAACATCACGGAGGAAGCTCTGTCTCTTATACACATCTGACGCTGCCGACGAACTCTAGGG
>ERZ1026916.1352-NODE-1352-length-12623-cov-6.813813_pt1 | contig 12623 bp, 8 predicted proteins | sample MGYA00519465_ERZ1026916 | MGnify/ENA primary metagenome ERZ1026916 (study PRJEB26926, sample SAMN06164880) | human gut metagenome | biome: ENVO:00009003; feature: ENVO:2100002; material: ENVO:00002003 | host: Homo sapiens | place: USA | collected 2012 ... | reverse complement strand
GGCGATGGGGGTTCCGATGGGATTGCAATTTTCTATTACCGCTATTGGCAGTATCATGTTGCAGAGCGCCAATAACGCCTTGGGCACGGCCTGTGTCGCTGCCTTTACTTCCGCCGCCCGTATCAAGATGTTCTTCATTTGCGCTTTTGAGAGTTTGGGTATCGCCATGGCTACGTATTGCGGACAGAATTATGGGGCGGGAAAGCCAGAGCGTATTTTGCAGGGAATTAAAGTGAGTTCGTTGATGATGCTTACGTATGCCGCCGCTACATGGATGATCTTGATGCTGGGGTCTCGTTGGCTGGCCTTGTTGTTTGTGGCTCCATCTGAGGTCGAGATACTGGACTATACGGAGCAGTTTTTGCATATTTCTTGCTGGTTCTTCCCGGCTGTCGGGCTACTGTGTATCTTGCGTTACGCGATACAAGGGGTAGGTTTTAGCAACCTTGCGATGCTCTCGGGTGTTTCAGAGATGATCGCACGTGTCTTGGTGAGCTTGTATGCGGTTCCCGCTTTTGGGTTCTTGGGCGTTTGCTTCGGTGATCCGTTGGCTTGGGTTGCCGCTGACTTATTCTTGATACCTGCGTTTTTGTATGTTTATAAAAAGATAAAGAAAAGATTAGATGATGAGAAAGTATCGGTGTCCGCAGTGTGATATCCCTTCTATGTATGTAAAGAATGCGGCAGGGGAACGTCTTTTAGTGTATGTTCACGAGAATGGGGAGGTCGTTCCCAAAGATCCCACTACGGATCTGTCCGGATTTGACTTGACAGAGGTATTTTGCCTAGGATGCTCATGGCATGGAGCGCCTAGGAAATGCCGGTGATTTTAATGGGTGGCAAGTTCTTATAAGTCTTCTTTGGGTAATTCTCTGATCACTCTACATGGGTTACCGACGGCCACGCTATAGGTGGGAATGGATTTTGTCACTACACTGCCTGCCCCGATCACGCTGTTCCTCCCGATCGTGATGCCGGGTAAGACGATCGTTCCACCACCAATCCAAACATTGTCTTCAATGGTGATGGGGAGGGCTTTTGTCCTGAAAAATAAATCCCCCGATCGTTCGTCCCAATCATTCACGAAGCGTTCGTTCGCATTTATCGGGTGCGTAGCCGTATATAATTGTACGTTGGGGGCGATGAGGACGTTATTTCCTATTTTGATAATATTATCGTCTAAAAACGTACAGTTCATATTGATAATGACCTTGTCACCAATAAAGATGTGCTTCCCGCATTCGCAATGGAAATTTATATCAATGCTGGAATACTTGCCAATGCTTCCTAGCATTTGGCGTAAGAGGGCATCTCTTGTAGCGCTGTCGGTTATATTGGTTGCGTTCAAACGAGCGAGTAGGTTTTTCGTCTGGACGATCATTTGCAGGACTTCTTGATCCAGATGGTTGCAATACTCGCCCGCCAAGAACTTTTGATAATTTGTTTCCATAATGATTACAGGGATTTGATACGGTTATTTACATATGTTGAAGTTGTATATAGAAGACGATGAAAAAGGCGATAGTCGCAATCAGGGCGATAGAAGAATATAGACGGAAAGGCTTATCTTGTTTATAGACTCCATAGGCTAGTCCTATCAAGGCGCACAGTAGTATACCAGTAGGGATGCCGAAGAAGCCTAAAACAATGACGCTAATAAGCATTACCCATCCCATGGCTATTAATATTTTACTTCTGATAGTTCTCATCTTTAGTATCTGTTTAGTTATTGGATATAATAGACAATTTTAGTGTTGAGAAAATGGAATCTTGGCACGTATCTCTATCCTCTCGAAAGTGATAGGATGCGTGAATGCTAGATATTCAGCGTGCAGATAGAGCCGTTCCGCCTTTCGTCCGTAAAGCTCGTCGCCAAGGATGGGGCAATGAAGACCTAGGGGATGGGCGGCGTGTACCCGTAGCTGGTGGGTACGTCCGGTTTGGGGATAAAAGGCGATAAGGGTTTTTCCGGAAGTCCGTTCCAATACCCGGTAGCGTGTAAAGGCAGGTTTCCCGAATTCTTCGCTTACGATTTGCCGGGGTCTGTCCAAAGGATCGGGACATAGCGGGAGACGGATCTCGCCCTCATCTTGGGGAACTTCGCCCTCTAATAAGGCGATATACCTTTTCTGGATGGTTCGGTTCTTGAATTGGGCTTGCAGGTTCTGATGCGCTTCTTTGGTCTTGGCGGCGAGTAGCAAGCCGGATGTCGCCATATCCAAGCGATGTACGATAATTGGGCCGGTGGCTTCCGGATAAAGGATCGATAGCCTTTGATAGACGGAGTCCACATCTCCCTTGCCGGGAACGGAGAGCATACCTTCCGGTTTATTGATGACCAACAAATAGTCGTCCTCATAAAGGATATCCAGCTTCGTCTCCCGGTGAGAGTCCGCCAATAACGGATTTTCATCTACCCGCAATCCCTGTAGCATATGATGGAGGATCGGCTCGCATTTTCCTTTGCAAGCCGGATAATAATATCCATGGTGCCGGATCTCCGTCTTGGGAGAATCGCCCCACCAGAACTCAGCCATGGCGATCGGTTCCAACTGATGCTGGTAGGCGTATTGCAAGAGTTTAGGGGCGGCGCACTCACCCGCTCCGGCAGGCGGCGCACCTTGGTAGGTAGGGGCGAACAGTTCGCATAAGTCCTTCACCTCGCCCCGGGCGTTCAGGATTCGGAATTGTTCGAACAACTTGCGTTGCAAGGCCGCCGACCGTCGCTTGCGTTCTTGCTTCAGTTGCTCGATCTCCTGCTCAAGCCGATCCACCTTGGCTTGATCCTCCTCCAGTATAGACCGCAATGATTTCTTGGTTAGCTTGTGAGCGGCTTTCATGTGTTGGCTCTCTTTAATAAGAAGTGCGGTCTCTTCTTCCGTGAGAGGGAACTGCCGAAGTCGGTCGCGCTCCTCTTTCCTCTTTTTCATCAAGTCTTTTGCGGCCTGTAATACGAAATCGCAGTATTCGATCGTGCTTTGTAACCTCGACCGTGCGTCTTCGAGAGCTGGAGAGGCTTGCAGGGTTCGGATACGGGCATTGATCTCATTGATCCGCTCCTCCTCTTGCCGGAAGAAACCATCCGGTTGTAATAGGTCATAGATCGGGGGGACGAAGAAAGGATGTACATTCTTCCCCGCTAGGTTACCGGAGAACGCGGCCAGATAGCCGACCTCTCCGGCGGGAGTACGAACCACCAATACGCCGAACATTTTTCCGGTTTGTAACTCTTCCCGCCATTCGGTTCGTTCTTTCAGGTATGCCTGCGTCTCCTCAGCCGCTATTACGCATAGAGGATGCGGTGTATAGTGAAAAGGATACGTGAATCGTTCCGGTAAGGGGATCGATTGTATCGGCTGGGCAAACGTGTGAAACTTAGATTCCATCATTCATTTTTTAATAGACAATAAGCGTAAATGGCCGATGCCGTAGGATCTCCCTCTTGATACAATCCCGGACGGGAGATACGATCCCATTGGATCAACGACCGGGTCTCTTTCGCGGAGAGAGCTTCGCCGACGATCTCGTTCCATGCTTGTCCGTCCTTACTCCAGTAGAACGTGCTATGCGTACCGTCGGTCACTTTCATCCGTAGATATAAAGGCGAGGCGGGAAGAGGAAGATCGGCCAATGGATGTTCTTTCCCCTCTAGGATATATTTCAATATCAAACGGTCTCCTACGCATCCGCAGGTGATTAGGTTATTTGCGTCTCCGTACATCGTGATTCCTTTCCAACTGTCATTCCGGTTTACGATCGCTGTTTCCAACGTGTAATCCGGGGAGGTTGGGCGTAAACAAAGTGCCGCTCCGGTCTTTACGCCGGGTTTCGGTGTTCCGGATAGAGATAATTTACCGTTCTTGATCTCGGTCTTGACATCCGTGTAAGGATAGTTCCAACTCCATTCGGGACGCAAGGTAGCACCGGTGAAATCATCCGAGAAATCGAATACCGGCACTTGTGCGGACTCGGCAAATGGCATGGGTTGCGTGCGGCTCGCGTATTCCCCGGTTACGAAGTGAGGCCAATGATCCTCGCCCATTCTCACCTCTTGCAGGTAAGGTTGGCGACCTTGGTAGAAGCCGCTTCCCGGTTGGTAAGCGTGGCATAGGTAATACATGCGTCCGTCCGGTGTAGTCGTAATCGTTCCGTGACCGATGGAGAGAACCTCCTTGCTTCCGTGCAAGATCGGGTTTCCTTGGTATTTCTCGTAAGGGCCTTCCAGCTTCTTCGAGCGAGCCACGGATACGGCATAATCGCTTTGCGGGCCACAACAGCCTCTCACGGAGTAGATGATATAGTAATATCCGTCTTTCTTGAACCAATGCTGACCTTCCATACCTTGACGCTCATCGTCACGCAGCAGGCTGAAAGGCTTTCCGTCTAGGCGAAGCCCATCGTCCGTCAACTTACAGGCCAATAACTCTATGGGTTGGTTATCCAATCCATAAGCCTTCCAACTGATGTAAAGTTTGCCTTTGTCCTCCAAGATAAATGCGTCTATCGCTTCCTTCCCAAACTCTACCACCGGGCCGTAATCCTTGAACTTGCCCGTAGGTGAATCCGCCACGGCGACACCGATGCACGAGATGTTATCCGATTGCTTCCGGGCCGTATAATAGACATATACCTTCCCTTTATGCTGATACCATTCCGGAGCCCAGAATGAGGATTTAGTCCATTCCGGCTTCTCGTCGAATACATGTCCGGTTTGCTGCCAGTTCACCAAATCGGTAGAGGTGAAAACCGGATAATAGGGGGCCCATTCCGAGGAGGTGCCAGTGATATAGTAAGTCTGGTCGATCCGGATAATGGAAGGATCGGCTACGTCACCGTGGATCACGGGATTGGTAAAATAGGATTCTTGTTGCGCTAGTCCTGTGGCCAAGGAGGCGGCACAGAAGAATAGTGTGAAAATCTTTCTCATGTTTTATCGTATTTTTTTTAAGATATTCTTACGTACGGTTCGCAAAGAGATTTGTAGTAAATCGGGTTCCGCCAGATCGAGTAGTGTCTTATATTCCTGTAATAGCTCTGGAATGGGACGGCATAACTCATATCCCAGTTTCATGCAAAGCGTTTGCACACCGGGTAATTCCTTCGCTGAAAGCATCCGGTCCAGGCAGAAGTTCAGGAAATCTACCCGTGGGGGATTCGTCTGGGGTTGTCGTACAAGCAAGTTCAAGAGAATGCGTCGCTTTCCGGAGTGCTCACAGTTAAGCACCTCATTTATCAGCTCATCCTGTTTATCATATAGCCATTCGTTTTCCTTGGTCGAGAAATGGCTACAGACCCATAACGCTTGATAACTAACGGCATCATCCGGATCGAATATCAGATCGTATAGCTCTGCTTTCCGTTCTTGGTTCCCTTGTACATAAAATAATATCTCATGGATATCCTCTATATGACAGCGGCTTGATAGTCTCTCTTTTAGGTCCATTCTCAATCTTTGTTGTTGTCTCTTTATCTTTTCTGCCGTAAAGTTATAGTCTTTTTAGCAAAGTTTCCTTAGTTCGCTTACTTTTGTGCCCCATTGATAAAAGAATGGATAGATATGCGATATATGAATTTATTAAATGATTTAACAATTGATTGTAAAAATAACGGAGGGTGTTACCGAGTAAAGGATCAGTTGAAGAAGGTTAAGTATTTATTAAAATAGTATCTTTGCTCCACAAGAAACAGTCTTGGGGCGAATGGTGACGGTTGGCTTGCGTTGTGATTTGTTTTTAAATTAGTATCTTTGATCCATTGGAAACAGCTCTCCTACCAAGGTGATACCCCTGATCAGCGTTGTGATTTGCTTTCAAATTAGTATCTTTGATCCATTGGAAACAGCTAAGAAATTCAATCATTTCAGTGATAGCATGTTGTGATTTGCTTTCAAATTAGTATCTTTGATCCATTGGAAACAGCATGGATTTTTCTAACAACTCATCTCAAAGGGTTGTGATTTGCTTTCAAATTAGTATCTTTGATCCATTGGAAACAGCTTCGCTTTTTACCTTGTCAAGCGAGACTGGGTTGTGATTTGCTTTCAAATTAGTATCTTTGATCCATTGGAAACAGCCTTCGGAATGTCAATGACCTTGCTTCGGTGTTGTGATTTGCTTTCAAATTAGTATCTTTGATCCATTGGAAACAGCCAGCGCAGAGATGCTCACACTCCCATCCTTGTTGTGATTTGCTTTCAAATTAGTATCTTTGATCCATTGGAAACAGCGCGTTGATGTCGATAAGACGGATACGGTTGTTGTGATTTGCTTTCAAATTAGTATCTTTGATCCATTGGAAACAGCAATTGGCTTGCATTAAGCCCTAATTCTTTAGTTGTGATTTGCTTTCAAATTAGTATCTTTGATCCATTGGAAACAGCTTTGTGAAAATATACAATAAGGTGCAACGCGTTGTGATTTGCTTTCAAATTAGTATCTTTGATCCATTGGAAACAGCAACATACGTCGTATTGATACATTAGCACGGGTTGTGATTTGCTTTCAAATTAGTATCTTTGATCCATTGGAAACAGCTTAGAAAAATCAATGAAAAGGTTCATTACCGTTGTGATTTGCTTTCAAATTAGTATCTTTGATCCATTGGAAACAGCTTAATCTGTATTATATGCTGTATATCAACTAGATGATAGAATGGTTAGAAAATAAAAAAGAAAAGTTTCCAATGTAATAAATCCCGTTTTATGACGGGATTTATTATTTCTAGAAAAGCTCTAATTGTTGGCCGGGTGTATTAGGAGGTTGTACTTTTTTCCCATAGAACAACTCAATATTCCCAAATTGTTTGTCTGTAATGCACATTATTCCTATTTGCCCGTGTTCTGGTAAAAATGATTTTACTCGTTTTATGTGTACTTCTGCATTTTCTTGGCTGGCGCAATGTCGCACATAAATAGAGAACTGAAACATGGTAAAGCCATCACGCTGCAGATTCTTACGGAAATCACTATAAGCTTTCTTTTCTTTTTTTGTTTCCGTAGGTAAGTCAAATAATACCAACACCCACATAATACGATATTCGCTAAATCGATCCATGATTATTACCGTTCTGGATACACGATTCTTCGTTGCTCTCCACTGAAACATTTGTAAAGAGAGGCTGTTGTTTGAGCGACAGCGATCATTAACGGACTTCGTTTACCTCCAATCTTAACTTCTAATGTAGGAATAGAAAGAAGTGATGCTTTCCATTCTTTTGTTAATATTTCGGGTGATATACCCTTTGTTCTTATTAAACCAAATACAAGCTCATCAACATAAGGTCTATAAGGTTCCATGATGTCATCAGCTAAACAATAAGCATTATATCGGTTATGGTGATGAATACCCAATGTGGGTAACATACCACTTGTGACTAGTCCACGTGCAACAATAGCACGAAGGATTGCATAACCATAATTTAATAAATTATTAGGAGGTATACCTTCCCGATCTCTTGTAAAACCTTCTATGTGTCCGAACAGATACTTCCAATAATAAGCAGCTGCACGTCCTTCCAAATTGTCAGGATCTCCACTACGTACATCATTGGCCCATATTCGCATACATTTTATTTCTTCGTTTTTACAAGAGCATAATACTGATGCTTGATTGTTGATTTTCGCTTGAATAGTCTGTTGCCAAAGTTGTTTCTTTAAAGGTAAGGAAGCGTCTAATTGATCTCGAAAGCGCTCATTTTGTGTCGTGTTTCCATAAAGCGGAAGCATGAGGCCTACTGGCATACTTCGTCCATCACATGTAATAACTGCGCAATTATTCTCTAGTAATGCTTCCAATACACCCTGGGTAATAGTAATTTGTTTGTTGTCAAGAACTATCACTGCAATATCTTCAATTGGTTTAGTAATTTCTGATTGTCGTTTGAAGCTTTCGGGCACAGTATCATTCTTTACTATCTCCGGTAACTTAATAACTAATTGCTGGTTACGAAGTGACAGGTAAGCAGGATTACCAAAATAAAATGTTTTCTTAATCATAGGATAAAATCTAATTAGTTAGTATACATGAACCTACTTGAATTATATTTCCTAATCTATCAACTTTAATGGGAAAACATATTTCTTTAACCATTTCACCTGTTATAGCTTTTTGATTTTTAGATTGAGGACTACCAATACCATATTCATTCTGAATGCAATTTTCACCATTACAATAGATTTCTGCAGTAGCTTTAGGTAAAGCAAAAATCAAATTGGCTGTTGAAGCTGGGATGAAATTAGCGGTAATGCCACTTGAGTCAACCATTTTGTATATTCGATCCCTATCTATCGGCATTACGACTTCCCCCTTATTAATCTCCTCCTGTGTCGGTACATATACCAGATCATTAGGAGAGAGTATATATTTAGGTAGATTACCATTCTCATCTTCAGGAGCCGAGGAAAGTCCCTGCTTTTGGCGTTCGATCACTACATTTAAGGGAATCGTGCTATAACTTCTTTTACGGATTACTTTTTTCGTATCCTTATCAATCTCTTCTGTTTCATAGATAGCAAAGAACAGGTTGGTTCCTTTTGCTGCCTCTACAAATTTAGTTCGCTTATTCCCTTTTTGTCCTACAGTAAACTTTTCAGCTTTTTCGTAGACACGCACTTTATAAATGGGCTGATGCTTTTTTCCTTTATTCAATATAAGAATATTACGGTTCATTTCATCAATACCATCTGGAGAGAATGCCAATGTGGGATCATTGTCTTTAGTTTCCAAATGTCGAAGCATAATTTGTTGGATACCTGTATCTGTAATGCTTTCCTTTATCTTCTTTTTGTCGAAACTAGTATCTATAGGCTTCCGCACCGCAAAATAGCGGTCTTTCGTCTCTTTTGTAAAGTAATAGACTTTGATTTTTGATGGATTAATATCTTGCCAAGTATCTTTATTTTCCTCGAAATAGTTCTTTATTCTTTTAGTGTCATAGCCTAACTCGAGCATAGCGAGTATTTTCTTCTTCAAGTCCATTTCTACTATTGCCTGTGGTTTCTTTAAGGCCTCATTAAATGATACGGTTTTTATCATACGCAAATTTACTTCTCCGTGAACCGTTTCCTTATGCATTGATTTACGGATAGCCCAACTATCCCCTTTTGATTGGTTGGAGACTATCTTCTTTCCATTTTCATAATGCTGATAGTGGTTTGTTGTCTTGTTGATCACACGCAAATTTTGCTTAAAGCTAACCGTTATTTTCTGCAAAGCTGTCAATGTATCTTGAGTGAATGTTTCCCAAGGCTTGTCAATAACCCATTTGTAATTACCGTTATTATCAGTCTTGTCCTTGTGACATAATAGGGTTTGCAAATCTCGCCGTGTTATCTTTGTGTTTTTACTAGCCGACACATTATTGAGATAGTTCACGATGTTACGATTTGCGCATGCAATGATAATGGCATCCATCGCATGATGGCGGTGATCAATACGTTTTTTATTGAATCCCTTTTGTAACTCTAAGGGCATGGAGGGGATCATTGTATTATTGGTATTGATAGAAGTGAAACGGGTACTTTCAGTCAGTTCATTCAACCGAATGAAACGAGGAAGTACAATCTTATTCCAAACATCGTTGATGCCCCAATCCTTTTTTAATCGATCGGTAATACCTCCTGTACAAGGAATGACATTCTTGGAGATAGCCTCTTGCTCGTTTTCTTCACGCACTATATTAGAAAGCAGAGATTTTACTACTTTACTAATATAGCGGCTGTCGTTGAGTTGCCGTTCTATAAATTGATCTGGAATATCTTCCATGAGTAACTTTTTCATTTTACTTCTGTTATGTGAATAAGATTCATGCACAAGTTTTTCATAGGCTTCCACGGAAAGTACCTCAACAGGCTTGTCAAAAGCTAATTCCACCTTTTCTCCATGATGGTTTTTAATAAACTCATAGCCGAGGCTCCTATCCTTCAATTTATTTATCTCAGATTCACAGATCACCTTGTTGCTAAGTGAATCATCGAAATAACGTGATTGAGGAATAATATGTTCTATTTCATAAGCAGGAGTGAATAATTTACTTAATGGTATCATTTCGCCTGTATAAGGTGAACGATATTTTTGCTCCAACCATAGTTTGTAACGTAGTATTTCCGAGCGTGTTGGACGTTTTAGAGTATCTGTTTGGTTGAATTTTCCTAATATAATTCCTATATCTTCCGGTAATTCTAATATACTATTTAGTACGCCTTCTTCATAAATACGCAATAAATCCTGCTGGCTGGGGGAATATGGACGTACATTCTCTATTCCAAATTCCGGATTCAAAAATTCAGTCAATAGTGCTTTTATGCGTAAATTGGTATTCTCGTTCTTTATCATTTGTTGTGACATCCGGGCACGCTTGTCCGCCGGATTTTTCATTTCCCGTCCTAATTCAATATGTATCTCATCGATATGGCCTACTTGTTGCCAAATATCTCGTACGGTACGCAAGGTTTCCGTTATCACTTGCTCCACGATTGGGTTGCGTAACGAATGTTGTTTAAACGATTTTAAATAGAGATCTATATCCTTGGGAGTCTTCCATTTAACTATATCCTTGACTTCGGAGTGACGATCGTAAACTAGATAACAAGCTAACCATAAAGGCAAAGCTCGAAAATGGGTAATATCAGTTAGGTTAATAGCTTTTTGTCTAACTCTCTCACGAATGTTCTCGTCATACTCTCCATCTATAATTTTATTAATTCGTATTCTTGTCCCATTATCTATGTTTTCGATACTCCAATATTTACCCATTCGCATCAATGGAAGCAATTTCTTTATCGCCTTAGCCGAGTAAGAGCCATATTCCTTCTTGAAAGGAGGGAAATTCTTGAATTGTTCAATAAACTCTTCGCTTAGGTTATTCTTATTGGCAAAAGAGTGTAAGGCTTTTTCTATTTCTTGTTTATCTTCTATGGAATATAATATATGCCATAATGTCTCTTCCTTTTCCTTAGAAAGAAAAGCTTTTGGGATATGCGCTTTTCCTAAACGAGCTATTATTTGTGCATGGGTTTCATTACAGGGATAAGGTTTATCTTCCACATAATTCCAACGATAGTTTGAAGTTGTTTTCTTAAAGCCGAATGGCGGGTATTTAAAAAAGGCTTTTTGATCGATTTCTTTCTTTTCATTCAGCCACTCAAATAAAGTGACATAATCAGCCTCGGTAGGGAGTAATTCTTGTGTTACGTCAACATCCGTTTCCTTCCTGTAGATACGTAGGTTTACAATAAATTGCCAAAGGCGAAATTCTTGATAGAGAGGATGAGACTTGGCTATACATTTAATGGATGCATGTTTGATTTCTCCACTCTCTTTATCAATATACCTATTTTCCTCATAGGGACAATTGTCGATCAATGATTTCTTGCTCTTCAGTGGACGTTGATAGAAAATGATATCTTCTATAAATAAATGACAGAAATCTCGTGTGGAAATACTATTCCTACGTGGTTCGTTATTGGGATAAAGCTCATTAAGGCAAGCAATATATAACTGTTTATCTCGTAATTCCTCATGAAATTCACTTTGGGTCTTTAGTATTTGATAGAGTTCGTTTTTATAGTATTTACGTTCGATAGTACGTACTAGCTTCCCACGTATTTTCTGGTCTGGTTTTTGCAGAAGTGTATCATAAATATAAGCGCCGACAGTCATCTTGATCTTGTCGATATCTGCTTCCGTCTTCTTTTTAATTAATGTCCAATCATCATCTTTTGGCGCACGGAAAGAACGCTTTATATTTCCTTCCTTATCTTTCTTAGGACTACCATCAGCCTCTAGATCAGTGGTGACTATAAATTCTTTAGTTTTACCTTCCCAATCCAATGGTATATTACTTGTGCGCCGGTAAATCATCCCATTCTCCAAATGTACGTTATACCAGGTGTCCTTGCCTTTTCTCTCTCCCGAGTCTTCGACTTTTTCTACTTTCAATGAATAATATTCTACTAGTTTATTTGGAGTTTCCTCCTCTTCACCTCGAAGTTGATAGTATCCTCGTTTCTGATTAAAGTTCAAAAGAATCCAAGCGAGTTCCTCTTTTGATATTTTTTGTGTTAATGCTTTCTTTCTAAGGTAATAGATCGTCCAATCGTAGGGTACTTTTTTGTTGTTTGCGATAAGTATGGGATGATGTTCGGTAAAATTGGCCAACATCTCTTTAAAAGACTCCTGAAAGATAAATTTGTAAGAACCTGTTTCGTCTTTTACCCAAGGTAATTTACATTCTATGTCATTTAAGAATTTGCCATAGCGATTGAGAGAATCGGAATAATGCTTTGGTAAAAAGCCGAGTAAATCGAGAATTCTATGCAGGCGCTCACGTCTTAATAGATGGCGTTCACGCAATCTACGTATACCACGATAGCTTGTTCGATCCGCAGTTTGTGAGATAGAATTTCCCTTATCGAAATTTCCTAAAATGGCTGCGTCCATAGGTATAATACGACTGCCACAAGCTTCTATACCATATAAGTGTTCTTTATTATATTCATCTATATAAGCATTGATTAATGCCCATCCTATACTATTTGTACCTAAATCTAATCCTACTATTTTTTTCATGACTAGTATCTGTCTCTTATACACATCTCCGAGCCCACGAGACAGGCAGAAATCTCG
>ERZ1026916.1351-NODE-1351-length-12628-cov-5.489223_pt1 | contig 12628 bp, 10 predicted proteins | sample MGYA00519465_ERZ1026916 | MGnify/ENA primary metagenome ERZ1026916 (study PRJEB26926, sample SAMN06164880) | human gut metagenome | biome: ENVO:00009003; feature: ENVO:2100002; material: ENVO:00002003 | host: Homo sapiens | place: USA | collected 2012 ... | reverse complement strand
GAGATTTCTGCCTGTCTCGTGGGCTCGGAGATGTGTATAAGAGACAGACGCACGGCTTCTGCACACACCGAGAAGTGTGATAAGCATAACAGCCACAGCAAGGGAAATCAGTCGTTTCATAGCCTGTACCCGATTAAATTAATTTAAAACAAAAGGGCATCCTTTCGGATGCCCACAAAAGTTCTGATTATTCAGCAGCTTCTTCAGACTTAGCAGGTGCCTGCTCGTCTTCAGGAAGAAGTGCACGCATTGAAAGGCTTACACGCTTCTTGTCAAAGTCGATTGCAGTAATCTTAGCTTCAACAACATCGCCAACCTTAAGTACATCAGCGGGCTTTTCAATTCTCTTGTTTGCAATCTGAGAAATATGGATAAGACCGTCAATACCCGGAATGATGTTTGCAAATGCACCGAATGTTGTAAGACCAACGATTGTAGCCTTAACAACTGTTCCCTCGGGATAGTTGTTCTTGAGGATTTCCCACGGATTGTCTTCAGCATTCTTGAAGCCGAGAGAAATCTTCTTTGTTTCCTCATTGATATCCTTTATGTAAACATCAACTGTATCGCCTACATTAACAACCTCGCTCGGATGCTTAATGTGTGTCCATGAAAGCTCTGAAATGTGAATCATGCCGAACACGCCGCCGAGGTCAACAAATGCGCCGTAGCTTGTAAGTGACTTAACAACGCCCTTGTAACGCTTGCCAACTTCGCAGGTTTTCCAGAATTCTTCACGCTGAGCAGCTCTCTGCTCCTTGAGTACGCTGCGGATTGAACCGATAGCTCTTCTGCGTCTGCCGTTCTGTGAAACTTCGATAAGTCTGAAATCAACATCCTGACCTACGAGGTCTTCAAGGCTCTCTTCACGAGTTGCTGTTGCCTGTGATGCAGGGATAAAGATTCTTGAGCCGTTGTAAAGAACGATTACGCCGCCCTTAACTGCCTCAGTAACCTTGCCGGAGAGAACCTCCTGTGACTCTGCCTTTTCCTTGAGCTCTTCCCAACCCTTCTGTGCATCTACTCTGCGCTTTGAAAGCATGATAGTGCCTTCCTGATCATTGGTCTTCATAATAAGAAGCTCAATAACATCGCCGACTTTAACTACATCTTCGGGTCTTGCGTTAGGATCGTTTGAAAGCTCTGAAGCAGGAATAAAGCCTGTCTGCTTTCTGCCGACATCTACCTGAACTTCGTTGGGAGCTATGCTCAGAACTGTGCCCATTACCCTCTCGTTTGTATTAAAGTTTTTGAGGGACTCCTCAAGCATCTCCTCAAAAGATGGTTCAAAATTTGTTTCACCGGATTTTACTTCACTCATTGTATCCAGTACCTCCTTTATTATCCTTGCAGGCGTTGAAGCACCCGCAGTTACGCCGATTGATTCGGCAACCGAAACCTTGTTTAAATCAAGCTCGGCAGCGGTTTCAATGAGAACCGTGTTCTCACACTGTCTTTTGCATATATCAAAAAGCTTTCCCGTATTGGAGCTATGCCTGTCGCCGATTACAACCATAAAGTCGGATTCGGCGGCAATCTGAGAAGCTTCGGTTTGCCTAACTTGCGTAGCATTACATATTGTATCAAATATTTTTGCATTTGTACATAGCTTTTTTATCTTTTTTACACATTTTTTCCATTCTTGTGTGTCAAATGTTGTCTGTGCGACAATTTGCACCTGTTTATTATTCTCTTTTAGAATATTTGGCAATAAATCATCAAGCTCTGCCTCGTTATTAAATGTGTAACAATCACTTGCACAATGACCTATTATACCGCAAACCTCGGGATGATTTTTATTTCCTGCAATCAAAACAACATCATTTTCAGGGTTTGTGTTTGATACAATCTTGTGAATTTTTTTAACAAAAGGACACGTTGCGTCCTCAAAGTTAATTCCTCTTTTTACAAGAGAATCAATAACGCTTTTTTCAACTCCGTGTGAACGGATTACAAGCGTTGTATCGTCAGTAAGCTCGTCAACTGCTTTAACGGGAGTACATCCTCTTTCTTCAAGCTCGTGAACCATTTCCATATTGTGAATAATAGGTCCGAGGGTTGCAACCTTTATTCCTTTTTCAAGCAGTTCATTTACGATATTGATTGCACGGTTGACGCCAAAGCAGAATCCTGCCGAATCAGCCTTTTTTATACTCAATTAAATCCTGCTCCCTCATTCTTTTGATTTCGTCCATGATCATGGTTGTTGCACCTTTAAGCTCCCGTCTTCCGCTGTCCGGAGTAAGCCCGAGCTTTTCGGGTGTGAGAGGTTTGCCGAAGTGGATAACTCTCTTTGCAAATGTATGCTTTTTGTTGCCCACAATTGTGATGCAGGCAGGCACAACAGGAACCTGCATCTGCTGTGCAACAAGAGCACATCCGCTGCGGGGGCGCATAAGTTCGCCTGTTTTGGAACGACCGCCCTCAATAAAGATTGTCATAATCTCGCCGTCACGGATAAGGTCTTCGCCTGTCTTGATAGCCTTGCCGTCACCTGCACCCCTTTCAACGGGGAATGCACCGAGCGCACGGATTAACGCACCGAAGAATTTATTTTTAAAAAGTTCAATTTTTGCCATAAAGAACAGTCTGCGCTTTTTCTGCGACAAACCGAGAAGAACCGGATCTGAATTTGATATATGGTTACTAGCAATAATCATGCCTCCCACAAGCGGAAGCGGCTCTTCAATTATAGTTTTATATCTGTACAAAAGTTTGAAAACAGGCTTGCAGACAGCTCTGCCGACTGCATAAAGTGCCTTTGACTGACCCATCAGATATTCTCCTTTATAACGGAAATTATTTTTTCAACCGACTGCTCAAAATCAAGCTCTGTTGTGTCAACGGTAACGCAACCCTCGGCAGGCTTGAGCGGAGCTGTTTTGCGGTGAGTATCGTTGTAGTCACGGGTTATTACATCGTTTAAAATGTCGTCGTATTTTACATCCATACCCTTTTCAACAAGCTCCTTATATCTTCTTTCGGCTCTTGCCTCGGGGGACGCTGTAAGAAAAATTTTAACCTGTGCATCGGGCAGCACAACCGTGCCGATATCTCTGCCGTCCATAATTACATCATGCGTCTTTGCCATATTTCTCTGCAAATCAAGAAGATATGCTCTTACAATCGGTACAGCAGAAATTTTTGACGCCATCATTGATGCCTCCGGAGTTCTGATGAGTCCGGACACATCTTCGTTGTCAAGCAGAACAATCTGCTCGCCCTTTTCATTGAATGTTAGGTCAACTGTGATTTTTGAAAGCAAATTCTTTACCGCATTTTCATCTTCGGGAGCTACGGAGTTTCTTGTTGCCGACAGACCGATTGTGCGATAAAGCGCTCCTGTATCAACATAAATACAGTCAAGTGCCTTTGCAACTCTTTTTGCAATTGAGGATTTGCCTGCTCCTGCAGGACCGTCCAAAGCGATTGCTATTGACATAAATTACATCCTTTCAATCAAATATATTATGTATAATCAAATCAGATATATGCACTGTTTTCTCCGGCAAGCCGTCCTGTACTCCATGCAATCTGGAGATTAAAACCGCCTGTGTAGGCGTCGCAGTCGATTACTTCACCTGCAAAATACAGGCCGCTTACAAGCTTGCTTTCCATGGTTTTCGGGTTGATTTCGGAAGTTTTTACACCGCCTGAGGTTATGATTGCCTCCTCAATCGGTCTGAAACCGCTGATTTCAACCGTAAAGCATTTGAGAATTTCACAAAGAGCATGTCGCTCCTCTTTTGTAATTGAATTACACTTTTTGTCAAAGGGAACTCCCCAGCGTTTGAGAACGGGTACTATGATTTTTCTCGGCAAAAGCTTTGAAAATGCGTTTGAAACATCACGGTTTGAATTCTCTTTGAAATCGTTCTGAATACGCCTGTCGAGGTGTTCAAAATCAAGTGCCGGCTTGAGGTCAATTTCCGCAATATAACGGTCGGGCTGAATATCACGGATGTGAGAGCTTGCCGATAAAATCATCGGGCCGCTCATCCCAAAATGTGTAAAAAGCATTTCGCCGAAGTCGCTGTAAACAGTCTTTTTACTGTTCTTATCAACTATTCTGAGCGCAACATTTTTGAGGGCAAGTCCCTGCATATCCTTGCATTGTTTATCACCGGAAGTAAACGGCACGAGCGACGGTTTGAGCGGAACGATTGTGTGTCCTGCCTGTTTTGCAAGTGTATAGCCGTCACCTGTTGAGCCCGTAAGCGGATAGCTTTTACCGCCGCAACAGATAATTACGCTGTCGGCATAGTAGGTGTTTTCTTCGCATTTAACGCCTATAACGGCACCATCCTCAAGAATAAGAGCGTTTGCCGTATCACACACTATTTTACAACCTGATTCAACGGCATAATCATGCATTGTATCAACAACATCAACCGATTTGTCGGATGCAGGGAACACACGATTTCCCCTTTCGGTCTTTGTTTTAAGTCCTTTGGATTCAAAAAATTCGATTGTATCCTCGGGAGTAAATGCATTGATTGCAGAATAGAGAAATCTTCCGTTTACGGGAACATTATTGATAAAAGTCTGCACATCGCAGTTATTGGCAAGGTTACACCTTCCTTTGCCCGTTATCATAATTTTCCTGCCGACACGCTTGTTCTTTTCGATTATCGTAACTGATGCACCATAGAGCGCCGCAGTTGCACCCGCCATAAGACCTGCCGCACCTGCTCCGATTACCACAACTTTTTTACTTATCATCATCTTCTATATTACCCATTATTTCTCTGTCACGGTTGGTGTAAACTCCGTCACGATTCCACACAAGTTCAAGTCTGCGGAATGTGTCGGAAACCTCATCCTTCTTTTTAAGCACGGTTGCAACAATAAGAGCGTTGATAAGGCTTAACGGTGCAACGAGCGAGTCTACAATTGACGCCATATCGCTTCTTGCAATAAGCACGGAATCGGCACTCTGAACAAGAGGAGAAACCATACTGTCCGTGATTGCAATTGCGTGAGCGCCTCTTGAACGGGCAAAGTCCATTGCCTCAACCGACATTGAACTGTAACGGGGAAATGAAATACCAATCATAACATCTTTGTCGGTGATTCTGAAAATCTGTTCAAAGGTTTCGGTTTGACTGCCGCTTGTGATAACACGCACATTGTCAAAAATCATTTCAAAATAGTATGCAAGAAAATTTGCGATTGCGGCTGTTGAACGCACACCGAATATGTAAATACGCTCTGCCTTGCAAATTTCATCAACTGCACGGGCAAAATCCTCATGAGATGTTTCTTCAATTGTTCTGCGGATTTTATCGATATCCTGATTAAGAACGCTGTCAAGCACATTGTCGTTGCCGATACGGTTGGAGGTAACTTCAATACGCTGAACAGATGTGAGCTTGTTGCGAATCATCTCCTGCATTGCTTTTTGAAGCTTAGGGTAGCCGTCATAGCCGAGCTCGGTTGCAAAACGAACAACTGTACTCTCGCTGACTCCAACAGTTTCACCAAGCTTTGATGCGGTCATAAATGCCGCCTTATCGTAATGCTCTTCAATAAAAAGAGCAATTCTTTTTTGTCCCTTTGAGAGGGAATTCATCATTAAATCTATTCTTGTGAGCAAATGAGTAATCATTTTTTTTAATATCTCCCGTTATAAATAGTAAGAACAGACACACTGTCTTAACTAATTCATTTTAACACAAGAACTTGCAATTTACAATAAGATATAAATTAAATTATTGTAAATTTTACGAAATTATGAAATATGCGTCGGTTTATGTTGCAATAATAAATGTTGTATGGTAAAATTGTTTAACAGAATGCAAATGACGGAGTTGATAAAAATGATAGCAGTTATTGATTACGGCGCAGGTAATATCCGCAGTGTTTACAAAGCGTTAAAGCATATCGGCTGTGAATGTGTGATTACAAGAGATAAAGACGAAATTATGAATGCAGACGGTGCTGTTTTGCCGGGTGTCGGTTCGTTTGGCGATACAATGGACACAATGAATTCATACGGCATTAAAGACACGGTTATTGAGTACATAAACAGTGAAAAACCGTTTTTAGGCATTTGTCTTGGACTTCAGCTCCTCTTTCCCGAAAGTGAAGAAAGTCCGAATGTAAAAGGTCTTTCAGTTTTTGGCGGTACAATCACAAAGATTCCGTCAGGCGAAGGCTTAAAGATTCCACACATCGGTTGGAACAGCCTTAAAATCAATGAAAAGAGCAGACTTTTCAAAGGCATCGAACAGAATGCATACGTTTATTTTGTTCACTCATATTTTTTGAACGCAAGCGACAGGAGCATTGTTTCGGCTCAGACGGAATACGGTGTTACGATTGACGCCGCTGTTGAAAAAGGCAATGTTTTTGCAACTCAGTTTCACCCCGAAAAAAGCGGCAAAACGGGACTTAAAATTCTCAGAAATTTTGCTGACATTGTAAAAGGCAGGGAGGAATAAATATGTACGCAAAAAGAATAATTCCATGTCTTGATGTAAAAAACGGCAGAGTTGTAAAAGGTATGAGTTTTGTAAATCTTGTTGATGCAGGCGATCCCGTTGAATCTGCAATGCAGTATGACAAACAGGGTGCTGACGAGCTCGTATTTCTCGACATTACCGCATCAAGCGATTCAAGAAACATCACCATTGACATGGTTGAAAAGGTTGCAAATTCAATTTTCATTCCGTTCACGGTCGGCGGCGGTATCAGAAGCGTTGAAGATTTCAATGTTCTGCTCAGAGCCGGCGCAGACAAGGTGTCCGTAAATTCAGCCGCTGTTCATCGTCCCGAACTCATCAGCGAGGCGGCATATAAATTCGGCAGTCAGTGCGTTGTCGCCGCTATAGATGCCAAAAGAAACGGTGACAGCTGGGAAGTTTATGTGAACGGAGGAAGAACTCCTGTCGGTATGGATGCAATTGAATGGGCTGTAAAATGCGAAAAACTCGGTGCGGGAGAAATTCTCCTTACAAGCATGGACGAGGACGGTCAGAAAAAAGGCTATGACATTGCGCTTACAAGAGCAGTTTCCGAAAAGGTGAACATTCCCGTAATTGCAAGCGGCGGTGCGGGCGCACTTGAGCATTTTTATGATGCTTTTACAAAAGGTAAGGCTGACGCAGTCCTTGCAGCATCACTTTTTCACTTTGGTGAAATTCCGATTCCCGAACTTAAAAAATATCTCAACAAAAAAGGAATTCCCGTAAGGCTTTAATTTACATACAAGGTTTATACAAAAGGCGGTTATGCAGAATATGCACAACCGCCTTAAAAGTTTTTAAGATTAAATTTTATCGTTTAAGCAAGATTAACTACGATTTTCTGAATCAATGTTGCATCTGTAATCTCAATAATGCCGTTACCGTTTACATCGGCAATCTTCATTGTTTCTGCATCAAAATCTTCAAGCTTTACGATGTATTTCTGAACAAGTGTTGCATCAGCAACAGTTACACTGCCGTCACGGTTAACATCGCCCTTGAGAGTTTCATCCGATGAAGAAGAACCTACAACGAATGTCTTTGTTGACTCTGCCTTGTTGCCGTTTGCATCAACTGCAACCACACCGATTGAATATGTGCCGTCAGCCGACGGAGTCCATACACATGAATCTGTGTTTGAGTTCTGAACTGTTTCACCGTTAACTGTGAATGAATAAGTTACATCACCTGTAGCGTGATAGCTTTCAGCCAAAAGTGTGACAGGTGTGCCTGCACTCTGTCCTGAATTGAGGTTTGCACCGAAGTTAACTTCAAACGGAGCTTCGTTTACTTCTGTGTCGGGAAGAAGCGCACCGATTCTTGCAAGCGGAACTGTGATATTGTCAATATCTTCTTTCTCGTGTGAGGTTGAAGGATCGTAGCTGTACTCAAGATTTGCCTGATCGAGCATTGAGGGATCATGCGGAAGTGTATCCATACCCGATGTGCCGTATGTGAGAATCTGCATTGCACCGATACCCTGTGTTTCAATGTAGCTGCGGTCAATACCTAAAGTATTGAGCGGAACTGCAACTTCGTAAACATAGCCGTATGAGTTCTTGTAACCTTCATCGAAGAAGTCAACCCAGTTTGAGTTCATATCGAGGTTATCTCCTGATACTCTTGAACCCTTTGGAGCGTTGATACCGAAGAGTGATGTGCTCTTTGTTCCGTTAGCGTATTTGATTTTAAATCCGTTTTTATTGTCCTGAGCCTGAAAGCTTGTTACACCGATCGGAATTCTTGTGTCATAGTTAAACATATATGTTCCGTCTGTGTCTTGAGTATCTGCCTTAAAGATTGAAGCACCGCCGTTTGAGTTGTTGGAGTCAAATGCAACAAGTGTGTCTATATGAGTTGTAAAGCCTGTGCCTCCGTCTTTTGCAGTGCCGTTTGTGCAACCCCATACGAACGGATTGGTATACACAGAACCGTCCTTGTTTGTACCTACTGCCTTGCCTGTTGCCTGCTTTGCAGGGTCAATTGACAGAGCAAGATACATAGGAATACTGTTTCTCCAAGGACGAGCCTCATTTGATGCGGCAAAGTTGTCCTCGGGAGAAGTTATGTATGTTGTGTTAGCCAGTTCAAGCAGGAAATAAAGATTATCGTCGTCCCATGCACTGTAGAGAGCATAAGCATCCCACGGCTGTTCATGCATTGAAGAAGGCATATAAACTCGGGGATCATCGTTTGCAACACCCTGAGCAATAATCATTGAGCTGTCCCAGTCGCTTAAATCACCGTCAACAGAGATTGTCTTATGCTTGCCGAGCTGCATTTCAGGGTTTGTGCCGTAATAGCCGCCCTCAGGCTCTGTTGTGTGGCCGTCTGATTTAGCGGAGAAAGTTGTCTTTGACGCTGTAAAAGTCTTTTTGAAAGTATATGTCTGCTCCGTTTCAACCCCGTCTGCACCTGTTGCATAAAGTGTAAGCGTAACTTTTGAATTGCCGATTTTGCCCTCACCGACTTTTACCGAATCACCGTTTACAAACTCTTTCTTAGCTGAACCGTCAACAGAGTAATAGCCCTTGTCGGCATTCTTTAACGCAAGCTTTACATCAAGTGATTCTGTTGAAAAAGACGTATTGTTTGCTGTAAGTGTGTAACCGTAAGCGTGATCATCAGGCTTGCCGTAATCAATCCACTGCTTTTCGGCTGTGAGCATTTTGCATTCGCCGGCTTTGAGTGAAAGACCTGCTGCCTCAGGATACTGCTCCTTGCCGTAGCCTTTTTCAAGACCGTTGTTGAAGATGATTTTTTCCGATTTAAAAGAAGACGCAAAGCTTGCCTTATAAAGACCGCTGTCCTCTTTTGTCATAAGCTCTCCCGGCCATTCGGCATTTTCCTTTGTGCCGTATGCGTAAACATAAACATCCTTCCATCCGTACTTTGAGTTGTCAAAGTACACTTCTGAACCTGACGATGTTGCTGCCGAAACACCACCTGCCGACACGACAAGTGCTGAAAGCACCATGAGTGCGGCAAGAATAATGCTCGTGATTTTTCTTGTTCTTTTCATTTTGATTCCTCCATTTCATAATTGTGGGCAATGTGATTGCTTTTATTATAGCATTTTGCACTTGTTTTTTCAATTCATTATCACATTTTTGTTTCTTTGTACAAGTTATTGTGCAGAGTTTTGTAGACTTAATTAAATAAAGCTTATTTTTGACTATGTCGCAACATATTTTAACCATAAAAAATCCGCTGACATAAACTGTCAGCGGATTTAATGTTTTGCAAAAACAATATTTAAATAATCAGTTTTCTTTTCTGTAGAAAGGTTCAACACCCTTTACTGCATTTTTTGCAAAATCCATTGAATACGGCATCATTGAAAGCTGGATTTCATCGTCAAGGAACGGATTTGCAACCTTGCTGATTGCATCGAATGTGCTTTCCATATCACCGAAGAAATCAACCACAATGAAGTAGCTCTTTTGACCGTTCTGCTCAATCAAGCGAAGATATGCGGCATTTACTGTCGGCTCTGTGCTGAAATGATTAATAAGAGCAGCCATAAGATCAATCGGATATTCTTTAGGCTCGCCGAGACTGATTGGTGAACCCGGTTCGATTGTCTGATTTTTGAGTTTCATATAGTCCTTCTGCTGTTTGAAAGAATGAACCATCTGTTTCGGGAATGTTACGCTCTTTCCGAAAGGATTGATTACAAAGCCCTTTACATCAGCCTGAGGATCCATTACCATCTGGGCAATGCTGTCAAAATCTGTAACAACCTTCTGCGCATTTTGAGTGTCTTTCCACTTGAAAAGTTCGTCTGTGTCCGTAAACACACCGAAAAACTTTTCTTTGTTGCCGTTTTCAAGAAGTCTGAACTGAACCTGGGTTGACTGCTGCATAACAGTCTGACCGTTGGTTGTCTTAGCCTCTGTCTTTGGTGTTACCTTTGCAGGGAGAATGAATTTCGCCTTCATAACCTCATCAATCATCTTGTTGATGTTTTCGGTTGTGTTGTCATCCTGCATCTTTTCAATAGCGGCTACGAGGTTTGGATTCTTGATTTCCTCTGCCGGCACTTTGCTTCCTTCCATTTTTGCGCCTTTAAGTTCGCTCATGCTTTGTTACCTCCGTTATTCTGCTGTATGATTTTTGTCGGGAAATACTGCAAATCGTCGGATACTTCACCGTCAAAGAAAATAATATTCGGTGAATTCAAATCTCTTTTGATTATGCAGTCGTAAGTTCCGTCTTTTTATTTTTGTTTCTGCACCGATGTATGATTTTACATTACAGACATCGGTGCAAGCGTAGCATAAAATTCATCTTTTACATATAAGTGAATTCAAGTCTTTCGTAAGTTTTGACGCCTTCGGCATTTTCCGCACGAAGCTCAAGCTTTGAAACATCGCTGTCACCGTGCTTGATTGTTACTTTGTCACCGTCTTTGTACGAAACAGCCTTTCCGCCGTCAAGGGAATATGTGGCATTATCTGTGTTTGAACAGGTGAGAGTTACCTCGTATGTATCATCGCTGTATGTAAACTCTGTTTTTGAGTCAACACCCACGCTTGCAGGTCTTGCATATTCAGTGTATCCCTCATTATAAAGAACTACAACTGAATTTTCAGGGATATCCGTATCACAGGTAATCTTACCGTTTTTAACAGTATATTCGGTTTTGCGGTCAACACGGTCAACATATGTTCCGTCAGCAAGATTTGTTTCAAAATCAACCTTGAGAGCATCATTTGTATTGACAATTACAGCTCCCTTTGTACCTCTTTCAATCATAAGAGCAGTTGAGTCAAGGTTAGGATTAACGAGATTTTCGTCTTCACCTTTCATTGCTGTTCTGAAGAAATTCACTGCGGAAACACGGTTATCCTTGTACATATCGTCACCCTGTGTGCCGATTCGGTTCATGCCCCATGAATTGTCGATTGAGCTGTTATACGGACGGTCAAAGAAGAGCGGTGTTCCGTCTTTTCTTGCCGTGATTATTGCCCAGCCGAGGACAACCTGTTCACTGTCGATATTGTTGTATGTGCAGTCATTGATGTAGTTATCGTGGGATTCAACCCATGTTACGATATTCGGGTCTGCATTGCCAATCCAATAATCAGACACAACTGCCGTGTCGATATTGCCGCTTGCAATTCCCGAACGAATTTTACTGCCGTAGGTGCTTGATGTGGTTCTGCCGATTTCTTTTATATAGTCGGCAAGTCTGTCATTGTCGCCCTGAAGCACTTCGCCGTAGATAAAAAGATTTTCTGCGTTATCAACTTCTTTTGTTGCTTTTTCCCAGAAGTTATTTTTAAAGCCGTCATCTTCTTTTGGATCATCGGAAAGTCCGATATGCTTTGCCGTGTCATATCTGAAACCGTCGGCACCGCAGGCAATACAATCGTTAATGTAATTAAAGAAATACTTTTGAAACGAAGGTCTTTCCGTGTTGATGTCGGGAAGTCCTCCCATCTCATGCGTGGTGCAGGCAAGTCTGTCGCCGAAATCATTAAGGGGCGTTCTGCCCTCCTTGTGATAAAGGGTTTCAAGACTTCCGCCACCGGCCTCAATAAGATCTTCGCTTACCTCATCGGTTGCCGGAGTAGTGTGGTTTGCAATTACATCGACAATAACCTTTATACCATACTTATGAGCCTCATCGCACATTGCCTTAAATTCATCACGAGTACCGAGCTGATAATTACCGATTTTGAAATCAGTCGGCTGATAGTGATAGTACCACTTTCCGTTGCCGTAAAGATCCATACCACCGTCTTCGCCCTCAAGACACTCGTTAATCGGAGATGTCTGCACAGCCGAAAAACCTGCTGCGGCAATATCCCCCATTGACTCCTTTATTGTGTTGAAATCCCAACAAAATGCTTGAAGAATCGCACCGTCAGCCACCTTGTCGGCTGTTTTGTAGTCAATTGACGCCGGCTGAGTTTGTGAGCAGCCCGTACCCGACACTGCAACGGCAGTAATCATAAGAGCCGAAAGAATTCCTGCTGATATTTTTTTAAACATAATTCACCATCTTTCTGTTTTTAACTTACTTGAGATACAGTATAACATAAATGATATGATTTTTAAATAGTTTTTGGCATTTTTGCCATATTTTTTTATTAAAACGCCAATAATGACACAAACTGTGTTTTTGAGCAAAAAATCGTTACGATGTTTACAAT
>ERZ1026916.1330-NODE-1330-length-12813-cov-5.507054_pt1 | contig 12813 bp, 4 predicted proteins | sample MGYA00519465_ERZ1026916 | MGnify/ENA primary metagenome ERZ1026916 (study PRJEB26926, sample SAMN06164880) | human gut metagenome | biome: ENVO:00009003; feature: ENVO:2100002; material: ENVO:00002003 | host: Homo sapiens | place: USA | collected 2012 ... | reverse complement strand
GAGATTTCTGCCTGTCTCGTGGGCTCGGAGATGTGTATAAGAGACAGGAAAAGGAGAACGCTCGGTGCTGTTAAAGTTAGAAAATATCGGAAAGATATACGATTCAAACGACATTCTCACGGTGGGTATCCGCGGGATCGACTTGGCGTTCGATTATAACGAGTTCGTAACGATAGAGGGCGAGAGCGGCAGCGGCAAATCGACGCTCTTGAACGTCATCGGTGCGAACGATACCTATGAGGAAGGGGAGTTGTATTTTAACGGCGAGCCGACGTCGCACTACTCCGAAGCCGATTGGGAAAAGTACCGCGAAAAGAACATCGCCACCATCTTTCAGGACTTTAATATCATAGAAAACCTCACCGTTTTGGAAAACGTGGAGCTTGCACTTTTGCGTTTAGACGACGTGAAGGAGAGAAAGAAGAGGGCAAAGGAACTCATCGCCCGCGTGGGGCTTACCGAGCAGATGAACAGACGGGGCAGCAAACTTTCGGGCGGCGAAAAGCAGAGAACGGTCATCGCCCGCGCGCTCGCAAAGGACGCGCCCGTCATCCTCGCAGACGAACCGACGGGCAATCTCGACGTAAAAGCAAGCAAGGAAGTGGCGGCGCTTCTTAAAGAGGTGTCGAAAGATAAGCTCGTCATCGTCGTCACGCACAATCCCGAATTTTTCAAGCAGTACGCCACGCGCAGGGTGCGCATCTACGACGGCAGCGTTTCGGAAGATAAGCAAATAGAACAGCCCGCGCCCTTATCGCAGACGGGCTGCGAGGTTTTGCCTCCCGTCAACCGTTTTCATAATTTCAGGAACACTTTACATATCGGCGTACTCAACTATAAGAGCCGCCCCAAATTCACGACCATGATGAGCCTTGCGCTCGCGGTGTGCGCTGTAACGCTCTTTCTCGTCATTGCACTGTTCGGGCAGAGTCTTATATCACCGCTCACGACCACGCTGGACGGCGTGGGGATAGAGGGCAAGGTCATCGTGTCGGGCACGGGCGACGGCATTTCTGCGGAAACGCTGGACGAACTCGCTTATGGTACGGACGCAGGCTACATTTTGGGCGACAGGGAGCTTTCCGAATTTACCGTCGCCGTTCCCGAAAGCGGGGATATGCTTGGGGGTTATGAAGTTACCTGCCTTTATTCGCCGTATGAATATAATCTTTCGGCAAGTGAGGGCGTGCTCGTTTTGCCGCAGTCGGCAAAGCAGGACGCGAACGTGATCGCGGCGGCGTTCACGAATGCGGGCGTAGGGCTGGAAACAATAGAGGTAAAAACTTCGCTCACGGCAGAGGACGTGCGGTTGTATCTCGGCTACGGTGCGCTTGCGGAAAACGGGCTGAAAATACAGGCGGTAAACAGCACGGTGCGGCTGGGCGAGGACGAAACGACGGTCTATACCTTTGCCGTCAACGAAAATCTTGCGGACGGAAACATCAACCTCGTCAACTCAAATTACTTCAACGTGGTGGGGCGGACGGCGGTGTTTACGGCAAAAGCGGATAAGGCGTATATCGTGGCGGACGCGAGCGGAGAGAACGAAAGCATTGACGGACTCATCGTCGAAATGAGCGAAGCGGACTATGCCGCCATGTTTGAAAGCGATATGGCAAGCGCAACGCAGGCGTGTCTGTATTTTCCCTCGGACGACGCGGCGCGTGCGGCTGTTTCAAAACTGCCCGAAGGATATATGGGGCTTTTGTCCACGAGCGGCATTTATGTGCAGAGCGCGGGGGATGTGTTCACGTCGAACGTGCTCTGGTATGTTGCGCTTATCGCTGCAAGCCTTTTGGTCGGCGTGCTCATCGGCATCATCTTTATGCGCAGCGTGAAGATCTATCAGGCGGATTTTGCGGTGTACAGAACGCTCGGCATTCCGAACAAGGTTTCCAGCCGCTCGCTGTATATACAGATGGCGCTCATTTTCCTGCCGACGCTCGTCCTTCTGCCGCTCGTATCGCTCGTTGCCGCGGTCATTCCGGGCAGCAGCCTCGCGTTCATCTCGGCGGGCAATTACTTCTTCATAGAAGTCATGCTGCTCTTAATCGTCGAGCTTGTGGCGTTCGGGTTCAATAAGAGTTTGAACGGGCAGAGTATCCGTAAATCGTTACGCCGCGGGTCAAAATAAGGGGGTGTGCTTATGATAAAAATCGAAAACATCGGCAAAGTATTCAACGCGCACTCCCGTACCCGCAACGAGGTGCTGAAAGGCGTCTCCTTTGAACTTCCCGAAAAAGGCTTTATCGCCATATACGGCAAGTCGGGCAGCGGCAAGACGACCTTGCTCAACATCATCGGCGGGCTGGATAGACAGGACAAGGGAAAGATCTACATAGACGGCGAAAACGTTGCCGGAAAAGTGGATAAGATACGCAACGCCAAGATAGGGTTTATCTTCCAGAACTACTACCTCGAACGCGGCTATACCATCGCCGAAATCATGAAAAACGCCATGCACATCGCGGGCTTTAACGGCGAAGCCGAGATCGAACGGCGGAGCGAAGAAGTCCTTGCGCTCGTGGACATGGAGCGGTTCAGGAACAAACAGGGCGACGCGCTCTCCGGCGGACAGAAACAGCGCGTAGCTATTGCCCGCGCGCTCATCAAGGGTGCGGACATTATTCTCGCCGACGAGCCTACGGGCAACCTCGACGCGGAAAATACCATGAAGGTCATGGACATTCTCAAAGAGATCTCCAAGACCAAACTCGTCGTGGTGGTAACGCACGAGATAACGCTCATCAAAAAATATGCCGACAGCTACATAAAGCTCGTGGACGGCAGGCTGGACGAGAATACCGACCTCGGCGAAGTGTTCCAATACGATACCGAACACAACAATATCTATGTGGACGAAAAGCCGCGCGGAGAGGTGAAAGAGGGCGCGCTGGACATAGAGTTCTACGGCGATACCCCTGCGGCAAGGGATACCATACAGGTATTTAACGATAAGGGAAACATCTACATAAAGGCGGGTGCGAACGTCACCGTTCTGGACGAACGGAGCGAAAAGAAAATTATCTTCCGCGGGACGCAGACGCAGGAGGAAGAGCAGCCCGCCCGTCTTGTCCCCGACTTTGCAAAGAGTACGGCAAAGCGCAACGGCAGGCTGTTCACGGCGGGGAGTATTTTCAAATTGTTCCGTTCGGACGGAAGCGAACGCGCCTATTCGACGGCAAATATCTTCAAACAAATCTTCATCTTCGTCATCGCGGCGGTGCTGTGCTTTCTTTCGCTCATGGCGTTCGAGGCGGCGAACACGCGGATCGAAAACAAGCAGCTTGACGGAAACAGCGTGTACGTCAACATGAACACCTATACCGACCTGCGCACGCTGGATACGAGTTTGTACGAGAATATCGACTTCTTTGAAACGCAGTATAAGCAGGGCAGTTTTTCGTATAACGAGATCGCCTCGCTTTCGGGTATCACGGCGGACTATGCTCCCAAAGCGATAGAGGAAGGCGACACGGCGGAGAGCGTGGGACTTACCTACGGCGAAATGCCGCAGGAGGGGGAGGTGCTTATTTCCCGCGCGCTCGCCGAAACGCTGAAAACGCAGTTCCGTCTTTCGGAACTGGCTACAGACCGCGCGATGCTTCTCGCCGTGTTCGAGGGAGAATACCGCGTAAGCGGCATTACGGACGGAACAACGCCTGCGGTGTATCTCAACAAAGTGGACTATGTAAACTTCCTCGGCGTGTACAACACGGTGCAGTTCAACGATTACAACAACCTGTTCTTTGCCGCCGACTTTGCGGGAACAAGCTATACGAGCGAAATTCTCTTGTCCGACAGTTCTACGCTCGGCGACAGCGAGGTGACGGTGGAGATCAACCGCAATTCGCTGTATAAGATGATGAGCGACACCACGCAGGCGGATTACCTCGTAAACGTCACCAACTCACGCCTTGCCTCCACGTCGGGCACGTCTACGGCGATCCAAATCGTGGGCAGCCGCCCGATGTATGTGCAGAGGTTTGAGATCACGCGCGACATCATGAATACGGATATCCGCATCTATGTCAACGCAAACACCCTTTCCAATATTTTTGTCGCGTTGCAGCCGGACATCGACGCATTGCAGGGTACGACCTCTTCGGCGGGCGTTCCTTCGCAGTTCTATTTCGAGATAAAGACGAGCGGAGGGGAACAGCTTGCCTCGCTTGCGAGCACGCTCTCCCGGCTCGGCATTCGCAGCATCGACATAGGCGCGTTGTACGAGCGGGAGAACGCGGAGATCGTGGGCGAGGCGACAAACAATCTTTTGATATTCTTCGTCGTGCTCGCGCTGCTGCTCATCGTGTGGTTCTTCATAGAAAAATCCGGGAGCATCCGCAACAGCAAGGAATACGGCATTTACCGCGCGATCGGCGTGAACAGGAGCAATCTTCTGTTCAAGGAGATGCTGACGGCATTGGTGAGCAACATGATAGGGTATATCGTGTTCTACCTCATCGTGTTTGCGCTCATGTGCGTGCGGTATGCGGTCATGAACATGGCGTTCGGGCTGTTCGTCGGCATTGCGCTGGGCGTTATGGCGGCGGGCGGGCTTCTGATGCTTGCAATATCGCTCATTCCGTATCTTTTCGTGCTGTGGCAGACGCCCGCTGAGATACTGTCCCGTTACGACATATGACGGGCTTTACAACATAGGGAAACAACCGCAAGACGGTTATTTCGCAAGAAAATATATTTTATAAAAGGAGTAGTTTTTATGGCAAAGATCAAGAACAGAATTCTGATCGTACTGGCACTGGTGATGCTGTGCGCGGTCGGCGTATTTGCGCTTGCCGCCTGCAACAACACCGAAACGTACACCGTCACCTTCATGGTGCGCGAAAACGGCACGACGGGTGACTGGCGGCAGTACACGACCGTCGATACCAACGACGACGGCTCGGTAACGCTCCCCGCCGAACCTACCGTGGACGGCTATACCTTCCGCGACTGGTACACGGACGAGGCTTGCAGCGCGGATAATGTGTTTGACGAAACTTCCGTTTCGGGCGACATTACCGTGTATGCGCTCATGGCGGAGGCGAACATCACGCTCAACGTTACGGACGGCAGCGGCACGACTGCGCAGATTGCGGGTACGCTTTCCGCGCTTTCTCAAACGACGGCGGAGCAGGAAGCCGCCGCAGCCGAAGAGAACCTCACGTTCGACGGCTGGTACACGGACGCCGCGTTCACGCAGAAGTATTCCGACGGCATGGATGCCACAGCCCTCTACGGCAGATATATGGCGCAGATCACATACTATAACGGGTATGAATATTTGAATGATTTCACCATCAACGTCAGCGTCAATGGAACGACTACTGCTCCGTCTGCCGAGGACATTGCAACGTATTATATGGATTCTGCAACGGTGTCTTACGCATACAGCAGTGGTGAAAAAGAAGGTGAAGATTTTGATTTTTCTGCACCCATTACCGAAAACACGGTTATCCGTGTTATGTGGGCAACACCCGGTGCCGTATACGATCAAATGAGCAACGGTACATGGTATTTCAAGGAGTTTGACCGTCAAGGCGGCACTATGACTTCAGTATATACTTATCCTTGTCTTTCTTTTTTAAGCGAAGTGACTTACGAAAACCAAGAGATTCGTGTGGAAGCTGTTTCCTATCAACACTTATATGCACATACGGGAACTTATAAGATACTGTTTGCCGATGGCATTAAAATGATACGCGGTTTTTACGGAACGACGACTTGTTCCGTGCAAGAGATCGAGCTGCCCTCAACTTTGAAAATTCTGGACGGTGCATTCTGGTTTCTGCCTGATTTGCAGGGAATTGAATTGCCGGACGGGTTGGAAGTTATCATAGATTCTTTTTGGGCAAATTATCTTGATGGGCTCACCATTACAGGCATTAATTATGACAGGAGCGGCTATGATTTTGAGATTGCCGTACCCGATTCGGTCATAAATCTTTCTATGGTACCCACTAATTTGACCTTCTCTGAAAATTCTGCTTTCTATAAGGAGAACGACAGAATCTACAAGGAAGATGAGCAAGGCAATGTTATCCTTATTGCCGATTACCATGTGGATGATAACGGTACGCTGGAAGTTGATGCCGGCGTGGACGGCATTCAGGTGGGGACATTTGCTCTCTTAGATGAATTGCTCGGCTTGCGAACGATTGTTTTACCTTCTACATGGAGTTTTGTCAGTTATAATGAGGATGTGAAAAATTATCCGTATTACTACTATCGTTATGCGAGAGGCGAACATCATTTGTCCATTGCCGAAAAAATGACCAACCCGAGCAATTATATGGCTACTACAGCATATTCCATTGCAGACAACCTTGATTCACTCGATGCGGTGGTAATCGAAGCACAATCCATGCCGTCTGATATCAATAGATGGGCATTGTCCGGAGTTAGTTCATATCAAAAGCCGTGGAGTATGGGGTTCAAGGATAAAGTATATTTTATCGGAAAAGTAGAAGATGGCGCATCCATTTCGGTAACTGTTCGTGCGACCTATGATTTGGATGGAACGCAGATAACGGGGACGGTAAAAGATATTACCAGCGGGATGAAGCTTACAAGAGATCAGATCATACAAAGTGTGAACATAGATGAAACATCTTATGAAGTATTATCTATAACAATGCTCGGTGAAGAGTATGATTTTAATGAGCCAAAGTATTGTAATCAATATATTGATGTGGAGTACACGACTACAAAGACTGGTTTTACTTATAAACAGACCGCAGACGGTATCGTTGTTACCGGATTTGATCAAAATACGGCGCTATACAACGGAGATAGTGGAAGGTACACCGTCGTCATTCCGGATACGTTAGATGGCATATCCATTGTAGCAATCGAAGATTCGGCATTTGAAAACAATCAAATGATCGAAGCAATCTACATCGGCAAAAATGTAAAGGAAATTGGGGCCAAAGCGTTTAAGGATACTTCTTATCTGACCCTTGTCAGCATCACACCGGGCGGATTGCAGATCATCGGCGAAAGCGCGTTTGAAGACAGCGGATTTACCGAAATTGCATTACCGCTTGCAAACCTCACTTACATTGCGCCTTACGCATTCCGTTCTGCCGCACTACAACAGTTTTTGGCAGTGGAAGGGGAGGATGATCGTTATGTTTACAGTTATTCCGGGATAATGGAAGGCCTCGAAGAGGGAGGGTACTATTTTGTACATGATCGTTCTAATACAAAATATGCCATTGTCCGCTATAAGTCTGTGTCCGAAGTGGATTTCCCTATAGCCGAAGGCTCGGAAGAAACCATGGTCAATTATGTTTGCGATGTACAGCTTGTTGCTGTGGCAGGGGGAAAGAGGCGTACCTCATACGGTCCTACTTTCCATGTGGGGAATTCCCTGAAGAATGCTTACGGGGCAGATAATGTGGTGCTCCGTTACGAAGTAATGGAAGGTTCCGTCTACTACCTGAACAATCTGGATGGGATCGCATTCGGTATTATTTCAAAGATTCACGCAAATGCGTTTACTTGCATGGATGAAAAGTTTACCACTCTTACGACTGAAAGCGATGGAACGCAGACGGCTAACATCTTTGTGTATAAATACGACAACGCAAAGGGCGTTTATGACACATGGATCACCCTCGAAGAGGTGCAGTCAATCGATCCCGACATCTTTGAAGAAGGATGGTGGGAAGGTTATGCCTCGGATTCTGATGAGTATAATGCAATTGAAAAAGCTATGCAGTTGGCGGAGTACGGATCCTCTTCCGAAGTGTTTGCTTGATTGGATTTTAATGTGCGTCCGCTGATAGGCGGGCGCACAAAAATAATATCGGCGCGTGTAGGCGCGGGAGAACATCGGCCATGAAAAGAAAAAGTTTGTTAATTTTAATACTCATATCGGCATTTAGTCTTGTTATGGCACTTTCGGGTTGCAGTTCGGTTTTCGGAAGCGGAAACAAAAGTCCTGCCGAGATCATTCAGGATGCATACGGCAACGAAGAATTTACCATCTCATTTTATGCGGAAGAAACAGATACACCCGTAGCCGATATGACCTATAGTGCAAACAGCATGCCGACACTTCCTACGCCCACGCGCGTCGGTTATGTTTTTGAGGGGTGGTATTTGGATCGCAATTATACCACGCCCTATGTGGATGGTATTTTGTATCTGTATATGACCGACATAACGTTATACGCAAAGTGGTCCGAGGAAGAGTTGGTGCAGGACGGCGTGTATGACATAGAACTTGAGGGCGAAGTCCTTTCAGATACTGTGCGCAAAGGCACCCTTACCGATACGTTCGGGGGATACGGGAATTTTATCGACGATATTATTGCCGACGAAACATACATCGAAAAAACGGACGGCAAACTTTTGTTGAAAATACAATACGATTGCGGCACGACTGTTTCCTTTGGATGTTACGACGTGTATACGGTATCGCTTTCCAGCCTGATGGATTCGTCTGTATATATTGATAGCACTGTATCGTCGGATGCGGAAACGGTGAAAACGCTGTATTTGAATATCGATAATTTTGAACTTTCTGACACAATCTATCTCGACATCATCTGGTGGAATTGGGAGACGAGCGGATTGAGTGAGGCGCAGCGGGAGCAGACGAGGACTCGTTTTACTGTGGCACTCCGTATTTCCCGTTTTATCGGTCTATCACAGACATTTGTCAATACCGATGTGCCTCTGGAAGACGGTTATTATCTCGCGCGTACCTATTTTAGTTTGGAAAACAATTCTACCAGCATGATGGAAGATTACAACCCGGTTTATTCCTATATCATCGCAAAAAATGGAAACTATACGCTTGTAAAGCCATTTATGCCTTATGTCGGGCTTTTGGGAGAAACTGCGACCGGAACTCTTGCGGATTATTATAGCCGATTGGTTGCTTTTGCTCCGATGCAGCTTTATTATGACATCGAACTGCCTACTGAACTGGGAGGAAGCGCATCGCTTGGCGGAAGCAGTGCACCCGATTCCGATTATTACCCTTCCTATTACAATGGCGGCACCTATGGGACATTTACCGTTGAATATCATGCCGATACAGGGCGATATTACAGTCTGTTTGATTTAGGCAGCGATCTTACAAAACAATATATGGTTATGAGCGCGGCGACGGGGTATATGGAGGCAGTGTTTGGCAACGGGTCTTTTAATCAGATACTGTTCATTGATACCGAACATATTCTCAAACTTGCGAGTATCGATTATACGCCGTTGGAAGGAGACGCTTATCAATACGAGGAGCAAATTCAGTATTATCCGGGGGAAGTCAGTGATTTGAATGAGCGAAATATGACTTATATCGCCACGCAGGATTATGGGCTGAATACGAATATGATCAACTTTTTTTGGTCGGCGGCAAGCATCAATTCTTCGCAATCGTCCAGAACGATGTACAGCCACAAAATCACAGTTACGCCGACTGCATCAACAAGCGCAACGGCTGTGAGCGACGCAAGGTACTCAATCGCCCACTTTAATGTCAATGCGCAAGTTTACGGCTATGATGCGGCATCCGGGGAAAACTTGTATGCTGATTCTATGACCGTAGCGACGTTCGGGAATTCGGGGTTGCGTGAAACGCTGATGTTGCGTACAGGCAAGAGTCTGGATTTCGGCGAAAGCATAAACCTTGTCGCACTGTATGCCGAAAAGGTAGACTCTTCCTATGATTTTTCAAACGTGAACTATACCGTATATCCCATAAAGGACGGAAACGTGGACTATTCAAGGACGTTGGATAAGAGCAACGTATTCATATTCGATGAAGAGATGGCGGTGCTTTTTACGAGTGAGCAAGACGATGGCAAAAAGACAACGCTGATTTGGCTTACCGAGTATGTCGAGCCAAGCTTTACCGTTGACCCTTCATTTGATACTGAAAAAGTTTATACTGTCGGCGACAATATTGACTTCCCGGATGTGGCTTATCAATGGGGAAATCTTTCGGGAAATTTTATCGGTAATCATTATGACAGCGAGCCGGAGGAATTCGGTGTCGACCCGACACGTGTGGCTGTGTTTTCAGTGGAAGATGGTATTTATTTTATCAGCTATGCCAACAAGAACAGCACCAATGACGTCAGTTTCCGTCTAACAACGCAAAAAGCCTTTGTGGTGTATGAGATAAGCAATTCTTACGGCGAAGTTTCACATTTTTATCTTGAAATCAATGCGCAGCAGGGAGCGAGCTATCAAATTCAATCAGAAAGCGGGGAAATTCTATCGACAGATTATCTAACTTATGATGACAATGGTCAGCGCGAACTCATACAGGCGCAGGCGTCGTATACGGGCGCATTAGGCGTCGAAGAACTCGCCGATATTTTATCCGATCATTTCTATTTGTATTTTGACGACGGTTCCTCATCAGAGATGACACTATCTTCGGTTGTGATTAAAAAGAGGGGAGAGGACATAACTGTGACGGCAGACAAACTGTCTTACGATGTATTGCTGTCAGAGCTCAATACTTATGATTATGCTTATATAAATTTTTTCTATGCGAATGAAGAAGGCGATACCTACTCTGTCCGGTATGTGTGGAAAATGTCGTTTGGCGGGAAACAAATTATGGAACCGATCATATACGACGAGCTGTTTACAGGATATGAATATACGTTTACCGTCCCCGATCTGATCAGCTCCTCGGGCATCACATTGGCCAGCGGAAGTTTGCTTCGGATTCAGTCTCTGATAGGGGATACTGCAAATACATCTGACAGTACCGAAGTGTCTGTTACGCGCGATGGAAACCGCTTCACTGTCAACTTTCTTCAGAGCAGAACCTACCGTTTCGTGTATTCTTACGGTCTGCGCTACGATGAAAACGGACAACGTATTTTCGGTGACGTGAATTTTACAAATTTAACATTCTGCCAGGATATAGAGGTAAAAGACGGAACGGGGGAGGTGACGATCACTTACCTTACCGATTCCGAGCATCCCTTTAAGGAGGATATTCCATATCAGATCGTTGAAAATGATGACGGAAGTATCGGCTATGCTTATACAATAACTTACACATTGGGCAGCAATATCGTTACAATCGGAAGCAGTGTATTCGAGCTTTCCGAAGATGAACTGTATGGCTGGGCAAAAGGGCCAGAGTATACTTATCAGGATACGACCATGGTCTACAATGCTAATACGCTCATATCCGATTTTATCGGTGCTTTTAACACGTCGGCAGCCACTCTGAATGCAATTTGGGATGAGGGAATACAGGTAACCTATCACATCGGTGAAGGTACGATTGTGGAAATTTATCATTTGGAAACCGGAAGTTATAAAGGCAATTACAGGGTAGATTTGAATTTGATTTCCGTTCCCGAAATTGCAGGATATGTGTTTGTCGGCTGGACAGGCGGCTTTTTAGGGAACGAAATCGTCACCCTTAACCAGGAGCATAGTGCGATGAATATATACACGGTCAGTCAAAATCAGGATTGGGATGTGTATGCTGTTTACCGTAAAATTTTAAGAGTTACATTTGTCATCGATCAGACTTATTCAAACAGCTATTTCGGCATAATCGAGATCCAGGAGGGCGAGACCGTTCCTGAATCTTACAGAACGCCCACAGCCAAGGACGGCTATACTTTTGTCGGTTGGTATGTGCAGGGCGATGAAACCCAGACGATACTCGATTTGGATACTTTTACTTTCTCGGAGAGCGTGACGCTCGTTGCGAAATTCGAGGCAACAGGTGAATAATATGGCAAAAGTCAGAAAGTTCAAAAAAACAGTAATTGCCGTGCTGGGAATATGCCTCATAATGTTTGCCGTCTTTACGGGCGGCGGGCTTACGGCATACGCAGAAAGCCCCGTTTCAAGTTCGGACGGCACATATTCCGTTCCCGTCAATTTAGACGGTCTTAAGATGGGCGCGGACAACTTCTCGTCCTCGGCAACCGTCGAAAAGAGCGATGAAAACTACTATATGACTTTCGGGCACAGTTCGAGCGTAGACGACCTCGTTCTGGAAAGCGGGGGTATGCAGACCGGTTCCACTGTGCGGACGGAAAGCGGCTGGACGTATTACACCTATACCATGTCCGAAGAGCGTTTGCAAAGCAGTCTTTCCTTCACGGCGTATATCGTACCTATGAGCATGACGGTGGATTTTTCCATCACTCTGAATTTGGCTGCCGGAACGCGCACGGGAGATTACGTTGACGTCGGCGAACGCCCCGCGGAATACGTTCCCGTGATCGAAACGAGCGCGGGTGCGGAGTACGAAGCGGCGCGGGGAACGGTGTTTCCCATCCCGTCCGCCACGGCAACGCTGGGGAGTGAAAACCTTGCCGTGAGCATATCGGCGTATTATGTGCAGGGCGGCGAGCAGACGGAAGTGCCTGTCACGAACAACTCCATTACTCTGGAAAACGTAGGGGAGTACCACGTTTTGTATCGTGCCGAGAGCAGTACATATCTTACAAACCTCGGCAATCCGACCTGCACCGAATACGATGTGGCGATAACCTCTGTTGCGGGCGGCAGCACGCTTGCAAAGTTCGAGGACGCAAACGGCGTGCTTGCAGAGGGAACGTCATTGCTTGCAAGCCGCATCACGTCGGGGAGTAGTGTCTATACGACGGCGGCAGATAAAATGGCGAGCATAGCGGACAACTTCGAGGTGTTCGGCATCTCGCTCGTTCAGTCGGACGGCACGGCAGCGACGCCAAGCGGAAATATCACGCTGTATTTGCAGGCGGATATGACCTATGACCGCAACGAAGTCGTCGTCTATCACCTGTCTCTTATACACATCTCCGAGCCCACGAGACAGGCAGAAATCTC
>ERZ1026916.1328-NODE-1328-length-12824-cov-6.289529_pt1 | contig 12824 bp, 9 predicted proteins | sample MGYA00519465_ERZ1026916 | MGnify/ENA primary metagenome ERZ1026916 (study PRJEB26926, sample SAMN06164880) | human gut metagenome | biome: ENVO:00009003; feature: ENVO:2100002; material: ENVO:00002003 | host: Homo sapiens | place: USA | collected 2012 ... | reverse complement strand
CACCCTAGAGTTCGTCGGCAGCGTCAGATGTGTATAAGAGACAGTTACCGCTCTGTGGGTTTCTTCCTGTTCTTTCAGCTCTTTCAGATACTTCGAAAGTACCGAATCCAACTAACTGGATTTTCTCACCTTTTTTTAATTCTTCAGCTACGATATCAGTGAAAGCTTTTAAAGCTGCCTCTGCATCTTTTTTAGATAAAGCTGTTTTTTCAGCCATAGCTGATACTAATTCTGCTTTGTTCATGTTAAAATTCCTCCTCTGGATTTTATAATTCTTCTTGAGGTCTACACTCTCCAAGATTACCTACGAATATATTTATACTTGTTTTTCCTTTATTTGTCAAGGAAAATACGGTAAATTAAGGCATACAATTTGGTCTATAACATTTTATTGATTTTGTCCAAAACTGCTTTTCCAAGGACTTCATATTTCTGCTCTGCTTCTTCCATAGATGAACCCTTCACACCAATGTAGAATTTTACTTTCGGCTCGGTACCGGATGGTCTTACACAGAACCACGCAGCATCGTTTAATTCATAGTAAAGTACATTAGAGCTCGGAAGTCCTGTTGCTGTTACTGCTCCGGTTGCAAGGTCTGTAATGGTATCCTTCTTGTAATCACGTACTTTTTCAACTTTATAGCCACCGATTTCAGTTAAAGTTTCGCTGCGCAGTGTATCCATGATTTCCTGAATCTTAGCCAGACCTTCAATTCCCTTTAATGTAATAGACTCAACATGGTCTTTATAGTATCCATATTTTTCATACATGGCAAGCATTGCATCCCAAAGCGTCATATTCTTGGTCTTGTAATATGCAGCAGCCTCACATAACGCCATAGATGCTACCACTGCATCCTTATCTCTTGCATAGGTTCCGGTCAGGCAGCCGTAGCTTTCTTCCATACCAAAGAGGTAAGTTCCTTTTCCGGTCTTTTCGAACTCTAAGATTTTGCCACCGATAAACTTGAATCCGGTTAATACTTCAATTAACTGAATGCCATAGTATTCTGCAATGGCATCTGCCATATTGGTAGATACGATGGATTTGATAAACGCACCATCTGCCGGCAGGGAGCCGTTGATTGCTTTCTTCTGTCCGATGATATAATCACCAATCAGGCAGCCGGACATATTTCCGGTTAAGGAATGATATTCTCCCGTCTTAGAATCCTTTACATATACACCAAGACGGTCTGCATCCGGGTCAGTTGCAAGGATTAAGTCTGCATCTACTTTCCTGCCCAGTGCAAGTCCCAATGCAAATGCTTCCTCTGCCTCCGGGTTCGGATAACTTACGGTTGGGAAATCTCCATCCGGAAGCTCCTGTTCCGGAACAACATATACATTTTCAAAGCCAAGCTCTTTTAACACACGGCGAACCGGGATATTTCCTGTTCCATGTAATGGTGTGTATACAATCTTAAGGTCTTTGCCTACTGCATCAATGGCATCCTGATGTACCACAAGCTTCTTAAGCTCTGCAATATAAGCATCATCGATTGCTGCACCGATGGTCTCATAAAGACCTGCTGCTCTGGCATCCTCTAAGGACATAGTCTTAACAGTGCTGTAATCTGTTACTTTCTTTACTTCATCCATAATTCCGGTATCATGAGGTGGTGTAATCTGTGCACCGTCCTCCCAGTATACCTTGTATCCATTGTATTCTGGCGGGTTGTGGCTTGCTGTAATATTAATTCCGGCAGTGCATCCTAATTTACGGACTGCATAAGATAATTCCGGTGTTGGTCTTAAAGACTCAAATACATATGCTTTGATTCCGTTTGCTGCAAGGCAAAGTGCGGATTCATCTGCAAATTCCGGTGACATATGTCTGGAATCGAAGGCAATTGCCACACCTTTATCCTGTGCATTTACTTTCAAAATATAATTTGCAAGACCCTGTGTTGCTTTGCGGACAGTATAGATGTTCATACGGTTGGTACCTGCACCGATCACCCCACGTAATCCTGCTGTACCAAACTCAAGATCTTTATAGAAACGATCCTCAATTTCCTTGTCATTGCCTTTGATTGCCTGAAGTTCAGCCTTGGTTGCCTCATCAAAATACGCTCCCTCAAGCCATGCTTCGTAAGTTTCCTTGTAACCCATTCCTGATTTCCTCCTACTTTTCATTTATGTTGTTTACCAAAAGAGCCTGCCAGTGGCAGCCTCCTTCGGATGTCTCGCCCTTTCATTTCTCTCACTAATTCGTAAGACTGTTAACTACCTGATTTAATGTACTTGTCGAAGAATTATTGTTACTGGTTAATGTATCAATAATTTCACTCAATGCCTTCCTATATGCATCAGAGTCACTGGATGAACTTCCACTGGAGCTGTTCGTTCCACTGGAATTCGATGTACTGTCGGAATGCTTATGCTCCACGGTTGTGTTCTCTTCATTTCCGGCAGTTTCCGTCGATTCTGTCTCTGTACTGCCCGTATCATCGTCTGACAACGCAATCTCTATCTGTGCTTCCGGCGAATTTACATATAGCCGCTTCGACCAGGTGTCATATCCATCTGCAGTAATCTGTATGGAATGGATGCCATACTGCAGCTGTAATGGCTGTGTATAATCAACCTGACTACCATCAATATACATCAAAGCGCCTGCAACATCAACCGCAAAGGTTAAAGTACAATATTTTGGATCCTCACCCTTTATGGAATCTACATCCACGGAGGTCTGCTCATTTCTTGTTACAGCTACCTCTGTGGAACCGCCGTAGCCATTGCCGGCAACGGTTAATTCATAGGTTCCTTCCGGCACCTCTAACTGCATATTCTCCGTAATCTTATAATAATTCTTATGGTTCAGGCTTAACCAGCCGCCCTCTAATGCCTGTGTATTTACAAGCTGGATGACTCCATGTCCTGTTGTAACGGACACTGACAGCACTTTCCGGTCAATTCCCTGTATTCTTAAGGTGTCCTGTCCGGTAACTGCGGACAATTCTATGGCTGCATCTCCGGAAAACACTTGTAATTCTTCATCATAAGAATACTTTGTGTCTCCGATGGTAAATATCTTATCTTCTTCATTATAGGAAAATTTTCCGATATCGTCCATCTCCCATGCATCTGCCGACTGCTCCACCTTTTCTAATATCAGGTCTTTGTCCCGTAGTGTTAAAGTAACCACTTTTCCCGGTACCATGGATGCTGCCGAAATCAGACTGCCATGTCTGTCTTTAAAAATTGTCCCGTCTGTATAAGAATACTGTTCATAACGTCCCGTGTCAATATTCAGAAATGTCATTGTTGAAAGTGTTGTATCAACACCACTTACCGTATACAGGCTGCTTTCCTCTGCCTGTGTCTCTTCCTCCGTTGCTGCCTCAACACCTGATGCATAGCCTTTCATGCTGACAGGCCCATCGTCTTTCTTTCCACAGCCGCTCAAGGCCACAAATACTGTGAAAATAACCAAGGCCAACAGCCAGTGCTTCCCTGATTGCTTCATTTCGCACCTCTTTTTCTCCTGTATGCTCTTTTCCTCCGGCAATTGCCTGTACATGATTATACATGATTATTCCACAAAATAAAATAACATTCTTAAAAACTGCTGGCGGATTTCTTCCTGTTCGATAACCCGGTTCAACTTCTCAATGTCTCTGCCGGACACCCACGCCTTATTGGCATTAAAGTAGTGATTTGCCACTTTCCAGAACTTCTGTGGGTATGCCATCCTTACATAAAGCTGCTCCCATTCCTCTGGTAATAATTTTCGTCTTTTTTCGTAAGCTGCCAGCATATCCGTTGCCAGTCCGATATTAAAATTATGTTTTTCCATCAGTTTCCGTAAGAAATGCGCCAGATCCCCTACCAGCACATCATAATGTGCCTGTTCAAAATTTGTAATTATAATTTTACCATGGGTAAATAATACATTATGCTGGTTAAAGTCTCCATGGCAGATTCCATACATTGCTGCTTCCCGGCTCTGCTTTCCGCTCTGCCCCTGCGTTTCACCCGGATTTGGTTTCATCAGCCGATGTTCCACGTCCAGTGCCTGTTTTAAGAAAATCTCATAATTGCGCATAAATATCATTTCAAACTCATTCTTTTTATGCTTTCCATGAATATAATTGCGCACCTTTTTAAGCTCTCGGTTGTGCCGGAATACCTCCATGGCATAATCCTGTCCGCCAATTTTTAAATTTTCATCCTCCACCTTCTGAAGGACAAGATGCAGCTTTGCCAGTTCTTCTACCGCAGCAAGTACATCATCACGGCTCCTGGTCTCACACTCTCTGCCCTCCATATATTTTCTGGCATAGTACCATGTTTCATCCACCTCCTGGGCTAAAATTTCTCCTTCCCTGGTATGTATGATTTCATCTGCTTCTATTCCATTTTCTTTCAGACGGAGCAAAACATGTTCTATAGCTTCCACTCTGCCTTTTGACCCGCGAAAAGATCCTATTATTATTTTTCCGCCCTCTGATGTCGTGCAGATATAGGTTCCCCTTCCTTTCTGGATGGCGGTTACCTCAAACGGATACTGTTCTAACAACTGGCTCGATAAATTATACACAAAAACCCCTCCATACGACGAATTCGCACAAATCTTTATGCGTCTTTCTATCATATGAAGAGGTTCTTTAAAGTATAACCTGTCAGATATTCTTTTGTATTCTTTTCCGGTTCTTCAATTACCACATCTAAAAGCTTTGCCAAAATGTTCCCTATCTGCGGACCGGGCTTCACACCAAGTTCTATTAAGTCCCGTCCGTTAAGTGCAAGGTCTTTTAGTGTCAGACAGTCTGCATCTTTGATTATTTTATCATAAATCTTATGATATCCGTCCAATGCTTCCAGCTTTTCTTTCCTCTGATAATCACTCTGGGCTAAAATATCTGCTTTCTTCAGTTCAAATATAACCGGATAGCACTCTAATCCCGCTTTCTGTATTGCCTTTCGTACGGACTCCGGTGTCAGTGCCGGGTTAATATCGTGAATTGCCACCAGCCGGCAGACCATATCAATGGTTGCATTGTCGAATTTTAATCTGCGTAAAATTGTCTTCGTCTTCTTTGCTCCCACCTGCGGATGCTCGTAGAAATGGTCAATTCCATCTTCATCTGTACTGCGGCAGTCGGGCTTTGCCACATCATGAAATAATGCTGCAAGCCGTAGCACCTTGTCTGCTTCCACACCTTTTAACACTTCAATGGTATGCTCTCCTACTGTATAACAGTGATGGGGATTATTCTGTGGTGTACGCATCATCACCGAAAATTCCGGCAGTACCACATCAGCAATTCCTGTGGCATATACGGTATGCATCTCCTCCGGATGGACTGAGGTAAGAAGCTTAACCAGTTCTACCTGAATACGCTCTGCACTGACCTTTTTTAACATCGGTGCAAGCTCCTGAATCGCTTCTGCTGTCTCTTCTTCTATATCAAAGCCCAGCTGTGCCGCAAAACGCACTGCCCGAAGCATCCTTAAAGCATCTTCCCCAAATCTCTCCTTTGGTTCTCCTACACAGCGGATGATGCCACGCTTTAAATCTCCTGCTCCGTCAAAAGCATCCACCAGTCCCCGCTGTTCATTATATGCCATGGCATTAATGGTAAAATCCCTGCGTTTTAAATCCTCTAAAAGATTATCTGTATAGGTTACTTCCTTCGGATGTCTGGCATCCTCATATTCGCCATCAATCCGGTAAGTTGTCACCTCATACCCTTTTTTATCCAGCATTACCGTTACCGTTCCATGCTCAATTCCGGTATCGATGGTGCGCCCAAAAATTTCTTTTACGTCTTCCGGATAAGCAGAAGTGGTGATATCCCAGTCCTGAGGCACACGTTGAAGGAGGGTGTCTCTGACACACCCTCCTACTGCATATCCTTCAAAGCCTGCTTCCTGCAGCTTCTCAATTATAAACTTAACATGCTCTGGAAGCTTCATTACCATACGTTTTCCCGTTTCCTTTGCCTTACTTCTGTTCCTGTTCTTCAAAGAACTTATACGTTCCTTTGGATTCTGCTTTTACTGCATACAGAAGATCATCTGCCACTTTAATCATTTCATCAATGTCTTCTGCCTTCTTTACCTGATTGGAAGAAATAATACCAATAGAGCAGGAAAGTAATTTCTTATCATCAATCTCAACCGGCTGTCCGATTTCTTTTGCAATCAGTTCCCTGAACCCATCCTGTTTCTTAATCTCTTTATAGATAGCCTTTGCGGTATCCTCTAAGGTCTTTTTTTCTCCGGTGTAGAGGAAAATAATAAATTCATCACCACCGAAACGTGTCACAAAGCCCTTGTCCCTGCAGACCCTGCTGAAGATATTTGCCATGGACTTAAGCAGCAAATCTCCCACATCATGTCCAAAGGTATCATTATATCCTTTGAAATTATCCAGATCGATAAACATAATACCAAACTCATGCTTCATGCGGCCCTTTTTAATCTTCTGGATAATTTCCCCGATGTTCTGATAGAATCCCTTCCTGTTGAGAATTCCTGTCAGCTGATCGGTTACTGCAGATTTATACAATGCAGCATTCATTTCATAGAGCTTCTCATATGCATAGAGACGATTCAGTGCATACTGTACCTCCCGGAACAAAAGCTCATAAATCCGCATATCACTCTCATCTAACATATACCGGCTGACAGAGGAATGCCAGTTATCCTTCATCAGAATATATGCTATCATAATGCTTGTTACTTTTCCATTGTCAAAGAATGGAATGGCAACAAGGGAGCATACATTATCTTCATCAAACAGTTTGACCACATTCAGATGTTCCGAATAGTTACTGCTGATTTTCGATACAACAAACCCTCTCTGTGTCTTTTCGAACACTTCCTTTAAATACTTCTGCTCCTTCATAGAAAGGCTGGCTTCTGTATTATCATAAAGTACCTTTGGTTTTCTTCCATGATACTGTATATATAATGCCCGGTCCAAATTAAAGTGATACAGGAATGTCCGCATCACATTCTCTACCATTACTTCTGCCGAAACATCCGTCACATCAATGGTCTTCTGCCATGTCGACAGAAAATCCATCTGACGTCGTTCCTGCTTGTAAGCACGGTTAATGCTTTCCTGCTTCAGCTGCATTTCCATCTCCAGGGTAGATATCACATGAAGAGGTTCTTCTGATAAATACTGTTCCAATGGCTCTAATACCTTAATTTCTTCATCTGTGAGAGAATGGGTATTATCCTCAAGATATTGTTTTAAGATTGCCTCTTCATTGCTCTTAAGTTCCATTCTTCCTGTCTGCCCATAAAAGCGGATCCTGTCCTTACGGAACACCTGATAACAGAAAAACTGGTTTCCCTCAGTCCGCACCAGATGTGTCTCTGCACAATTAAAATCTTCAAATGCTGACGAATCATTACCGGAATCCATTTCAAGTAGTGCCCGTGTGAAATGATAAAGGAACATATCATCATCACAACGTGCATAATCGTGGATGATTCCCAGATCATTCTGAAGCTTTTCTTTTTCAATTATGTAATTTAAGAACTGTTTGCAGTTATTGAGGTACTGTTCACAGTTGAAGCGGTTGCCAAGCTTCTGATTGCACAATGCTAAGAGTCCATACAATTTACTTAAATTACAGACCCTCAGACTATTTAAATGCAGACGTTCAATGGCCTTCATACAGCGCATCAGATATTCATTGGCTTCCTTGAATTCTTCTGCTGCAATACAGTTAATTGCCATATTGTAATATACTTCCGCAATATCCTCCGGCAATTCCAGATTATATAAAATTTCTACTGCTTTCTGAAAATAACGCTTTGCAAGGTCATTCTGTCTTAATGCCGTTAAAGTATAACCGATTCCCGAGAAAATACGTCCACTTTCCACGGAGCATTTATTATCCAGTGCTTCGAAAGTTCTTACCGAATACAGCAGCGCAATCGGATACATACCGTTGCTAGACGCCAGCATAATGTTCTTCTGGTATGCATTGTAAATAAGCTGTGTATTGCCAATTTCTGTTGCCAGTCTGATTCCCTTACTGAAATAAATAAGCTGGGATTCGGAATAATATGCCTTTGCTACAATCTCCGGCTTATTGTCATAGGCATACACATAAATGTACGCCAGATGATTCCGGTAGTCATATTTTATTAATTTTTCAATCATGGCATCGCTGACTTCCACGTTCTGTGCGCAGAAGAAAATATTATTCCAGCCTGCCATCTTCGCCTGTATTTCTACCAGCTCTGCTTCAAACTGACCACGCTCCATGCCGCCTTCTGTTGCAATATTTTTTGCAACACCTGCACATTCAGTGGCTTCCTGCAGTTTTGACTGATACATATAAATTACAGAGCGGATATAATATGCATAAAAGCGCATCCTGCGGTTCTTTTTCTTCTCTGCAAGCTGTAAGATACTCTCACTTATTTCCAGCGCTTTTGGCAAATCCCTCATATATACCGATACATATGCATAGAACTGCCAGAGTTCGTATTTCACTTCATCCGATACGGTAAAATTTTCAAATCTGATTCTGCGGTCTACTTTTTCCAGATAAAACAACGCCTGTTCAAAATCCATGAAAAAAACAAGATTCTGCAATGTTCTGATATCATCTGCAATACTTTCTGCTGTAATAACCTCATCTCTTTGTTCCCGGGATTCTCCGGCATTTCCAATGCGGAATATTGCAACATTATTGTCCAATTCCTCCGTTACGCTTTCCCAGCCCGGCAGCATATATTCCGGCAGACGCTGCTGCTCATTCATACCGAGAACGATTCCGATATTCTCTGTATGCTCTGCTTTTAACAGTTCATAGACTATTTCTAGGGTTCCCTTTCCGGCAAACTGCATACGGTTAATCCAAAGCATAAACGGCTGTATCTTAGAAACTTCAACAAGCATTGCCACAATAGCATCATGCATCCGCTCCCGCTCATAGTCAACTTCTGTATACAATAAACTCTCTTTCCGGATACATTTTCCGGTCTCCCGGTATGCTGCAATAATCGGACGCTGCAGGGAATAGACATTACACTTGTCCAGAAATTCATCAAATGTCATCTCCTTCTGCTGGTCGAAAAGTTCAAAAATCAAATCCAGAAACGGCTCATATGCTCCCGATAATTTCTCTGCCCGGAATTCGTGGGCTGCAAAATGAACCTTTTTATTATTTGTTATCTGCTCTGATATTTCCAGCTGCTTTAATGAAAAATCATTACTGTATTTTGCCAGAACAATGTTGTGTTCTTTCTTTCCAATCTGTGCAAAAACCTGTTCCAGAATACTGTTATAATATTTTTGAATCATCTGTTTCCCCCTCAGAAATATTCAAAAAGGCTCTGAAAATATATGATAATTTCCTGTTATCATATACCTCCCTTTCTCTTTCTGTAATAACCTGTCTGGTATTTATAATTTATATATTAGTATAGTCCTCAAACCCACGGATTGTCAATGTTTGTTGCGACTTTTTGAAGGGAGTTTGAATGAAGTCCTGAAGCAGGTTTTAATAGAAATCCAGTCCTTTTCCGGTATCATTTATTTTCATAAAAATACAGCTGCTTTATAATGCATGTATTGGTAATTGCAGAAATTTTAATGCAGCTCTTGCTGCAATCTCCGTCGGGTCAACTATATTTTCTCTGATTCCTGCCAAGGAAAAAGCAATTGGTAATTCAGTACATCCCAGAATCACACTTTGCGCACCCTGTTTAATCAAGGATTTTAAAATATCGTCAAGTCCGTACTTTTCTACATCCTTTTTTCCAGCTTTAATACACTGATAGATTACTGCCATAATTTTCTGTTGCTGCTCTGCATTCGGATAAATCGTTTTGATTCCCTGTGCCCGAAGCTCTTTCTCATAAACCCCACTCTTTATCACGCCATCCGTAGCCAATACGGCTGCACATGATATATTCTGCTCTTTTAAAGCTTTTACTGTCTCGCGGGGCATATGCAATATCGGGATATCAGTAAATATTTTTAACCGGTCATAAAAAAAATGTGCTGTGTTACAAGGTATCATCAATAAATCTGCTCCCATATTTTGCAGACTTACTGCACTTTTTACCATCTCTGGTATAGGATCCTCTCCATTTTCAAGAATAGCTTTCGTTCTATCCGGAATATTCGTGTTACAATCAACACAAACATGCACATAGTTCTGATCGCAGTCTGCATCTGACACTTCAAAAATCTTTTTCATTAAATCGCAGGTAGCCATCGGTCCCATGCCACCAATAATACCTATTGTTTTTTTCAATTCCGTTCCTTCTTCCTCAGGTCATGTGTCAAAGCTCAGAAAGCCCGGAAATCATTATCATTTCCAGGCTTTCCTTGTAATGTACTTCAAATTTTCCATCAAAATCTGACATGCTGTATGTTTACATCATTTTTTAAGTTTTTAATACTCTACCTTCCACATATAGCGTCGTGTTGTCAGTGGATGCTGTCTCTCCTCAGCCAAAGCCTTATTATAAACCGGATATACATTTGTGAATAAGGAATGGTTAAAATAGTCTACGACTGATGCATCAATTGTAGACAGCCCTAAATCCTTTGCATCAATTACTTCAATCCGTTTTGCATAAGTCTTCAAAAACTTCAATGCACGTTCATCCAACGGTCGATTGGTTCCCTCAGAAACCTGAAGCACAAATGGTACTTCTTTATCTGTAATTTCGAAAGGTCCATGGAAAAATTCCCCACTGTGAATACTGGAAGAATGAATCCACTGCATTTCCATAAAAATACATATACTTTGCATATATGCTGCACCATAACCCGCTCCGCTTGCCATAGTATAAATAATTTTATCATCTTTATATTCCTTGGCAAACAGTTCAGCCCGTTTTTCCACATGCTTACATGCATGTTTCACAATACCATCAATACGTCCAACACCATCCATAAATTCTTCATAATGCTCATACCCTTCTGTCTGATTCAACAGTTCCACTGCCACCAGAAGTGCACAGATAATTTTTTCACCAGCAATATCCTTATTATCCCCAAAAGTATAATTGATAATATAATCACCAAATGGGGTAATCTCTGATTCCTCTTTCCATGTCAGAATAATTACAGCTGCACCTTTTTCCTTTGCCAGCTTCGCTGCATTAATTGTTTCCGGTGTATTTCCCTTATGGCATGATAAACACACGATTACATTTTTCCCCAAATCCTTCGGAGTACTATATACAAATTCATTACTATTAATTAGTGCTGACTTAATATTTGCACATTCTCTTTCCATAAATGTTTTCGCTGGATAAAGTGCTCCATTAGAGCCACCACATCCCACAAAATATAATGCTTTAATACCGCCTTCTTCTTTTCTGCTTTCTAAAATTTCTGTAATTACATTCTTGATTTCTGTTGGTTTCATTGATAATCCTCCTATAAATATTTTTAATACATTGTTGTTATATTATTCTGCAAGCATTGGTCTTGCTAATTTCTGAATATATGAAATTTCTTCCTGGCTCAGTTTACAATACTCACTATTATCCATACTACATCCGGCATCCTGCACATACATCATTTTGGTATCCTTTTCTACAATAGTAAAAAACCAACGCTCTTTAGGTACATTGTATAAAGTTCCTTTCTCCACCGGAGTTAATTCAATATTAAACTTTCCATCTATTCTGTCCGCTGTAATAATAATACATTTTCCAGAAATCAAAATGAATTGTTCATCTGTCGTATGATGTATCTCTAAATGTTCTAACCCATCAATGTCATTATTCGGTTTCCAATTTTTAATACAAACAACCCATTTTTCATTCCGGTATGCACATTCTATTCCTTCTCCATCATATCTGTAACTTGTCGGCTTTATATCCATATACTGTTCCTCCCTAAACCTTTTTAATTATTTCTATTATCAATTATTCTTCCTGCAATTGGCATTCCATACCCAAACGCTCCTTCGACACCGCAAATCTTTGAAGCGAATTCTGCTCCAGCCTGCATGGCTTTCTTTAAAAGTTCTTTAGCATTCCCATCATCTTTACTTTCTTCTTTAAAAAATTCCGGGTCTTTATGCCGTAAAATATATGTCAAAAATGTCGCGAAATAAGAGTCTCCTGCACCCATAGTATCCATAATGCTTTCTGCCTTTACAGCTTTTTCATACATCATTTCACCATGGTATAAAATGTATGAGCCAGCTTCTCCTATTGTTCCCAGAACAAATGGGACTCCAAGCTCTTTTACTTTATTCATTTCCCTTTCGCGTTCTTTATCACTTAAATGTGCACAGGAAAGCATCGCCACTTTAATATGCGGACAAATTTTTTTCAGATATTCGTCTGTCCATCGATTTGAAAAATCAAATGCAACCGGAAGACCCAAAGAAGCAATTTCTTCTATGTCATCATCTATATAGGCATTCAGATTTGTATAAATCAGATCAAACTTTCTTATATATGAAAAATCTTCCTGCGTAAAATCATAAGGATACTCTTTTGCCACACCTCCATGATTGGATCCGATAAATACGCGATCTCCCTGATTCAGTGTCACACATGCAAATCCATTTTCACCTTCATAATTCCTGCTATGTGAAAAGTCTACATTCATATTTTTCAGTGCTGCCTGAATGCATTCTGCTACTTCATCATTTCCAAATTTACCTAAAAATGCACTTTCTGCATTATTCATATGCGCATATGCACATGTGTTAACACACTGACCTCCTGGATACATTTTCCCCCTGGAAAGATATTTGTCACAAACTGCATCTCCAATTGCAATTATTCTAGGCTGTCTCATTTTTATTTCTTTCTCCTCGTATTATAAAGTAGTAGTGTTTATAGACCCTCTCCAAGGTCTGTATGCT
>ERZ1026916.1315-NODE-1315-length-12898-cov-5.606790_pt1 | contig 12898 bp, 14 predicted proteins | sample MGYA00519465_ERZ1026916 | MGnify/ENA primary metagenome ERZ1026916 (study PRJEB26926, sample SAMN06164880) | human gut metagenome | biome: ENVO:00009003; feature: ENVO:2100002; material: ENVO:00002003 | host: Homo sapiens | place: USA | collected 2012 ... | reverse complement strand
AAGTCCAATTTTATTTGGATATTAACTGGAAAGTGATATATAAAATATAAAAGGAGCCGTCAACATAGTTTCGGCAATTCATAAAACGGGTATCATGCCTTTGTGATGCACATAAGCACGACACCCCTTGATAGAGACTGTCAATATATTAAACAGATGAAGGCAATAAATCACTCAACTTCTGTTCCTGCAAACCGCAAAATCCCCGAATGATAGTATCTCCGTTTACGCCATCAAGTTTGCTAAACATCTGCAACGAGTCAAATCCTCTATTGAACTGTTCCTTGCTGACAGCAGGGGCAAAATGAATAACCCCACGTGGATACCTTTTTGATACTCCAATCCACCCACGCAAATAATCATCGAAGTGTCCGTCCGCTTTTGAAACATAGAACTCCTGTGAATGGGAACTGCAAATGTTCTTGCCGTACACTTCGTCGCCTAAAATTAGGCTTCCGATTTTCGGATTGTACATAAAACGCCTGTTGGTTATTTGAAGAATATCTATGATTTCCTGTTTGATATTGATAACCATCAGGGCTTTCCCAATCTCCCTTTTGGTACGTTTGCCTGTGCCATAACTTTTCTTTTCCATACTCCTGTCTTTTATGCGTCTCCAATTATTCCGATATTTGATATTCGTGGATATGGCAATAGGCCTCTGCACATTCTTTTTGCCGTTGCTCAACAATCGCATTAACATCCTGCATTGACCGGACTTGAACATCAAAAATATACTCCAGCCACTCATATACACTCTGTAAATCTGGGAAATACCCAGTGTCGTATTCCTCCTCCGAAATACACACATCAACATAGAATCTGTCTGGGAAGTATTTGCCTTTCTCGTCATTCGTACAATACAGTCCCATTCCCGGCTCTTCCGACTGATAGAAATAGCGTAATGCAGAATATTTTTTACAGACCATATCAAACACCTCGTTACAAGGAGACCATGCAGTCTCAGTGTTGAAAGTAAGCACATTACCGTCAAATTGCAGGTTATACCAATTTCCACGGCAAAACACTTCTTTCCAGGTTCCTCCCAAAGCGTCCACAAGACATCCAAGCCATGCTGTTCCAAACCCATTCGGAACCGAAGGTTCTTTTCGCTCCTGTAATCCATTCATCAAATCATAAAGTTTTTTTAATTCTTTCGCGTTGCCCTCTACCGCATACGCTGTACTGCACCAGTTCGGCATAATCATAAGATTTAATAGTTTAACTTATATCTCTTCCCTTTGCTTGAAGCTGTCAAACTTCACCACCGGGATATGTTTTATGTGCGTTAAAGACTATGGGGTAAGGGAGATAAGACAAGTAAACAAACAGGGAGTTAATGAAATACCACTAATGGCACATTCGTGGAAAGCTGTCGTTAAGTCCACTGAATTGTTAGCGTAGGCGGTACTTGGCATTCTACCTCCATAGTACCTTTGCACGATAAAACAATGCCGTGTGGCGTGATGGCCGGCTCTAAGGAGAATCCTCCGATGACTATAATGGGAGATTATCCTATAAAGGTTTTAGGATATAAATTCGGCAATAGTTTTTATTTGTTGCCGACATTATACAAAAGGATATATATGCAGTACATTATAAAAGCGCATTTAAGTCCTATATAACAGAAATCGCTACGGTAATCAGCAAGTTACCGTAGCCACGCATAAAGCCACCTGCTACAATGTGTGTCGTAACAAGTGGCTGACGAAAAGAAAGAACAGAACAGATTAAGCGGTCATTCGCTTACGGATTTGCCGGGCGTTCTTCTGAACAAGCCGGATAATTCGGTCGTGGTATTCCGTAGCCTTATTGCAAAGCCCTCTTGACTGCAATACCTTGAATGTTTCAAGGCTCAATTCAATGGTTTCAACACGCTGGTTGTCAATCCGTGCAGAAAATACCAACGACTGCGGTTTGAGATAATATTCGCATTGTCCGACACAATGATGCAGGGCGTTTCCCTCCTTGTAATAATCATCCACGCTCTCCAACACACTGACTACAATCAGTCCGTCCGTGAATGACAATCCGAAGAATTTGCTTTTCAATTCTCTGAAACGCTCCTCGTTCTCCTTTGCCTTTTTCCTTTGTTCCTCACGCTCCTCCCGTTCTTGGATAATCCTTGCCCGTTCCTGATAGCGGTCGTGTTCGGCTTTCAAGTCTAATGGGCAGACATAGTGGGCATTGTGAATGTCCTTGCCACACCTTTCAAGTAAGCGGATGTAATCTATCCAAAGAGAAATATCTGCTATATGATAGCCATTGCGTAAGACTATCTTGTAAGTGTTCCAATACAAATCAAAGTACATTGAATATTGCAGGAAGTAGTTCAAATCAGTTTTCCTGCCTGCCTTGAACATCGTTTCGGCTCTGCTGTCTGTCAACAAGGCTTCGATAAGCCGTGTCGGTTCGATGTCAGCCAATGAGCCTTGCAATCCGTTGCGTCTTAACTTTGGAGTGGCAGAATAATATGGATAGACCTTGCAATCGGCAATCCGTCTGTACACATAGTTGTCTCTCCGTAACTCCAGACAGCCGTCCAAAACAAAAGTATCTGCGTAATGTCCGAGTGTGCGTTTCAATGCCGTTATCTCCGTCTTGCCGTTATCATCCACCCAATAGCGTGCAATCTCCATAGAATAATACTCCGCTTTCTTGCCTTTACGGAAGTTTGCGTTCATAAGAAATACACGCTGTACCTGTAAACCGTCCTGTGTGGCAAGTGTGGAATAATACGCTTTGTCCTTGAATGTTCTGCACTTGGTGTCCAGTATCTCCAGTCTTGCACCGCAATGTGGGCAACGGCACACCTTTTCGTTGCTATCGTTCCATTGATAACCGCAATCCATACAGGTCGTTCCTCCGTTTTTGGTGCGGTATGCGTAATGGCTGATACATTGACGGAATGCCCATAACTCCTGCTTCTTTGTCTGTGGCAGTAACCGTCCGTTGGCGGTTACTACCTTATGCTGTAATCTCGTTTTCGCTCTCATAGTCCTAAATCAAATAATGTCGGTTGTTCGGGTTCTTGTCTGACCGCTTTCGGGGTCGGCTTCGGTTTGCTGTTTCGCTGTTGGATTTTACGCAGTTCCTCGTTTTGGTAGGCTTTGAGTGCATTCTCCCTCGCTTCGGCTTGTTCTTCGGGAGATAGTTCTACTCTATGGTTGACTATCACTCCGCAGTTGACCGCCTTTCCCACTTCTATATCATCTTTCCAGTTAATATCCAAATAAAATTGGACTTGATAATTTTGGTTTAACCTTTATATTTTTAATAATCAATATTTTATGTAGTCGGCAAGTGGCCTTGCCGTTTGCGTGCAAGCGATATCGTCCTGACGGCCATCAAAGATGGTCGCGACTCAGAGGCTCGATGAATATCCTTCGGTAAACAGACTTTCCATAGCGGACATCCGGCTTGCGGTGCCGCAAGTATCTGCATTAGTTTACAAAGGTGGGAAGTACAAACTTTTTATGAGCGGACTTCAAAGCCGCAATGATATAGCAGTATTCTTCCCTTGAAAAGTCTGTTCACCGGACAGGATATATTCCTATGCAACCACGCATTTGACATACGGCTGGTTGCGTTTCATCACGAAGTAGATGCGGTTGACAAGCTTCCTGGCGATCTTTATGATCGCCTTGCCCGGCGCCATCCTCTTGCAGTAGCTGCCATACGCCATGGACAAGGCGGGGTCTTGCCTTACCGCCACCCATGAGGCTTCGACAAGGACGGACCTGAGCCTCGCGCTCCTGCGGACGGTTATGTCGCCGACGCCCTCGCGCTCACCGCTTGAGTGGCACATCGGTATCATCCCGATGAAGGCCGCGAGCTGGTCCGCGCTCTTGAAGCGCCTTATGTCGTCAATCTCGGAGAGGAGGGACATGCCTGTCAGCTGGCCGATGCCCGGCACTGTCATCAGGTTCTCAAGGGGCTTCTCGAACCGCTCCGTCCTGGACAATGCCCTGACCGCGCGCAACATCTCCAGCCTCTGGCCTCTCAGCGCCTCGTACTGCCTGACGAGGAAGTCGAGAGTCTGCCGTCCGTAGGCGGTGCCCGTCTCCGCTCCCTTCAGCCAGACGACAAAGCGCCTGTTCCAGCAGCGACCCGGACCAGAGAACTCCTCCGGTATCTCTATCCCGAGATACCGCAGATGGGACTTGATGCGGTTCTTCAGCCGCGTCTGGTCCTTCGTGATCGAGTCTCTCAATCTTATCAAAGAACGTGTCTCCAGCGACTCGCTTCCGGGGACGTATATCCCTTTCAGCTCTCCGGCGCGGAGACTCCTGGCGAGTTTGGCGCTGTCCACCGCGTCCGTCTTCCTCAGCTTCTCGCTGGTCGTCGTCGGGACATCCGCTGGGTTGACAACAATGTTGTGTATCCCCAGCCCGACGAGCCTGTAGTGTATCCAGAACCCGCAGAAACCAGCCTCGTACACGGAGTGATACTCCGCCTCCGGGTAGTTCCTCACCAGATGCGCATACAGCGCGTCCGGATCCGGACTCTGGCTGAACCTCTTCAGCTGCGTGGCCTCCGACATCAATGTCACCGACCAGCTCTTCAAATGCACATCGATTCCGATGTAAATGTTTTGTCCTTTGAAGGATAATGCTTTTCTTTGTGCTTCCATAAGCTACTGGTATCTTGGTTTTGTTTGTTCTCTTTTTTTCAATTTAACCAAAATTCCGGTAGCTTTCTTTATAGACTCATGAAAAACTTCGCGGGGCTAGCCCCAGCGGTCGGGGCAGCGGGCCCCGATGAGCGTTCCTCATGAGCTTTGAAAAAGCTCACTCCAATTTTATTTGGATATCAAACATAGGTACTTCATCATAGTAATGTACTCCAAGCGAATAAACCTCGTCATCGGTCATACCGCAACCGCCCTCTTTACAGATTGCCATTGCCTGGTTGAGTATGAATGTCACGCAATCGTCCAAATTCTTGTTCTCTTTGGCATACGATACAGCAAAGAGTTCATCGGTCTTGGCTCTTTCGTCCAGATATGCCTTAATTGCCTGCTTAAAATGTTCTGTTCCTTTCATAATGTCTGTTATTTTGCTTGATAATAGATACTTGGTTCACTTGAAACATTGTATATGTACGCTCCGCACCTTACCAAAAGTGCTTGGTTTCCGTAGTACATCCGTTTCATTCCTTTAATACTGCCTGTGTGGTGGAAATTGGGAAATCGGCTGATATTGCACCGCTTTCCTTGTTCCTTTGTCATTCGTCTTGTCCTCATAGCGTTTAGAAATGATAGTCAATAACTCCACCGATGTAAAGTAGTTTTCCCGGCTCGAACTGGCTGACCGTCTGTAAAAACGAGTACGATTGTTCGGCATAGCCATTAACGCCATGCTCGTCCATATAGAACTGATAACCGAGGTCAAGCGGATTTTTGAGAAATTTTTCAAGTTGGTACACCGCCCCAATCCACATCATGCAGTTTTCAACGGTAACGGCTTGTGCCTTTTCTTGGATGGCTGTAACAAATTCCTTTTTCCACTTGTCCGCACCGCCATTGTATCGGATTGTGTTTTCTCCCACCAGAGTGAACATCCCTTTGGGCAATGCCTTTTCTATCAGATTGGCAATATGGAATTTGCGTTCTTCCTCGTCTATCTCCGAACAATAGTCGTAATAGTGTCCGTCCCCTTGTTCAAGGGTGTCCTCGTTCAAGTAGTTGTCCCTGTCAACTCTTGTTTCCGTGATTTGAAAAATCTTGCTGTGCATAATCAGTCTGTTTTAATCGTTGAACTTTTGTCTTTTTCTTTTCCCTTATTTTGAAGCCTTTATCGGCTTTCTTGTCGGGATCTGAATTTTACGTGCTATCAAGAGACTGAGGAAACAGAGGGATAAGACAAGTAAATGGCAGAGGAGTTGATGAAATACCCAATTTACGCTTGACGGAAATTGCGGAAAGTTGTTGTCAAGTCCACCAAGCCATTAGCGAGCAGACCTGCATAGCGGTACTTGGCGTTCCCTCACCGCAGTACCTTTGCAAAGGAAAATAGAGCCGGCAAGATGAGCCGGAGGAGTTCATGATTTGTAAAGCACAGCCTTTGTATAAGGGGCGATAAATTTGTACTATATCAAAAACAAGAGAGCCGATCCATCACGGACAGGCTCTCCCTTCAAAAGAATTGACATTTAACTAATCAATTTGAACAAAAAGAATCTTACACTTTACTATTTCATATATAGCATGACTTTGGTATGTCTGTTAGCTTCAGTGGGTACATAATTGGAAATACCTCCTTGACTGACCTTTGTTATATTTTCAACGGCCACTCCGCGCCTGCGCAACTCCGTGGCAATATAATCGGCTCTCGATGCGCTCAACTTATTGTTTATATCGGCAGTTCCAGTGGCAGCGTCAGCCGCACCTGCAACAGTCACGGATAATCCGTATTTCTTTGTCACACGCGCCAGTACATCCAGATTGATCAACTGGGATTTATCGGTCAGTTGAACCGTGCCGAGTTCAAAGAAGAAATAGACAGGTGAACCGATGCACTCGTTACCGGAACCTATAAAGGAGAGATAATCCGAATGGCTATAAATGGAAATGCTGTCATTATTCATATCCGGAGACAGCAGGGAATCGGCACCTGTGACATAGAAGCCGTTTACAACGCTACCGTCATTATTGGGTATGGCATTGACAAATTCAGACTTACTGAACAAACTGTCATTGGACAATGGAGACTTGCCATCCCAATGCCTGTTTTTCAATCTTGCCCGGAGCGAGTTCAGGCCGCTGTAATCGTTTCTCGGATAGACATTGCCCAAACTCTCCCGGTCATCAAACATCCTGCTATATTTATCAAGCAAACCCTCAATTTCCAAAATCTTCTTCAATTCGTTTATCGTTCTCATCGCCCTGTCATGTTGCCCGGTGTATCTGCGATTACTCTCCGATAGCTGTGTGGCGCAACCAATCAGCCACTCGTTCTGCCGGATGTAAGGACTCGCATCAACGGCACGTTTCCAGCCGGCCTTTCCAATAGTAAACGACAAGCCGACTGACACGGAGAGTATATTATCTCCGAAACGATTGGATTTGCCATAGCCGTCAAAGTCCTGGAATGTGGAAATATTGCCAATTTCCAATAATGCAGACAGCCGTTTACAGATACGGTATTGTCCCTGTACTCCGTATGAAACGGCAAACGGATTATGTCCGTTCTGCGGATTGTGCAATAGTCCCAATCCTATGTATGGAATGATTCCCCAACGAGGATTCTCCACCTTGCCATACCGACATCCAAGCACATTCCACATCAAGTCAGCATGAAAGTGATGGTAGTCATTTGTGACCAGTTCGCAGTCTTTGAACTGCCAACCTCCATAACCGATTCTTGCTCCGATCTGCGGAGTGAACCACTTGCCGAGCGATGCGGAAATAGTAGGCTTTATCCTGTCAAATAAGTCGGCACAACCAACAGGTTTGCCAATGAACGCACTTGCACCACCTTGAAAACTGACAAACCAGTTACCGTTCCAAGGCGATGTCACGAATACACCCTTGTGGTAAGTCGGCTCCAAAGGCCGGAGCATCTGTTCGATATCCGTGTACGACTCCAGCTGTACAGTGTCCTTTGTCACAGGTGATACAGCCGCTTTCATTTGCAGTGAACAGCCCATACCTGCCACTGCCAGAATTAAAAATATTTTCTTTGTCATATTCAACGCATTATTTTGTTATCCATTGCAGAAAAACATATTCTGCCGATTACCTCTTTTGCTTCTTGCCGGAAGCCGGTCGCATCATTCTGCTTGCCATCATCATGCAACGCCTTGCCCACGCACGGTTATCCTCGTCATCATCCTTTCCCCATTTAAGGTTGCTTTTGCTTCCTCCACCGCCATGCGTTTCTGCAAATGTAGTGGCATCGTTGACCATACCAAGGAAGAGGAGCGTGGCGCAGTGCATCACTTCCTCCCCTTGCTCGGTCAGGCTCTGCAACAAAGAACCGTCAAAGACGGATTGTTCCGCAGCTCCCATTTCAGCCACTCTTGCCGAATGCTCTCCAACCAATGTTTCCAGCATTACATCTTTGAGCAGCACATCCACGTTGGAATGGATTTCACGGCTGTACTTATAGGCTTCGCCTTTCAGTTCCTCCGTGCGCTCGCCAATGGCATCCATGTCCCTTTTAAGGGCTTCAAGCTGTTGGTCAGCCGTCCGTAGCTTATCCTGCTTGTCTTCCACTTTCGTTTGGATAGAAGCCAGTTCTTTTTCCAACCGTTCCCTCTCGGCTATAATGGTAGCCGTATCTCCCTGATGGGATTGAAGGGTGCGTTCCAATGCCGATAGTTGGAATTCCTTTTCCGCTTTCGCCTTTCTGAGGTTGTCCACCATTGAGGTCAAGCCTTTCACCCTGCGCTCTGCCAGACTTATTTCCACTTTAAGGTCGGACAGTGCTTTTTTGTGTTGGACAACCTGTTCCTCTATATTGGTACATTCTTCCGATAGGTGTCGGCGGTATTCTTCAGTGGTGCGATGTTTTGCACCGGTCTCGGAAATATTCCTGCCCCTTTTCAGATTCCACTTTCTGTTCACTTCCGCAAGCTCGTCATGCAACTTCTTCGTCCTTGCCGAGAACTCCAGCTTGTCCTTTCCTGCAAACATCTTCTTGAACGCAAACTTACCGTCTTGGATTGGCAATAAGGTAAGGTGCATATGTGGAGAGAGTTCGTCAAGATGTACATAACAACCGACGATATTCTCCTCACCGAAACGCTCACTCATAAACCAGTACATATCCTTTGCCCATTGTTCTATTTCGGGCATTCTTTTGAGCGTGGCATTTTCCAAATTATTGCCGGGTTCATATACCACGTCCTGATCCCCGAATGCCAGTTGCCGTATCGTATTCTGTGAACCGCTCAGAATAAAATCCACGACAGTCCGGTATTTCGGCTCGGCCAGACCCTCATTCGGATCTTTTATGCCACGTTGCAAAAGGCTTTCAGCCATCCGTTCCGGAATGGACTGCCTCTTGTCTATTGCTTGAATCTTGCCGCCCTTGACAACCTCAAAATTCAGGCGTTCCCTTTGACGGTCATACCTTCCTTTTTCCAGGGCGAAGTCCCAGCCCCGTTCGGTCCAGTTGCGCTGGTGTTCGTTGCTTTGGGCGGTGGTTATGCCTTTCATCACGTTCATGTGCATCACCTGCCATGATTTTTCAGCCATATTATCCGTTTTTATCGGACAACCGATTTGCCCCAGCTTGCTGCTTGTCCGGCAACCGCTCCCACCGACCGTAGTCGTGTGGGGTATTGAGTTACCCATACTTCCCTCTGTTTGGTCAACGTGCAAGCACTGCTGCACGCTTAAAATGGCAAGCCTACAAGTGTAGGGCATCACGGCTCGTCCGTGGTTATACAATAGTCTTTTGACTTACAACACCGGTTGTGAAGTCTATAAAAGGGTGGAATCACGCTCCTGATACTTTGCCCACAACGCCCTGAACGGCTGTCGGAGCGTGGCAAGCATATTCGTTTCGCTCGAACTATTGGCCGCGCCGTCGTTTCCAGCGTCCAGAATCATCTTGGCGATTATCTTGGATGCCTCCAAAAGTGAAGTCCAGTCACCTTCCAGTTCTTTGTGAAAGAACTCCAGGAAATCGGTCGGGTCATCGAAGCGCGAATTTCGTATGGCGCGTTTCAGTCCGGCTACGGCTACACGTTCGACAATCTCTTGGGCTAACTCCGTTTCTGCACCTGCCTTTATTGCCGGCTTGTCGCCCGAATGAACTTTGCCGGATTCATCGGCAAGCCGTTTCCGCCCGGCTTCATGATACTGTCCACAAATCTCTCCCATATCTTCGTCAGACAGATTGCCAATTATCCATTCGGACAAAGCCTTGTCCAAATCATCGGCAAGTCCGGATCCTGTATGACCGATATAAGAGGTAGGAGTTTCGCCACTGGAGAATGGCGCAAAAGTCACGGTAATGACCATACTCTTTGCGAACCTTGTCCGACGAACATATCCCATCTCCTCCAGTTTGTCAAGGAACGCCCTGACGGTAGCCCTGTGCCAGTGCCATTCCACCGCAAGGTCTGAAATGGTCACATGACACTGGTCAGCCTGCAACACATACTCGTGGTTCTTCAAAAAGGGAGCGATAAAACCTGCCGTTGCTTTCTCCAACAGGTCGTAGTAAGCACCGGTCTTTGTCTTCCGTTCACCGACTTTCTCTTTGAGGTAGTCGAAAAACATCATATCTGCCAATACCTGATTGGCGGCTCTATTCTTGTCTTTCATCATTTCATTTGATTTTTATTTGACTATATGTGGATTCTATCAACCTGCCACTATCCACTTATTCGTGGCAGTCTCGCGTGATGATGTCAGTAGTAATGTTCGGACATTGTTTTTGGATTTTCTTTCAAATGCTTGCGCGTGTCTTCATCCTGCCATTCGGCTAACACACGGCAAGAGGGATAGAACATGGCAGCCAAAAGAAGAAAGGCAAGCGTGAACGCCGTGGTGTGCAGATGTGGTACAGCGCAGATGACCAATGTAATCAAGGCTGCCATAACGATCCTTTTCTTATCCTCGTGGAGTCTGTGCATCCACCTGTCGGCACGTCTGAACGAGAACAGAACGGCACAGGATATGGTGGATATCAGAACTCCCCACTCTCCGAAGTGTCCGCCTGCATAGACATAGTGATATAGCAGGAGGAAGATAAGCATACACTGCACATAGAGTTTCCTTGCACTCTCGCTACCCGCCATTCTGAGGTAAAACTTTGCCATAAAAAACAGGTTGCTCCTGTACAATGACATGGGCAGTATAATGAGCAATGCCGGAAATAACATTTCGATGACAATCCAAATCATAATCGTAATCCTTTGTGTAATCAGTATTGTTTGAATAATGGCAGTTCGGTCAGTTCCAGTTTGACCAGCCCATAGGTGGCAATCTCTATAATGGCTTCCACATCCTTGGCTTCGAGATATGACGCTCCTTTTTTAAGCCGTGCCTTTAGCTCGTGATTCTTTTGACGATACCTTGCCAATGCCTTGTCCAACTCGTATTCGGATATGCTCCATTTCGTGCCACGCTCATAGCCATTGTGCTTATAAGTGGAACGGAGCCGGAGCATACGGCACACGCAGGAAACCGGCCTTCCCCGTCTGAACACGACACTTTGCCTGTATCCATATCCGTCATCCACGACTATCCAACTCCTGTACATATTAATAATGTATAGCATTTGCAGGTATATCGTCCGTCTCATATAAATTCGGCAAGCAACTCCTCCTTGGTCTTGCGGTACTTGAAATGACCGGTCTTTTCGTGAAGTTTCAAGTCAAGACAGATGTCGGAACACATGAACTCCAGGGATTCATAGATGGTCACATCAATGCGGTCAACCTTGCCGGTATCAGAAACTCTCGCGTTCATCTTGAACATCTGTCCGAAAGCCGGATTGGAATAGGCACAGGTGCTGCTTCCGAATGTCGTTGCGCTTGAAGGAATATGATGATAAAGGGTTATCAGCTCCATGTCGTCCTCGAAGATGTCCATCACTTCTTCCAGATCGTATGGGTCGGCAAGCGGAAACGAAAGGAGGACGTAATCGTCATAGAACTGCGGCTGTTCCATTGTGGTTACATCCAGCAACTGCGGAAGCTGGAGCGGCACAAAGGAGAGAAAGTCATCGTAAAAAAGTTGTAGCATAACTGTTGTGTTTATTTGTTTCTGGTTCGTCAAATGGATGTGAGCATTATCTTGATCAGTACTCCGGGCAATACCCGCCATTGGTCATTGTCCGTCCCGGCGGTCTTGTTGAGTTTGGCTATCATCTGAGGTGTCCGGTCAGCGACTGCATGAAGTGTTGTCCTTTCCATATCGGACAGAACAGCCATGCTGAAACCATCCAAGGCAACATACGGCTGCAACAACATCCAAACGTAAGCCCTTGCCTGCGCTTCGGTTTTTACATTTCCTTGGTTGATGTCATTACGGCAAGCCAAAGCGTTGAGTATGATTCTCCGGTTGGTTCGCCTGGCTGTATATATCAAGGCATCACGATAAGAGATTTTGCCGTCTTCTGCCGATTGGAACACAGACAGGCAGCATTTCTCCGTGTCGCGCGTAATGGCAGAAAGGTCGGCATCGGCAAGCTCCGGAAGATGGCTCAGGAAAGAACGGAACAGCCTGTCCTCTTCTTTTATGAAAGCAAGCATTTCACTCTTGCCGCTTATTCCGGATTTCAATGTCTTGGAAAGGAACATCCGGTATTTTTCAACGACAGCATCGGCGCTGCCTTTATATGTCTGGACGGAATCCAATGGTTTGAAAAACGGCTCCGCTTCCGCTGCCGACTGCATCAGCTCCGTGTCTTGCCGGTATTGGGAAGTCTGTTCTCTGATGAGCAACACATCCGCAAAAGTTCTCGGCTTCTCCAGAGCCAGACGGGTAAACTCAATGCACAACGAATCGTGCAATCCACGAATTTCGCTTTCGTAATTGGCGTGAATACGGTTTGCCGTGTCTTTGGCAACGCAGGCAGATACCGAATCCCAAAGCGACTGCCAGTCGTTGACTTTTTCAATCAGACGGTCTGTTGGCAGGTTTGCTTCCTTTCGCACCTCGGACAGGTATGACCTGTAAGCATCGGCAGCATTTTTAACGGTCTGAAACATACTGTTGCCGGTCTTTTCTCCGCATGATGCCAATGTGACAATGGCAAAACATACGGCAAAAGATTTGGCATACGAAGCACGTTTCTTTGAGTATGATTTCAAGTTTCCTCTCTTCGGTTTTTGCATTGATTCTACTTTAAACAAGCCTTTATACATGATATTTTTATTGGTTTATGGCGGCAAAGTTAAGTATAAAAGTTTGTATAATAATACTCTAAAATAAAAC
>ERZ1026916.1307-NODE-1307-length-12969-cov-5.179031_pt1 | contig 12969 bp, 15 predicted proteins | sample MGYA00519465_ERZ1026916 | MGnify/ENA primary metagenome ERZ1026916 (study PRJEB26926, sample SAMN06164880) | human gut metagenome | biome: ENVO:00009003; feature: ENVO:2100002; material: ENVO:00002003 | host: Homo sapiens | place: USA | collected 2012 ... | reverse complement strand
TTATATCACGAATCATTCTACGGGACGGATGGGATATGCGATCGCACGGGTCTGCATGCAGAGAGGTGCAGAGGTTACGCTTGTCACAGGACCGTCAGCACTGAAGAAGCCGGAGTTTGTGAAGGTTGTGCCGGTTACGACAGCGAAGGAGATGTTTGATGAAGTGACAGGACGGGCTGCTGAACAGGATATCATCATAAAAGCGGCGGCTGTGGCAGATTACCGTCCGAAATATATCAGTGATGAGAAAGTAAAGAAGAAGGGAGACAATCTGTCACTGGAGCTGGAGCGTACGGACGATATTTTAGCTTATCTTGGAATGCATAAGAAAGAAGAACAGTTCCTCTGCGGATTTTCCATGGAGACACAGCATCTGAAAGAAAATTCCAAAGCCAAGTTAGAAAAGAAAAAGCTTGATATGATTGTTGCTAATAATCTGAAAGTCAAAGGAGCCGGATTTGGTACCGATACCAATGTGGTAACCCTGATTACGGCGGCAGAAGAAAAAGAGCTGCCGATTATGTCAAAGGATGAAGTGGCAGCAGCTATCTTTGATGAGATTCTAAGCAAAATGCAGGCATAATAAAAAATCCCTGTCAGAGGGCAGGTCACCTGATTGTGTGACTTGTAACTGACAGGGATTTTGCTATTTCTGATAGAAGCCTTTATTTCTGGTAGAAGTCTTTGATGCCATCTATCCGGGCATTCATATTAGAAAGCATGGCATCTAAAATAGTAATGGCAGCCATGGATTCAACAACCACAACAGCTCTTGGAACGATAATCGGATCGTGACGTCCTTTGATATTGATTTCGATTTCCTCGCCGTTTTTATTTATGGTCTTCTGGGTGGAAGCAACGGAAGGAGTCGGCTTGATGGCAGCACGGAATACAATCGGCGAGCCATCACTCATGCCGCCTAAGATACCGCCGGCGTGGTTGGTTTCTTTTGTGACAGAACCATTTTCATCCGTTACAAAGGCATCGTTGTTGGTAAGTCCGGTAGCAGCAGCAACTGCAAATCCATCACCGATTTCAAAGCCTTTTACAGCACCAATGGAGAAAATTGCTTTGGCTAAATTTGCATCGATTTTTTCGAATACCGGGTCACCGATTCCTGCAGGAACACCGGTAATAACACATTCGATAATACCGCCGGCAGAGTTTTGCATGGCTTTGCATTCTTCCAGATAGGAAGCGGCTTTTGCAGCAGCATCTGCATCCGGCATATAGAGCGGATTCTTCGTAATTTCTGCAGCATCAAATCTGGTTTCGTCAATGGTAACTGGACCGATGCTCTTACTGTAGGTGAGAATTTCAATGCCAAGTTCCTTTAAAATCTTTGCGGCAACCGCACCGGCAGCCACACGTCCGATAGTCTCACGGCCGGAAGAACGTCCGCCACCACGGTAATCCCGGAAACCGTATTTGGCATCAAAGGTAAAGTCAGCATGTCCCGGACGATAGTAGGAAGCAATCTCACGGTAGTCTTTGGAATGCTGGTTTTCATTTACCACAATCAGTGAGATTGGAGTTCCGGTGGTTCTGCCTTCAAAGACACCGGAAAGAATATGTACTGCATCATCCTCTTTTCGCGGGGTAGAGAAAGCAGATTGTCCCGGTTTACGCCGGTTTAAATAGGTCTGTATATCTTCTTCACAAAGGGAAAGTCCGGCAGGACAGCCGTCAATTACGACACCGATTCCCGTTCCGTGTGATTCTCCCCAGGTTGTAATTTTAAAGTTAGTTCCAATAGTTGAGCCTGCCATAGCATCCTCCTGATTTGTTTTTGTAAAAAAGTCAGACTCTATTATAGAAGATTTTTCAGATACTGGCAATCCCACAGTTGCAAAAAGTGCGAAAACAAGGTATGCTAGGATAGTATTTGTAAAAAGAATAGAAACAGGAGATTATATGTACGAATTATTAAAACAGGATGGAAGAGCAAAGAGGGGCATTTTTCATACCGTACATGGTGATATACAGACCCCGGTGTTTATGAATGTAGGAACGGTCGCTGCCATAAAGGGAGCTGTTTCTACCGAAGACTTAGAGCAGATTAAGACACAGGTGGAATTATCCAATACCTATCATCTGCATGTACGTCCGGGAGATAAATTAATCAAAGAGCTGGGCGGACTGCACAAGTTCATGGTGTGGGACAAACCAATCCTTACCGATTCCGGTGGATTCCAGGTATTTTCGCTGGCAGGACTCCGTAAAATCAAAGAAGAGGGAGTCTATTTCCATTCTCACATTGATGGAGCAAAAATTTTCATGGGACCGGAAGAAAGTATGCAGATACAGTCTAATCTGGCATCCACCATTGCCATGGCATTTGATGAATGTGCACCGGCACTGGCTGACCGTGGATATGTAGAGGCATCCGTAGCCAGAACAACCCGCTGGCTGGCACGCTGTAAGGCGGAAATGACAAGACTGAATGGGTTGGAAGATACCATTAATAAAAATCAGATGCTGTTTGGAATTAACCAGGGAGCCATTTATCCGGATATCCGGGTTGACCATGCAAAGCGAATCAGTGAATTGGATTTAGATGGCTATGCAGTAGGTGGACTTGCGGTAGGCGAGACCCACGAAGAGATGTATGATATCTTAGACCAGACCGTTCCATATCTGCCACTTGAGAAACCAACCTATCTTATGGGTGTCGGAACTCCGGCAAATATTTTAGAGGCAGTAGACCGTGGCGTGGATTTCTTTGACTGTGTATATCCGACCCGTAATGGCCGCCACGGACATCTTTATACCAATCAGGGAAAGATTAACCTTTTCAATAAGAAATATGAAAAGGATATGCGCCCAATCGAGGAAGGCTGTCAGTGTCCGACCTGCCGCCGCTACAGCAGAGCCTATGTCCGCCATTTATTAAAGGCAAAGGAAATGCTTGGCATGCGTCTTTGCGTATTACACAATCTGTATTTCTACAACACTATGATGGAAGAAATCAGAGACGCCATCGATGCCGGCAGCTACAAGTCATACAAAGAGGAAAAACTCTATGGTATGAACCAGATAAACCGTGAAAAAGAGGCACAAATCTAAAAAAAGAATGAAATATCGGGAAAATACTTGTGAAACGCAGTCTTTTTGTGTACAATGTTTTTTATGAACTTAAGTTGTAATTCAGGAGGAAAAGAAATGTCTATTTTAGCATCACAGCAGGCACAGGCCTGGGGAAGCATTATTATGTGGGTAGTAATTATGGTTGTATTCGTATACTTCTTCATGATTCGTCCACAGAAGAAAGAAGCAAAGAAAAAAGAGCAGATGATGTCAGAGTTAGCAGTAGGTGATACCGTACTGACAACCAGCGGTTTCTACGGAATCGTAATTGACGTATCTGAAGATGATACTGTTATCGTTGAGTTTGGCAGCAACAGAAACTGCCGTATCCCAATGCAGAAAGCAGCAATTGCCGCAATCGAAAAACCGGAAGAAGCAGTAGAAGCAAAAGAAACCAAAGAGAAGAAATAAGATAAGACCTTAGAAAATCCGTGGAGTGTGCGAGATGTACAAACCACGGATTTTTTGTATACAAGGAACAGACAGTTGCCTGAAAAAATGCAGGTATGTTATAATAGAATAAAATTGCAACAAATAGAAATTGTTATAAATTCATAGAAAATGAGGTGAGAATGATGTCATACAGCATGAAAGAATTGTTAGATAAATATATAGCAGAAATTAAAAAAATATATGGAACACATTTGCAGGAAGTGATTTTGTATGGCTCATACGCCAGAGGGGATTTTAAAGAAGATTCAGATATTGATATCATGATATTGCTTGACATAACAGATATGGAAATGAAGCAATATCAGCATCAGTTATCTTATGCGACATTCGATTTTAATATGGATAATGACCTGGATATAAAGCCGATAACAAAGAATGATGAACATTTCCGCAAATGGAGTGAAGCATATCCGTTTTATGAGAATGTAAGGAAAGAGGGAGTAAGGTTATATGAGAATATTCAAGAAAAAATCCATGCCATTGCCCTATGATAAAATGAACAAGAAGCCTGTTATAAAAGCCAGCATCTGCAATGGAGAACAGGTGGCGGGCTTTAAAGATATCCATACAGGAAAAATAGAGGAAATAATGCTGATAAAAAATGAGGCAGACCTTGATACTTTCCGGAAAATGTATGGAATTGAGGGAAAAATAGAAAAGGAATATTAAGCAAGGCATAATAGAAATTCAAGAACAGAAAGTAAAGGAGCATAACCATGCAGACAGACATTAACGCAGCATATTTTAAAAGCATCATTGACCAGGACCGTTGTTCCGTTGTGATATGTAATTTAAAGCACGAATAGTCTATATGTAGAGCGGTACATCGACAAAGGTGTATCGCTCTATTTTGAAAAGAAAGAGTTTAAAAAAACAACAATACTGTTTAAAAACAAACTATTTAAACAAAAAAATAAACTTGAATTAAAATGTTAATTGAGATATTATAGTAAATAATCAAAGAAAAATGAGGTTAATCATTTATGGATGTATATTATGAACTGTTAAAAAAGCCGGTATTTACATTAAATGATGTGAATCAGTTTTATCAGAATATGGAATCAGCCTGTTCAGCAGTTCGACGGTTGTTGAATAAGGGGCGCATTGTTCGGATAAAAAAGAATATGTACACTTGTATAAGTGGAGAAACAGATAGTCCTGTTGCAAACAAGTACCAGATAGGATGTGCTATTACGGAATCATCATATATATCGCATCATACAGCAATGGAATATTATGGCATGGGTGACCAGGTGTATTATGATATATATGTTTCGTCTAAAACACCATTTAAAGAGTTTGAATTTGACGGCTATAATTATTGCTATATTGCCTCGAAGTGTGATATCGGTATTGAAGAGATTATGTACAGTGGTGGTATACGGGTGACAACTAAGGAGAGGACAGTTGTTGACAGTATAAAAGATATGGACAAAATAGCCGGCATTGAGGAGGTAATAGCAGATATAGAAGCAGTGACATACTTACAGGAAAAACGTTTGTTACAGTATCTGCAAGCGTATCATAATCAGTTCCTGTATCAAAAGACAGGGTACCTGCTTTTGGCGTATCAAAATAAACTCGGATTAAGTGATGATTTTTTTGAATTTTGCAGGGGAAAAATCGGGAAAAGTAAGCGATATCTGACGAAGGAAATGACGGGTGGAAAATATGATAACAGTTGGAAGCTGGTTGTTCCAAATGATATATGTGGCATGAAAAATGGGGTGTTAGATGATAGCATATAATAAGATTGAATTAGAAAAAGCGGCAAAACAGGCAGGATTTGTCAGAGATACATTTGAAAAAGTGCTACGGTTGAAAGAAGTTTTGAAATATATTAACAGTGATGCGTATTTAAGGGAGCATTTAGCGTTAAAAGGCGGTACTGCAATTAATATGACAATATTCAATCTGCCACGTTTGTCAGTAGATATTGATTTAGATTTTACTCCGAACTTATCCAAAGATGATACGCAGATGCATAGAAAACAGATTACGGAACAATTGTGTGAATATATGGAAGAATCAGGGTATTACCGGTCTGAATCATCAAGATATAGCCATAGTTTAGATGCATTTTTGTTTTTATATCAAAATGCAGGCGGAAATAGGGATAATATCAAGGTGGAAATTAATTATTCCTTGCGGTCGCATTTGTTTGAACCCACAAACAGGAAAATTGTGACGGATATGTTTCAGGAAGATGTGATGATTCGGACGTTACATCCGATGGAAATTTTTGCTGCCAAGGCAAATGCATTAATGAGCAGGGCTGCAGCGAGGGACTTATATGATTTCAATAATATGATAACATATGGTCTATTTGGAAAAGAGGAAGAAATTCTTCTGCGAAAATGTATTATATTTTATGCTTCAGTATCAGCAGAAGTAATTAACAGGAATTTTGACACATCTGCAATTGATGGCTTGAATTTTACGAAAATCAGGAGAGATTTGTTTCCGGTTTTGAGGAAGAAAGATAATTTTAATCTGGAAGAGAGAAAGAAGAAGGCAAAAACATATATACAGGAACTTATGATGTTGACACCAGAAGAAAGAGAATATTTAGAGGCATTTGAAAGAAAAGAGTATAGACCAGAGTTGTTGTTTGATGATAAAATAATTTTAGATAATATTAGTAGTCATCCTATGGCAATATGGAAAATGAAAGAACAGAAGGAAAAGGAGCATAACCATGCAGACAGACATTAACGCAGCATATTTTAAAAGCATCATTGACCAGGACCGTTGTTCTGTTGTGATATGTAATTTAAAGCACGAAATCATTTATATGAATCCAACTGCAGTAAAAAGCTATGAGAAATGGGGCGGTGAAAGCCTTGTTGGAAGAAGCCTTTTAAACTGCCATAATGAAGAATCGCAAAAACGCATCCAGCAGGTAATCGACTGGTTCGCAGCAGATGAAAGCCACAATCTCATCTATACCTCCCATAATGAGAAGCAGAATAAAGATGTGTATATGGTTGCTTTAAGGGATGCCGAAGAAAAGCTGATTGGCTACTATGAGAAGCACGAATTCAGAAATGCGGAAACCATGGAAAAATATGATTTGTGGTAAAATGGAATATAGGAAAATGAGATAGCTTCATATCATAAATAGAGCGGTACATCGACAAAGGTGTATCGCTCTATTTAAATTCAATAATATCATTTGGAGTACAGCCTATAATGGTGCAGAGCTTTTCTAAGGTGAGTACAGTAATATTTTTGTTGTGTTTTAATCCATCCAGAGTTTTATTATCAATGCCCATCTTTAGAAGCTGGTATTGGGATATCTTTTTGGACTTCATAGTATTCCACAAGGGAGCATAGCTAATAATGGCATATCATTCCTTTCTGTCTGGCATCAATTTGATTATAGAAAAGTATTGTGAAAATCGACATTGTGGAGATTTCCACAATATGAGCAGATAACAGGAAAGCCTATACTATAAGATGCGGACGGCAGAATAGCAGAAAGCAAAAGAAAATAAAAGTACATGAGTGATGAAAATGAAAAAGAAAACAAAGATAATACTGGCTTGCATCGCAGCGTGTATTATAGTGGCAGCAGTAGCGGTCGTGATTAAGGTGAACCTTGATAAGCAGGCAAAGAACAAGAGCCTTACGGAGGGAAAGACAGCAATTGAAACATATTTGCAATCCTTTGATGAGGAAAATGAAGAAGGAAAAAAAGCAGAGATTTATACATCCTTTCAATCAGATGAGAAGATTACTTCCGTGATAGAAAAATACTTCCAGAACAAAGAAACGAAAAAGGAAGACTGGTATCAGAATTATTCAAAAGCGAATAAGAAAATGTATCAATATTTCGTGGATTATTTTAATGATTTAATCAGTACGGAAAGTGATAACTTTGAGAATGATAAAAGTATTGCAGCATGCGATACCATGATAGAGAATCTTAACAATATCAGTGATACACTGGAGCAGGATGCAATCATTAAGTCGGACGATAGGGATAGCATAAAGGATACTCTGTCCGAAGTGATGGGGCGTGTGAATGATGAAATAAATTCCATTGTGGACAATTATAATGCGACCTATGAATCCTATGTAATCAGTGACGTTGAAAACGCTTCAAAAGATGATTTAAATACTGCTATTACAAATTTAAATACTTTAAAAGATGAATTAACAGATTTAGGTACCGATCATTTTACAGATATTATCTCAAATATCGATAATGATGTTGAAACCTACACTAATAAAGTATCAGAAATTGAAGAAGCTGAAAAGAAAGCAGCTGAAGAGGCTGAAAAGAAGAAACAGGAAGAAAAGAAGAAAAAAGAAGCAGCTGCTGCAAATAATAATTCAAATAGTAATAGCAGCGACAATTCTTCAAGTAATAGTTCTTCTTCAAGTACATCATCTAAAGGTGGAAGTCAGAGCTCTTGGAGTATCACTGCTGTATGCTGGGTTGAATCTGAAGGACAAAATGTTACTTTTAATGCCCCTCAAGTAATTTATGACGCTTGGAATAATGGAAAAGGATATGACTGGTGTCAAGCTGATGATAATACATGCTATTGGAATGTAGAAGGTGGAACTATTGGTTATGCTTGTGATCGATATGGTAATGTTCTTTATACATTTAATTAATTTTTAAAGGAGAAATATTTTATGAAATTTTATGTTGGCGGAAATAAAATAGCCGGTAAAAATAATAATTCTATTTTGGCTGGAGTGCTGTCTGCGAAGATGGCATTCTGGTTGAAAATGGTAATAAGGAGCTACCGATGGCAGGTTCTGTAGGTCGAAAATAGTTGTGTTAATGGCACAGATATAAAATAATAAATACAAAGGAGACAGAGTGATGGAATTTACAGAACAGGAGAAAAAAGTATTAGCAGATAAGTATGAGACATTCAAGGAAGAAATAGAACTTGCTATGATACAGAATTGTATTGTGGAATGCGAATTGTACTCTCTTCTGGCGGAGATTATTCGGGGAACAAAGAGTGGGGAGAAAATTTCTTTAAGGGATGTTAGTGTTAGAAGAAAGACAAAATTATCCATGTGGTTACATGGAGCAGCTGGTTTTCCGGATTTTGTTGTATTGGAAAGGAAAAAAAGCCGGGATGCAAGAAGGTATGGATGTGTAGAAATAAAATGTCCAGGTAAAAGCAATATATTGAGAATAACAAAGCAGGTTAAAGGGCATATCATATCGTATGGGAGAGTAATTTATACAAATGGATTACAATGGAAATTCTATAGAGTAGATAAAGAACCGGTAAAGGTAATTGTTTTAGGGCGTATAGACCCTGATAATCAGGATTCTGTAATCTGGGAACCGGTAGATAACTGGTATAAACTGATGAGCTTTTTAGAGGACTGGGATTGGAAATCATAAGATAGGGTTGCCATAGAATAAAACACAAAAAGACAGGCATATCACACGACGTATAGCTATCTGTGTGATATGCCTTTTCTAATTCCCTAGAAGTTACTGTCATTCCATCCCCAGTCCTCGGTTGGGAAGTAAGCAACATAGATTCGTTTCTTCGGAATACCAAGTTCTTCTTCTAAGAGCGTGCAGACCTTTCTTGTCATAAGATTCATCTGCGGCTTGGTCGGATAACCGTAGCATTTTACTTCTACATAAGCAATATCTTTGGTGCTTCCTAAAAAGCAAAGAGAAGCATTCCCCTCGAACCCGGTCATCACCCAGTTTTCACCTTTGCCGAGACAGTCTCTGGTGATGATGCAGAGCTCCTTGGACAGGGCATCTTTTTTTGCAATATCTAAAGTAGCAGTAGTTTTCATGTTAATAAATGGCATTTGAAAATCCTCCTTGCAAATTGATAAGTTAATTGGCTCGTTATATAGGTGAGAGTGAAAAAGCTATGATTCATCAGAATATGGATGCTTGAAGCAAACGGTTAGAGGCACCTGGCATTTCGTACAATATCAGGCAGCACCGGCACATGGATGTGACGGTGAGGTGCAGCTTGAACATGGATGTGAATCTGCACCGGCTGCCATTCGATATTAGTCTTGCTGTAGAAATGCCTGCTGCCCCTTACCGTTTTGCCTCGCATCCATATCTGATGAATCATAGAACCTTTCTCAACTCCTATAAAATACCTACCTCAAGTCTACTGTACCAATCCCATTCTGACAAGAAAAAGATTTGTATAATAACAACAAATCATATCAAGAGAATAGAATATAACCACAGTTTATAAATACTATGAGAAACTATAATGGTAAAATTTATTGAATTCTTCGGATAAATAAGCTATGATATAGGATAATGAGCATTACCATAATCAGTAGTTATGAAATTGGGATGCATGCAATAGGAAAAGAAAGAAGGATTTACCCATGAATTATAATGTTGGAGTAATTGCCGGTGACGGAATCGGACCGGAGATTGTAAGCGAAGCAAGAAAGGTGTTAGATGCCATTGGAGCAAAATTCGGACACACCTTTACATATGACGAGATACTGATGGGCGGTTGTTCTATCGATGCAACCGGTGTACCGCTGACCGATGATGCCATTGCGCATGCAAAAGCAGCAGATGCAGTTCTGATGGGTTCCATCGGAGGAAATACAGCAACATCACCTTGGTACAAATTAGAGCCATCCCTTCGCCCGGAGGCAGGTCTTTTGAAATTAAGAAAAGCATTGAACCTTTTTGCAAACTTAAGACCGGCATACCTTTATGAAGAATTAAAGGAAGCATGTCCACTGCGTGACGATATTATCGGAGACGGATTTGACATGATGATTATGCGTGAGCTGACCGGCGGACTTTATTTCGGAGAGAGAAAGACAGAAGAAGTTGACGGTGTGATGACGGCAACCGATACTTTGACATATAACGAAAATGAAATCCGCAGAATTGCAAAACGTGGATTTGACATTGCCATGAAACGCCGCAGGAAAGTAACCAGCGTGGATAAGGCAAACGTACTGGATTCCTCCAGACTCTGGAGAAAGATTGTAGAAGAAGTAGCAAAGGACTATCCGGAAGTAACATATGAGCATATGCTGGTAGATAACTGTGCCATGCAGTTGGTAAAAGACCCGAAGCAGTTCGATGTAATTTTAACTGAGAATATGTTTGGAGATATTTTATCGGATGAAGCAAGTATGGTAACCGGTTCTATCGGAATGTTATCCTCTGCAAGCTTAAATGATACGAAATTCGGTCTTTATGAGCCAAGCGGCGGTTCTGCACCGGATATCGCAGGAAAAGGAATTGCAAACCCAATTGCAACTATTTTAAGTGCAGCGATGATGTTAAGATATTCCTTTGATCTCGATAAAGAAGCAGATGCCATTGAAAATGCCGTAAAGAAGGTATTAAAGGCAGGCTATCGTACCATTGACATTATGCCACAGGAAGAAGCAAAGAAAGCAACCGTAACCCAGGTAGGAACAGCCAAAATGGGTGACTTAATCGTAGAGAATCTGTAAGAGATAAGAAATTTTCAGACAGAACAATAAAAAAGAGAGGAAGAACGAAGATGAAGAGTGATAATGTAAAAGCCGGAATGCAGCAGGCTCCGCACAGAAGTCTTTTTAACGCTTTGGGATTTACCGAAGAAGAAATGAAGAAACCAATGGTTGGTATCGTAAGTTCTTATAATGAAATCGTACCGGGCCATATGAATCTGGATAAAATTGTAAACGCTGTAAAATTAGGTGTTGCAGAAGCAGGTGGAGTACCGGTTGTATTCCCTGCAATTGCAGTTTGTGATGGAATTGCCATGGGACATATCGGAATGAAATATTCCCTGGTAACAAGAGACTTAATTGCAGATTCCACCGAATGTATGGCATTAGCCCATCAGTTTGATGCACTGGTTATGGTGCCAAACTGTGATAAGAACGTACCGGGACTTCTGATGGCAGCAGCAAGAATTAATGTTCCTACCGTATTTGTTTCCGGTGGTCCGATGTTAGCTGGTCATGTAAAGGGACGTAAGAGAAGCTTATCTTCCATGTTTGAGGCAGTAGGTTCCTATGCAGCAGGTACAATGACAGAGGAAGAAGTAAGAGAGTACGAAGAGAAAGTATGTCCGACCTGTGGTTCCTGTTCCGGTATGTATACCGCAAACTCCATGAACTGTCTGACCGAGGCACTTGGTATGGGCTTACGTGGAAACGGAACCATTCCTGCCGTATATTCCGAGCGTATCAAATTAGCAAAACATGCCGGAATGGCAGTTATGGATATGTATCGGAAAGATATCCGTCCAAGAGATATTATGACAAAGGATGCTATTTTAAATGCACTGACCGTAGATATGGCGTTAGGCTGCTCTACCAACAGTATGCTTCACCTGCCTGCAATCGCACATGAAGTAGGATTTGACTTTGATATTTCCTTTGCAAATCCAATCAGTGAGAAGACTCCGAACCTCTGCCACTTGGCACCGGCAGGCCCGACCTATATGGAAGACTTAAATGAAGCAGGCGGTGTTTATGCAGTCATGAAAGAACTGGCAGACGCTGGACTTTTACATACAGACTGTATGACCGTAACCGGTAAGACCGTAGGCGAGAATATCAAAGATGCAGTCAATAAGAATCCGGAAGTTATCCGTCCACTGGATAATCCGTACAGTAAGACCGGTGGTCTTGCCGTATTAAAGGGAAATCTTGCTCCGGACGGCGGTGTTGTAAAACGTTCCGCAGTCGTAGAAGAGATGATGGTTCATGAAGGACCGGCAAGAGTATTTGACTGTGAGGAAGATGCCATTGCTGCAATCAAAGGTGGAAAAATTGTTGCCGGTGATGTAGTCGTGATCCGTTACGAAGGACCAAAAGGCGGCCCTGGTATGCGTGAGATGTTAAATCCGACTTCTGCAATCGCAGGAATGGGACTTGGTTCATCCGTAGCATTGATTACAGACGGACGTTTCTCCGGCGCAAGCCGTGGAGCTTCCATCGGTCATGTTTCACCGGAAGCAGCCGTAGGCGGACCAATCGCATTGGTAGAAGAAGGCGACATCATTAAGATTAACATTCCGGAAATGAAGTTAGAGCTTGCAGTATCCGATGAAGAACTGGCAGCCCGTAAAGCAAAATGGCAGCCAAGAGAACCGAAGGTAACAACCGGATATCTGGCACGTTATGCTTCCATGGTTACTTCAGGAAACCGCGGTGCAATTTTACAGATTCCAGGTACCGGGGAAGAAAAATAAGAACCGGTAATCTGTAAATATACAGCAGAAAGATAAGTTGGAAAGAGAGGAAATTTCAATGCTCTTAACAGGTGCTGAAATCGTAATAGAATGTTTGAAAGAACAGGGCGTGGATACGGTATTTGGTTATCCGGGCGGTGCAATTTTAAATGTATATGATGAGTTATATAAACATAGTAATGAAATAAAACATATTTTCTGTCTCTTATACACATCTGACGCTGCCGACGAACTCTAGGGT
>ERZ1026916.1282-NODE-1282-length-13203-cov-7.211819_pt1 | contig 13203 bp, 11 predicted proteins | sample MGYA00519465_ERZ1026916 | MGnify/ENA primary metagenome ERZ1026916 (study PRJEB26926, sample SAMN06164880) | human gut metagenome | biome: ENVO:00009003; feature: ENVO:2100002; material: ENVO:00002003 | host: Homo sapiens | place: USA | collected 2012 ... | reverse complement strand
TTCGTCGGCAGCGTCAGATGTGTATAAGAGACAGCTTTAATCCCTTGACGACCTGCGGCGGGCTCATAACGGCCGACAGCGAAAATGACACCATGCCGAACAGAGCAAGCGCGTTGTTAAAGCCCTGCCATCCTGTGGGGAGGGGAGCAACGTCGCGCAGCAGCGTTGCAACAAGCAGAATACCGACAACGCCCATCATTGAAAACACGGCGATCTTTTCGCATATGCCGACAAGCTTCATGCCGACGAACACTACGCCTGCGCCGAGAATATAGAATATCAGCATGCCGACGATATCGGGCAGGCCGAACCAGTTTCTGAACACGGCCGCGGCGCCGGTCAGGAATGCGCTGACGTTCACGATGACAGAAACGCCAAGCAGTATAAACGCCGTCCAGGTGAAAATCTTTTTGATCCTGCCGGAGAAAAGCTCGGCGTCAAAGCACTTTACAAACTGTGCGCCGTCGTTGTTAAGGCTCAGCTCAGCTATCAGAAAATGCAGAACAAGCGCAACTGCGTAGCCGATAAGCAGAATAAGCACGGTTTCTCTGAAGCTGTTGTGCGCGGCAAGATATGGAACGGACAGTATGCCCGCGCCGACGCCGTGCCCGACGATTATGCTTGCAGCCTCCATGAAAGTAAGCTCGGATTCACCCTTTATCTTTGCCATGTAACCGACCTCCGTCAGTCGTAATTTTTTCACCATTTTACCACAGCGCGCCGAGCATTACAATAGACAAGCAATCACGATACAATATGTTATGTAAACTTAGAGCGGACAAAATGAGCAGCCGTTCGGCTGCTCATTATCTATTGTTCCCGGCCAACAAGGTAATCGAGACTTACATTGTATAAATCGGCGAGCTTTATCGCCAGATCGAGCGGAAGTGGCCTTTCGCCGCGCTCATATTTTGAATACAGAGACTGGTCGCACATAAGAACCTTTGCAATTTCTTTTTGCGTAAGGTCATTGTCCTCACGCAAATCTTTTATTCTCAGTTTCATTTCATCACCGAATAAATTATAAAATAGTACATAGTGACCTATTGACTTTTAGGACAAATAGTCCAAAATATAATTGCCTGAAAAATGAGGAAACAAACGGCATTGTCTTTGCGGTACTCATATAATCTTATTTATCATAAATTGTGTATTATTATTTGCACAAGTGTCCAATGAGCCGCAAATACGAGTTGATGATTACTTTGGGAAATTTAATTTACCTTAAATCAGAGCGTTGCTTAAATAAAAATAATATTTTATCTGTATATATCTTGACAAATACCGCAAAATGCAGTAAACTAATGTCATAAAAATCCCGAAGAACATCTTCGGGACGAATAGCTTGCCGATTTAATTGTGCGTATAATTCGGTAAGTCTTTGTTGTCAGTCAGCCCCAAAATATAGTCGGTGCTGGTGTGATAATGTTTTGCGAGGCAAATCAAAACAACGGTTGGGATATCACGCTGACCAAGTTCATAATTGCTGTAAACCTGTTGTGAACAATGCAGAATTTTGCTAACTTCTTTTTGCGTGAGGTCGGCATCTTCCCTCAGTTCCCTGATTCTTTTATACACAGAATTCACCTCGCATACAGTATAGCATACCGCAGATTGTTGTATTGCAATATACCGCAAAATGCAGTAAAACAGCAATGGTATTTTGGGTTAATTTTTAAATAATTATTCAGAGGGGAATGGTGTTTAAAACAAAAATATTAATCTTGCATATCAGATAAAACAATAAAATGATGGAGGAAATTATGAGAAAACATTCAAAATTTATTACGATTTTGCTGTCTGCTTTGTTGGCGGTATGTCTTGTGCAGACAGTATTCGTTCAGGCATTTGCAACCGAAATGGGCGATGATGACTTTGGTTGGGGCAATGCATCAACAAGTGATGAAGCAGAGACGGTATATCCTGTTTCAATGGAAGTTGTTAAAGCACCCGAAAGCGTTACTGTTAGTGAAAGCGCTGACACTTATATTACCGATAGCACTTTCTGGAGCAATGTTGTGTTGCACATTGTTTACAGCAACGGTGAAGAATATGTTGTAAACTGTGACGGCATTAACAGCGAGGGCGGTATTGTTCCGCCCATTGCAGAAATTGACGGCTATAAGGGGAAAATATGCTATGGTATAAATTCCAAAAATGAGGATACAATCAATTTTGAGATAATATATGAGTATGCCTATTCCGAAGAGCAATTATTGGTTACAGCGAAATTTTCTGCCGAGAAAAAGGTAGATCCACACTCTATTGCAAGAATTGAAGTTACAAAACTCCCCGATAAGGTGTTTACAGCACCGCTTTGGACAGGTAAGCCTGATTATTCAGATAGCAGTTGGTATGAATGGGTTGGTTCTCTTGATGTCAACAATTCTATTTCTAATCATATTGACGGAATGGAAGTTACCTTCTATTACGCAAACGGTGAAAAGGGCGGTACAGTAACTTTTGACAGCAGTATGATGTATGCTTCTGCGCCGTGGTTTGCAATGTATGGAGTAGAGAATGTAGACGAATACGGTAATAAATCCGTAAGCATTTCTGTTAGAGATGAGGGCAATTACAAATTTACTGTAGCTTTAGACATTGATGATGAAGGAATTACCTACACAGCAAAATCAGTTGACAATCCTAACCCGTCAATTAAGCCTGTAAGCACAGAGGACACTCCTGCAAAGCCTGAAAAGCCGAGCGGTAACATTTCATCCGCAACAAGTGATGTTGCAACAAATGACAATGCAAACAATAACAACAGCACAAACGGCACAGCCAACAACGGTGTTGTTGCAACAGGCAACTTTGCAATTCCTGCAATTATCACAGTAGTTATGCTTTCGGCAGTTGCAGTTATGTTTGTATTTAAAAGAAAAAGAATGTTTTAATTTTGTGTGATTGTGTGAATTGATTTTATTGCCATACAATTTTTCAAAGCACCTGACATTAATTTGTCGGGTGCTTTTTGTATGATGAATGTTGCGGTTCGCCGCTACAGAATGGCATTATCTTTGCGGTATTTATATAATCGTATTTATCATAAATTCTGTGCCGTTACTCGCGGGCGCCCAATGGGACGCCCCTACAGAATGGTATTATTTTTGTTCCTTTTATAAGGTTTGTATTACCGTAATGTTTGCACTTTTACTTTTTGGCGGTCACAGACCGTTGATACAAAATTAAATTTATAACAAAACTGCACAAAAATTTATGGATAAAGACAGCGTGGGGTATTGCTCATGCTGTCTTTTTGTGTTAGAATTGTAGATAACAAAATGAAATAACGAAGGATTTGTCTATGAAATATTGTTCAAAATGCAAGCGACTGCATAATGATGAAGAAACAGTCTGCAAAAACTGCAAGGCTCAGCTTAAAACAATAACCGATGAAAACACTCCCGTGTATCTGCTCACGGCATCGGGCTTTGAATTGCAGAGAGTTAAAGCCGCACTTGAGGACAGCACCGTTCCGTGTGACGCTACAATCAAGAAGTGTATGGAAAATAAATACAGCAAAAGCATTAAGGCATACACAGGCTATGATGATTTGACCTATGATGTCTATGTTCCGTATTCGGCTTATGAAAAGGCATTCGACACCTGTGTCGGAATCGGCGCAATCAAGCTTGAGGGCGAAGAAATTCTTGACGAAGATGTTGAATACACCGAGAATGACGGCGAAACGCTTGACGAGCAGTTTGAAAAAATGACGGGTGCAAAGCGTACAACCGTAAGAATTGTCAGCGCATTACTGCTTTTGCTTATAGTTGCAGGCGTTGTGTTCGGAACAGATGCAATAATGAATTTTATTAAAGAATTTTTCGGATAATTCGGTATCCGATTTTGAATTAATATTTAGTTAAAATGAATGAAATTACGGAGGATTTTTTACAATGAAACAGGAAACAAAGTGTTTGCATTCCGGCTATGTGCCTAAGAACGGAGAACCCAGACAGATGCCCATTTATCAAAGCACCACCTTTAAGTATGATTCAAGTGACGCAATGGGCAGACTTTTTGACCTTGAGGACAGCGGATATTTTTATACCCGTCTGCAGAACCCGTCAAATGATATGACTGCCGCAAAAATTGCCGACCTTGAGGGCGGTGTTGCCGCAATGCTCACATCAAGCGGTCAGGCGGCTAACTTCTTTGCACTTTTTAACATCTGCGAAACAGGCAGTCACATTGTTGCATCGTCTGCAATCTACGGCGGTACATATAATCTGCTTGGTGTTACAATGAAGAAAATGGGCATTGATGTTACTTTTGTCGATCAGAATCTTCCCGAAGAAGAGCTTGCAAAGGCTTTCAAACCAAACACAAGGGCAATGTTCGGTGAAACAATTACCAACCCGACCGTGTCTGTTCTTGATATTGAAAAGTTTGCAAGACTTGCTCACTCACACGGTGTTCCGCTTATTGTTGACAACACTTTTGCAACCCCTGTCAATTGTCAGCCGATTAAGTGGGGTGCTGACATTGTTACTCACTCAACCACAAAATATATGGACGGTCACGGTGTTTCTGTCGGCGGTGCAATTGTTGACAGCGGCAACTTTGACTGGCTGAAATATGCTGACAAATATCCGGGACTTACAACTCCCGATGATTCATATCACGGCATTGTCTATGTCGAAAAATTCGGCAAGCTCGGCTACATTACAAAGGCTACTTCTCAGCTTATGCGTGACCTCGGTTCAATCCAGTCACCGCAGAATGCTTTTTATGTTATGAACGGTCTTGAAAGTCTTCATGTGAGAATGGAAAGACATTGCAAAAATGCTCTTGAAATTGCAAGATTCCTCAAGGCTAATGACAAGGTTGCGTGGGTTGATTATCCCGACCTTGAAGATGACAAATATCACGAACTTGCTGAAAAGTATCTTCCGAACGGCTCATGCGGTGTACTTTCTTTTGCGGTTAAGGGCGGAAGAGATTGTGCGGTTAAATTTATGGACAGCTTAAAGCTCTGCGACATTGAAACTCATGTTGCAGACGCAAAGACCTGTATTCTTCATCCCGCAAGCCACACCCACCGTCAGATGACGGATGAACAGCTTATTGAAGCAGGTGTTGCACCCGACCTTATCAGACTTTCGGTAGGTCTTGAAAATGTTGATGATCTTATTGCCGACATCAGTCAGGCTCTTGATAAGATTTAATTTTCTTTAAAAGAAATTACACATATAATTGCAAAATAAATTTACGGAGGGTTGAATATGTCAGCTTTTGTATCTGCGGTTATTGTTGCGGCAGGCGGTTCTGTGAGAATGGGAATTGCCGACAGCAAGCAGTTTATTCCGCTTTTGTCACGACCTGCAATTGAATACACCCTGAAGGCATTCCAAAAATGTCACCTTATCAAAGAAATTGTAATTGTCTGCCGTGAACAGGATAACGACAGAATCAATAAAATTATCGAGCTTAACGGTTTCAGCAAGGTTTCAAAACTCGTCAAGGGCGGTGACAGCCGTGCCGACAGCGTGCGTAACGGAATCAGTGCGTGCAGTGAAAGCGCCAAATACTATGCTATTCATGACGGTGCAAGACCGCTTATTACCGTTGAAGAAATCGAGCGTGTTGTTGAGGCGGCTTTTGATACGGGTGCGGCAACTCTCGGAACTTCCGTAAAAGATACAATCAAGGTTGTTGACGGTTTCAATAATATAGAAAGCACTCCTATCCGTTCACAGCTCCGTGCTGTTCAGACTCCGCAGGTTTTTGAGCGTGATCTGTACCGCTTTGCTCTTGAAAATGCCGGCGATAATATCATCAACTTTACAGACGATTGTTCGCTGATTGAAAACATGGGCGGCGAGGTTCTTGTTGTAAAGGGCAATGAGGAAAATATTAAACTGACAACCCCGATTGATATTGTGATTGCAGAGAGTATTCTCAAGTCAAGACAGCAGGGTTGATTGTGCAAAGGAGATTTATATGAGAATCGGTCACGGATATGATGTGCATAAATTTGCCGAGAACAGAAAGCTGATAATCGGAGGCACAGAAATTCCCTTTGAACTCGGACTTCTCGGTCATTCGGATGCCGATGTGCTTGTTCACGCAATTATGGACGCACTTCTCGGTGCTGCGGCTCTCGGTGATATCGGAAAGCTGTTTCCCGATACAGATGAAAAGTATAAGGGCGCAGACAGTATTCTTCTTTTGAAAGAGGTGTGCCGTGTGCTTGCCGAGTACAACTACAGAATTGTAAATATCGACTCAACCGTTATTGCTCAACAGCCAAAGCTGAAACCGCATATTGACGAAATGAGAAAAAATATCGCCAATGCCTGCGGAATTGATATTTCTCTCGTCAGCGTTAAGGCTACTACCGAGGAAAAGCTCGGCTTTACAGGCAGACTTGAGGGCATTTCCGCTCACGCAGTTTGTCTTATCGAGAAGTATTAAAAAGTTACAGCTTTAAAAAATGCACATATTTTATTACATACATTCGACACCTTGTTCATATTAATGAACGAGGTGTTTTTTATGTTAAGAAAGGCATTTGTTTCAATAACATTGTGTGCTGTGTTTTTATTGTCGCCGTTTGTCGGATTAAAGGTGAATGCTCTCAGTGCGGACAGCATATCCGCTCCGTCTGCCGTGCTTATGGAATCGTCAACAGGCAAAGTTCTTTTTGAGAAAAATCCGCATGAACAAAGACCATGTGCGTCCGTAACAAAGGTAATGACGCTTTTGCTCGTCTTTGAGGCTGTTGACAGTGGAAAATTAAGCCTTGACGATGAAATTACTGCATCAGAACACGCCGCAGGAATGGGCGGAAGTGACATTTGGCTTGAAAAAGGCGAAACCATGAGTGCGGATGATATGATAAAGGCAACGGTTGTTGTATCTGCCAACGATGCGGCGGTTGCGCTTGCGGAGCATATCAGCGGAAGTGAGGACGCTTTTGTTGAAAAAATGAACAGCCGTGCCAAAGAGCTCGGAATGAACGACACCGTTTTCAAAAACTGTAACGGACTTGACGAGGAGGGGCATATAACCTCTGCCTATGATGTTGCGCTTATGTCAAGAGAGCTTACAAAGCATGAGAAAATTTTTGACTACACATCAATTTGGCTCGATAATCTTCGTGGCGGTAAAACTCAGATTGTCAACACGAACAAGCTGTTGAAAACCTATAACGGAATTACGGGATTGAAAACAGGCACAACCAACGATGCGGGTTGCTGTATGTCTGCAACCGCAACAAGGGGAGATGTTTCACTGATAAGCGTTGTTCTCGGTTGTAAAACAGGCAAAGAGCGATTTGCAGATGCGGCGGCACTTCTTGATTACGGCTTTGCAAATGTTTCCGTGAAAGAATTAACCCTTCCCGAAGATATGCCGAAAAGCATTGAAGTGAACGGCGGTATGACCGACAGCGTAAAGCTTGAATGTAAGGTTTCTTCAAAAATAGTGGTTGACAAAGGAAACGGTGCTAAAATTACAACCGAAATCGACCTGCCCGACAAGATTGACGCTCCCGTTGAAAAGAATAGGAAGATAGGTACGCTTACATATCTTGTCAATTCAAAAAAGGTGCAGAGTTTTGATATTTGTGCAGGCGATTCTGTTCAAAAAACAAGCTTCGGCGCATTGCTTGAATATGTGTTTGCTTCACTGATTTCGCTTTGATTTTGTCGGAAAATCAAGCGTTTGTGCATTGTTATTAAAAGCAGTACAAAAAACAATGCGGGTTTATTTTAAAAATTCACAAATTGACCTTGCAAAAACGCTCATATTATAGTATAATAAAACAACAAAGATACTTATTGCGATTCTATTTTCGCTATAGGAATTTTGGAGGAATTTATAAATGGCAACAAAGTTAAATGACAAGTATTTAAGTGATTTTATCGGCGAACACGAATATGACGGTGTTGCTGCCGAAGTTAAAGCAGCTCACAAGGTGTTGCATGACGGCAGCGGTCTCGGCAACGACTTTTTGGGTTGGCTCAATCTTCCTACAGATTATGACAAGGAAGAGTTCGCACGCATCAAGAAGTGTGCAGAGAAAATCAAGAAAGATACTGATGTATTCATTGTAATCGGTATCGGCGGTTCTTACCTCGGCGCAAGAGCGGCTATTGAATTTCTTTCATCACAGAACTACAACCTTACCTGCAAGGACACACCGCAGATTTTCTTCACAGGTAACTCAATCAGTTCATCTGCACTTGCAGAAATCATGGAGCTTTGCGAGGGCAAGGATGTTTCCGTAAATATGATTTCCAAGTCAGGTACAACAACTGAGCCTGCCATCGCTTTCCGTGTGTTCCGTGAAATGCTCGAAAAGAAGTACGGTAAAGAGGGCGCAAGAGAGCGTATTTACTGTACAACTGATAAGGCTAAGGGTACACTCAAGGCTCTTGCCGACGAAGAAGGTTACGAAACATTTGTTGTTCCGGACGATGTAGGCGGCCGTTTCTCGGTTCTCACAGCAGTAGGTCTTCTTCCTATCGCAGTTTCGGGTGCTGATATTGACGCTCTTATGCAGGGTGCCGCAACAGCTCAGAAAGAATTTGACAACGATGATTTAAAGACAAACGATTGTTACAAATATGCTGCAATCAGAAATATGCTTTACCGCAAGGGCAAAACTATGGAAGTTATGGTTTCTTATGAGCCGGCTTACACAATGATGTCAGAGTGGTTCAAGCAGCTCTTTGCAGAGAGTGAAGGCAAGGATAACAAGGGTATTTTCCCTGCAAGCGTTATCTTCTCAACAGACCTTCATTCACTCGGTCAGTACATTCAGGACGGCAGACGCACAATGTTTGAAACTGTTGTTCTCTTTGATAAATGTAAAAAAGAAGTTACTCTCGGTACAGACCCGACAAATGTTGACGGTCTTAACTTCCTTTCGGGCAAGACAATGGGATTCGTAAATCAGAAGGCTTTCGAGGGTACAGTTCTCGCTCATAATGACGGCGGTGTACCGAACATTGTTCTTAATGTTCCCGAAATGAACGAATCAGAGCTTGGCTATCTCATCTACTTCTTTGAGAAGGCTTGTGCTATTTCAGGTTATATGCTCGGTGTTAATCCGTTTAACCAGCCGGGTGTTGAAAGCTACAAGAAGAATATGTTCGCTCTTCTCGGCAAGCCGGGCTATGAGGATCAGAAGGCTGCTCTTGAGGCAAGACTCGGATAATTTCTTAATAAAGTATAACAACGGAGGAACTAATTATGGTTACTTTACTTATCGGTAAAAAAGGAACAGGCAAAACTAAAAAGCTCATCTCTCTTGCTAACGAGGCTGTTGCCGCTTCAACAGGCAATGTTGTTGTAATTGAAAAAGGCTCAAAGCTCACATATGATGTTACACATAAGGCAAGACTTATTGATACAGAGCAGTATCTCATCAGCGGTTATGATATGCTTTTCGGTTTTATCAGCGGTATCTGCGCAGGCAACTATGATGTTACTGACATTCTCGTTGACTCAACATTCAAGATTTGCCCGGAGGCTCTTGCAGGCCTTGAAACCTTCACAAAGAAGCTTCAGGATCTTGCCGAAACTGCATCAACTAACATTGTTCTCCTTATTTCTGCTGACGAAAGCGAAATTCCGGAGTCAATCAATGCTGTTTGCAGAAAAGTATAATTGATACTTAAAAACAAACTTATCCCTCTCGTTTTTCGGGAGGGATTTTTGTATATACAACTGTATAAATTTAGCACCTCAGTCAATAATAGAAACGGAGGTGCTTTTTTATGAGCGATTATTATAACAACAGAAAGAAAAAACGCAGTCGCCGTGAAAAAATCGGATTTTACACGGCTTGCTCAATTTGTCTGATTGCCGTTTGCATGGCGGTGTACTCAACCTACAATACATTATCAGTGCCAAGTGCAAAAACTCCTGCCGCAACTCAAAGCAATGAGGTTAAGGTTAATGAAAATGTCACAGGTGTAACCCAAACCTTGCCCGAGGTTAAGCTTGATGTCGAAGTTCCTACCATTGCGGCAACCGAAGAACCGTCAACAAATCCGACAGAAAGTTCAAAAAACGCTCTTGAAACAATGCTTTCAACAGATTTGAGCCTGAACTATCCGCTTAATTCAAACAACGTTGTTCGTGAGTACAGCGAAAAAAGTGTTTATTTCAAAACTTTGAATGTATGGAAACCGCACACGGGAGTTGATTTCGGCGGTAAACTCGGCGATGATGTAACCGCAATGACTGGCGGAGTAGTTACTAATGTTTGTGAAGATAAAATGCTCGGCAAAATCGTTGAAATTTCAACCGACAATGTCATATGCAGATATTGCGGACTTGGCTCGGTCGATGTAAACAAGGGTGATTCAATCGATGTTGGGAAGAAGGTCGGTACAATCGGCGCAGTCCCCTTTGAGGCAGGGGACGAAAACCATATACACATTGAAGTGAAGATTGATGGCAAGTACGCCGATCCGCTTTCTTTTATAAATAACAATGAATAATTGCGATTTTGGCGCATACAATATTAATGCAAGCCCTCGTTTCGTTTTAAGGGGCAACAAAAAAGGCGGATACTTTTGATTGAGTATCCGCCTCTTTTTTTGATTTTATGTCAATGATAAAAAATCACGGTAAATAAATTAAAATTCTGTCCGAAAAGCGATTATCTTTCGCTCTCGTGCCATTCTTCGTTACCAAAGATAAAATCATCAAGATCCATAATGACAAATTTCATATAGTACACCTCCTTAATAAAACAATATAGTATATTCAGGAAATGCTCGAATATGAGTGTTATTTTTTATTTGAGTCACAAATATTGATGTAACTTATAATAATGTCAACGGCCTGATCAACTGTAATGTTAGTGCTGTTAAGGCACAAATCATAGTTGTCTGCAAGACCCCATTTTTTTCCTGAATAAAAACTATAGTAATTTGCTCTGTTCTTGTCTGCCTTCAAAACTGCCTGTTTGGCTCTGGCAGGGTCAATGTCCTGTCTGTCAACAGCTCTTTTAATTCTCTTATCAAGATCAGCATAAATATATACCTTCACAAGCTTCGGATTATCTTTAAGAACATAGTCGGCGCATCTACCGACTACAACGAAATTTTCCTTTTCTGCAAGCTGCTTGATAATCTTGTGTTGTAAAATATAAAGACGGTCATTAACCGGCAGGTCGCCCACTGAAGAAAAGTTGTTACCGTAATTGTACAATCCCACAGACAATGAATACAAAAGACTGTTGGTAGCTCTTTCGTCAGCATGCTTGAATACCTCGGGAGAAACACCGCTCTCTTTAGCGGCAATAGAAATGAGCTCCTTATCATAAAACGATATACCAAGCTTCTCGGCAAGTGCTTTACCGATATCGTGTCCGCCTGAACCATACTGTCTTGTAATGGCGATAATTTTATCAAAACTCATAACTAAACCTCCCGGTATTTGCAATTTGTAAAGTTGTACAGCAGCAACATTAAGTAGCTAAATGTCAAAACTATATCGCTTTACATATACTATAATAACACATTTTTGTGAAAAGTCCAGTCTTTAAACACATACTTTATGAAATTTGTACAATGTGAATAAATACGGGCGTTCTAAGTTATATAAAAAGACAATGGAAGAGCCAAGGCTCAGAGGCATGAAATAAAAAATCAATTTCTTTATTTATTACATATATATGTATATATAGGGGGATAAAGAGCAGTATATGTTAAGACAAAGGTAAGTAATGGTAAAAAGATATCAAAAATCATTCCAATATCCAAATAATGTAGAAGATTTGCCGATAATGTAAAAAAGATAAAAAAATTGTCAAAAAGGGGTTTACAAAAGGAAGAAGTGCTGATATAATATCAACTGTTGCGCTGAGAGGCGAGGCAGACAAGAGAAAACACAGACGGTGAAAGAGTGTGGAACGCACGGAAGTGGAGAGTCAACATTCAGGAAGTAATCGAAAGTGTTGCTCGGTTTTGATTTTAAAAGCTGAAAAAACTTTTTAAAAAACTTTTAAAAAGTGCTTGACAAAATCAAAACAACGTAGTATAATAGCTCTTGCACTGCTGAGGTTAGCGACTTCAAGCGAAGAAAGCAAACAAGCCTTGAAAGTGCGTAGGACCTTGAAAATTGAACAACGAGAAAATAGTAAAGAAACCCGTAATGACTTTGAGGAAAGCTCAAAGAATTACAGTGAGATGTACACTAAAAAGCATCAGGAATTACGGATATAGTCAGTGACATATTCGTCAATGAGCGATTAAAGCTCTGAAATTGATTTGAACGGTCGAAAGGCTGTTGAGATACAAATTTTAGAGAGTTTGATCCTGGCTCAGGACGAACGCTGGCGGCGTGCCTAACACATGCAAGTCGAACGGAACTGTTTTGAAAGATTTCTTCGGAATGAATTTGATTTAGTTTAGTGGCGGACGGGTGAGTAACGCGTGAGTAACCTGCCTTCAAGAGGGGGATAACATTCTGAAAAGAATGCTAATACCGCATGACATATCGGAACCACATGATTTTGATATCAAAGATTTTATCGCTTGAAGATGGACTCGCGTCCGATTAGTTAGTTGGTGAGGTAACGGCTCACCAAGACCGCGATCGGTAGCCGGACTGAGAGGTTGAACGGCCACATTGGGACTGAGACACGGCCCAGACTCCTACGGGAGGCAGCAGTGGGGGATATTGCGCAATGGGGGCAACCCTGACGCAGCAACGCCGCGTGAAGGATGAAGGTTTTCGGATTGTAAACTTCTTTTATTAAGGACGAAACTTGACGGTACTTAATGAATAAGCTCCGGCTAACTACGTGCCAGCAGCCGCGGTAATACGTAGGGAGCAAGCGTTGTCCGGATTTACTGGGTGTAAAGGGTGCGTAGGCGGCTTTGCAAGTCAGATGTGAAATCTATGGGCTCAACCCATAAACTGCATTTGAAACTGTAGAGCTTGAGTGAAGTAGAGGCAGGCGGAATTCCCCGTGTAGCGGTGAAATGCGTAGAGATGGGGAGGAACACCAGTGGCGAAGGCGGCCTGCTGGGCTTTAACTGACGCTGAGGCACGAAAGCGTGGGTAGCAAACAGGATTAGATACCCTGGTAGTCCACGCTGTAAACGATGATTACTAGGTGTGGGGGGACTGACCCCTTCCGTGCCGGAGTTAACACAATAAGTAATCCACCTGGGGAGTACGGCCGCAAGGTTGAAACTCAAAGGAATTGACGGGGGCCCGCACAAGCAG
>ERZ1026916.1278-NODE-1278-length-13238-cov-7.109004_pt1 | contig 13238 bp, 10 predicted proteins | sample MGYA00519465_ERZ1026916 | MGnify/ENA primary metagenome ERZ1026916 (study PRJEB26926, sample SAMN06164880) | human gut metagenome | biome: ENVO:00009003; feature: ENVO:2100002; material: ENVO:00002003 | host: Homo sapiens | place: USA | collected 2012 ... | reverse complement strand
AGAGTTCGTCGGCAGCGTCAGATGTGTATAAGAGACAGGCTCCTTACTGTTCTTTTCTCTTTTTGATTCAAGAATTTCCGGTGTATTCGGATCAAGCTTGTTTTCTATATTTTCAGTTGTTGCCTCAGCCGAACTTTCATTTTGTCGGTTCATCTTTCTTCAGCACTCCCTGCACAAGATATCTTCCGTCACCGCTGTTTAAGCATGTGCTTAAAACAAGAATTTTATCATCGGTAGTAAGCTCCGTATTTCTCTTGTTCACAGAAACAGAATGTGGGTTTTTAATCATATTGAGATAATCCGAAAATACATTGTCATTGGAAAAATCAAACGAATTCATAATGTGTCGGTTATCATATTCAAAAGCTGACACAATTTCGTATGTAAGCTTTCTGTCGGGAGTGTAAACATAGATGTACCTGTTCTTGTTAAAGAAATCGACATCATAAAAGCGATGGAGCGTTGCAAACATTGAGCCGTTTGCCATATTATGACCGTAAAGCACAGTCACTCTGTCGGAATAATCACGCTTGTTGCACATCTGCGAATAGATACTGCCCGAAAAGCTGTAATTCTTATAAATATCGTGGTCAAGATATAAGTTATCGTCAAGATGACTTTGCAAAACAGGATAATTTACATTTGTATTCGGAATGTAAATCCACGAATAAATGTCGCTGTTCTGCTGTTGAAGCGACTTGAAATCAATCGGATTTTCGACCTTTTTCACATTGATTGACGGTGAAGTCACTTCTGTTGCAGAGGTTGTACCGTTTTCAATGCCTGACGCATACGAGCCCGCGATGTTATCAAGACTTTTTCGTTCGTTATTTTCATTTAAGTTTTTAACGACTATGTACGCAAGTGTGCCGATAATTGCAGCCACAAGCAAAATAATCAAAGCTATAAGAAATTTGTTTCTTTTTCTGCTCATATCAAAAACTCCCAATCGGTTATATTGTATCATTTTTGTGTCAGTGTGTCAATTAATCATTACTTGTTAGTAAAATTTTATTACAATTTACAAACTACTACATCTGCAATACAAAACCTGATTATTCAAACATCTAATGAATAAAAAAGAGACTTCCTTATGAGAAGTCTCTTGATTTTTAGTTAAGGTTGGATTATTTGCTCTTTACAAGCTTAAATACAGCCGCACCGCAAGCCGCAAGAGAAAGAACTAAAATTGCATACGGTACAACATCGCTTGCGCCTGTCTTTGGTGAAGTTGTTGAATCATCTTTCTTTGCCGTAGCTGTAGCAACAGGACCTGTTGTGCCGCCGCTGCTTGCCTTACGGTAATAAGGAGTACAAACAAGGTCACCTGAAATAATAATATTCATATTAGCATCTGTATACTTGCTGTCGGTTCTAAAAGGACCGCCCGAAATTTCCCAGTGGTCAAAAGTATAGCCGTCATATGGAAGCGGCTCAATGTAAACATGCTGTTCGCCGTTTTCGTCAATACCTGTTGTGAACTTATAATTACCGTTACCGCCCTCTGTCGGAATAACTTCAACCTTATATTTGAATGTATTCGGCTGAGGACTTACGGCAGCAAATGCGGGAACTGCCGACAATAACATCATCATAACTGCAAATAACACAGCAATTATCTTTTTCATCACATAATCCCCCTAATTTAACCCATTCTAACTTTGGGATATGATACTATTCAAAATTTATACTTGATTATAGCACATATTCATTTATGTGTAAAGTCTAAAGGAACAAAAACATTTTTTAAATACAACCAAAAATATGGGCTGTTTCTTGTTAAAAACGCAAAAAATACAGCTTTTTTACACCTAAAGCTATTGCATATAAACTGCTGAAAATGTATAATAAGGGGGAGTAATTTTAATTACCTTGAAAGGAAAACTATTATGAATATTTCATCAATACAGGAACAGATTCTCAAGCTGAAAAAGGAAAAGGATGTCTGTATTCTTGCCCACAGCTATCAGGCGCATGAAATTCTTGAAATTGCAGATTACACAGGCGACAGCTACAAGCTGAGTGTTGACGCAAGCAAAGCCGAAAACAAGAACATTCTTATGTGCGGTGTAAGATTTATGGCTGAAACCTGCAAAATTCTTTCACCTGAAAAAACTGTTTACCTTGCACAGCCTGTTGCCGGCTGCAGTATGGCAGACCAGATGGACAAACAGCTTATTTCTCAGGTTAAGAAAATGTATCCCGATTACACAGTTGTTGCATATATCAATACTACGGCAGAACTCAAAACAATTTGCGATGTATGCGTAACAAGCTCATCGGCTGTTAAAATCGTAAACAATCTTGACAATAAGAACATTCTCTTTATCCCTGACTGCAACCTCGGAGACTATGTTGCAAAGCAGTGCCCCGACAAGAACATCAAGCTTCTCAACGGAGGTTGTCCGATTCATGCCTGCGTAAATGTTGAGGATGTTAAGAAGGCTAAGGAGCTTCATCCGAACGCACTCGTTCTTGTTCATCCCGAATGCACTCCCGAAGTTGTTGCTATGGCTGATTATGTCGGCTCAACATCAGGCATAATGAATTATGCAAAGGAATCCGATGCAAAGGAATTCATTATCGGTACAGAAATCAGCATTGCCGAACATTTGCAGTATGAATGTCCGGACAAGAATTTCTACGGTCTTACATTAAAGCTCATCTGCCCAAATATGAAATCAACAACACTTGTTGATGTTTACAACTGCCTTAACGGCAACGGCGGAGAGGAAATCAAGCTTGACGATCAGACTATCACAGACGCAAGAAAGTGCATTGACGAAATGATCAGACTCGGCTGATAAATTACTTATGAACGCAAATCTGTTCGGGAGGAATAAATGACTAACAAAGCATTGATTGCAATGAGCGGAGGAGTTGACAGCTCGGTTGCCGCATTTCTTACCAAGGATATGGGATATGACGCAACGGGCATTACCCTCAAGCTCTTTGATAACGAAGATATCGGTGAAAAGCGAGAAAAAACCTGTTGTTCTCTTGATGACATTGATGATGCAAGGAGAGTTTGCCTCAAGCTTGGCATTCCCTACTATGTCTATAACTTCAAGGACAGCTTTAAGGAAAATGTAATCGACCGCTTTATCAGAGCCTATGAAAACGGTACAACACCGAATCCGTGCATTGACTGCAACCGCTTTATCAAATTTGAAAAGCTCATTCGCCGTGCAGAAGAGCTTGACTTTGACTGCGTTGTCACGGGGCATTACTCAACAATTGAGTATGACAAGGGTGCAGACCGCTATTTGCTGAAAAAATCGGTTGACAGCACAAAAGACCAAAGCTATGTGCTGTACTGTCTTACACAAAGACAGCTTGCAAAAACACTTCTTCCTCTTGGCACATATACAAAGGAAAAGGTGCGTGAAATTGCAAATGAGCTTGGTTTGATAAACGCACGAAAACACGACAGTCAGGACATTTGCTTTGTTCCCGACGGGGACTATGCAAAATTCATTGAACAGTACACGGGCAGAACTTATCCTAACGGTAATTTTGTTGATACCAAAGGTCATATTCTCGGTGAACACAAGGGAATTATTCGTTACACCGTAGGTCAGCGAAAAGGTCTTGGACTTGCACTCCCCCACCCTATGTATGTTAAGGAAAAGAATCTTGACACCAACGAGGTTATTCTCTGCGATAACAACGAGCTTTTCTCAAAGGAGCTTTATGCAACGGACATAAACCTCATCACCTGTGACAAAATCGACAAACCGATTAAAGTCAAGGCGAGAGTTCGTTACAGCCAGCCCGAAAAGGACGCAATCGTTGAACAGATTGACGATAACACCCTGCACATTGTCTTTGACGAACCTCAAAGAGCAATCTCAAAAGGTCAGGCAGCAGTCCTCTATGACGGTGAATATGTAGTTGGCGGCGGAACAATTATATAAAGTTTTATAATTATGATGATTTTAGAGAGCGTGATTTCACGCTCTCTTTTTAGATTGATAGCATTGCGATTGTATTTCAGACAGGAGAACACGGTTCGCCCCTACAGATTACACACTATTTTCATCTCCTCAAAACATTTTATTAAACAAAAAATTTCATCAAGGCGGGCGTCCGATGAACGCCCCTACTTCAAACATAAAAAGTCGGCAAGACAGTTTAATTTGCGTACTGTCTTGCCGACTTATATTTTTACTTATTTACACTTTTTCAAAAAATGATTACCATGTGCCGACATAAGCATGACCCTGTGAATCATACTGCGACTCTGTATAATAATTGAGCGAAGTGCCGTCAAAACCGATATCAATGGTCTGACTCGAACCGTTTGTGAAAATAATGTAATCTACAGTTTTCGGAACTTCAACCGAGTAAACCTTCTGACCATAGTCATTTGTGTTGAGATATGTCATCGCAACGCCCGGCCATGATTTTGTAGATGTACCGTCTTCAGCCCATGAGTAGCAGTAGAGTGTACCATCCCAGTTGAGTGAATCCGTAAACTTAACTGTATAGGTTGATGACGGAGTGGTTGTAGGCTCTGTAACAGGAGCTGTTGTTGCAGGAACAGTTGTCGGAGCAACTGTCGGCTCTTCTGTTGCCGGCTCGGTAACAGGGGCGGTTGTCGGAGTAACTTCCGACTCATAGTAAGTGCCGACATTTCCGTGACCGTCAAGCTTTGTGACATACATCTGAATGTATGTTGCGTCTTTAACGCTTACGATATCATTCTCGCCGTCAGCGTCACATCTTGCGGCTGCGATAAGAGCCTTATCTGAGAGTGTTATAAGCTTCACAATGTACTTCTGAACCGCTGTTGCGTCAAGTACATTAATCGCACCGTTGAGATTAACATCACCGATAAGGATTTTTTCCGTCGGCTGTGTAACGGGGGCTGTGGTAGGAGTTACCGTTGAAGGAGCAGTTGAAGGACGCTCCGAGGATGTGTAAAGATAAACAACATTGATAATACCCGATGAAAGGTTGCCTGACGCATTTACGGGAGCAATAACATCTGTTCTGCCCGAAAGCGGAGAAGTTTTGTATGTATCGTCTGAAGAAACCTTTGACTGAATTAAAATTTCATCATCGGCAATCTTTTCACCTGTTGCGGCGTCAATGTGGCTTGTGATAACCTTACTGCTAAAGCTGAGTTTCTTATTCTGAACCCATGCCTCGCCCGAAACAAGGTAGCCTGTCTCGTTTGCACCCGGCTCCTGCTGTGAGTTTGTGTGGAACATTACATATGAGCTTGGTGCAGGAATTGTGCATTTGAGCCATCCGTTGCCCTCACTTGTCATAACAGTTGCGTTGTTCCACTTGCCGTTAGGCTCTTCGCCGCCGTCTGTGTAAGCATAGCAACGAACATTTGACCAGTTGTTTGAGTTATAGTAGTGAACAACCGAACTTGTGCTGTCAAGTGCCTTATAAACAAAGTTAATGGTTGTGTTAGTACCGTTAAATGTACCTGTCGTGTTGGCAGGATACTTGTCTGTGTCAAGCTGATAGCCTTGAATTGATGTGAACGGAACGCTGTAGCTGTCGCCTTCACGATACTTTGTTGAAACGGTGTCCTTAATTGACTCACCGTTTTCGTCAACATAATTTACCGTAACATAGCCTGAACGAATACCGCTGGAGCTGTAAACATAAGTTACATTGTAATTCTTTCCGCCTGTAACAGTACCCGAAGTTACACCCTGAGTATCCTTGAGAGCGTAGTCATAAAGGATGGTTGTGTCGGGGTAAGTACGGTATGTTGTACCGTCTGCATATTTCGCTGTTGATGTTTTGAGAACATTTCCGCTGTCATCAATATGTTTGATTGTTACCGTACCGAATGTTTTTTCACTAACCTTAAGGTTGTTGAATGTTGAACTCTGAACAAGCACACAGGCGCTGTTTGCAGGAACTGTATATGTGTTGCCCGAAACTGTGCCAAGACTTTTAAGACCTGCCGTCGTACCGTCTGCAACTACTGTCCAGCCGCTGCCGTCAAGTGTAATCGGCCAATCATTTGTTGAACTTGCGTTTACAAGAACACAAACCTTGCCCCACTCATTTGACTTGTTGTTTGAATATGTGTAAGCAACAACATCACCGTGTGTTGACTGGAATGAAGGAGTGTTGAATGTTGAACTCTTCATCGGAGAATAGTTTTCTCTGATTTCAAGAAGTCCCTTGTAATAAGCGGCAACATCCGAGTAGGTCTTTACTCTTGACCAATCAATCTCATTTATTGCGTCGCTTGATTTGTAACTATTTGTATCACCCTGTTTTGTACGGCAAAATTCCGAGCCTGCCGTCATAAACGGGATACCCTGTGAAGTAAGGAGAAGTCCCATTACTTTCTTAACCTGTCCCCTGAGTGATGAAGATGTTGAATTCCAGCTTGATGAGCCGTTACTCTTTACAATTTTATCCCAGAGGATAAGGTTATCGTGAGCGTCGGCATAAGCAATTGTCTGTGAAGGAGCCTGAGCCGAAAAGCCCTTGCCCGTTACACCGTTTGCAACCGTTCCGGCCTTATCGGTGTTGCCCTGAACAAATCCCTTATCGGAACCGTCTGTGCTTCCCTTAATTGCATCACGGTAGCTGTCGCAGAACATACCTACTCTTGAGTTGAGTGAACCTGCCTTTGACTGCGAGCAACCGTCGGAAATTGCAACTGAACCGCCTGTCCACGGTTCACCGTACATAAGAATCTTTTTACCCGAACCGTCTGAATAAAGTCCGTCAAGAGCAGAACGGATATCGTTCATTGTTGTGATATCGTGAATACCCATAAGGTCAAAACGGAAACCGTCAATGTGGTATTCCTCCGCCCAATACTTTACGGATTCAATCATATACTTTCTGTACATCAGCTTATCTGACGCAGTTTCGTTACCGCAGCCTGAACCGTTTGAATATGCTGATGATGAATGCATTCTGTAGTAGTAACCCGGAACAGTTCTGTTAAAACAGGAATCGGTTGAGAATGTGTGATTGTAAACAACATCCATTACAACTGAAATTCCTCTGTCATGAAGAGCCTGAATCATCTGCTTGAACTCAGTGATTCTTGTGTTGCCGTCATAAGGGTTTGTTGAATATGAACCCTCGGGAGCGTTATAGTTCACCGGATCATACCCCCAGTTACGGTTTGAAGAAGAACTTGCAACATCTTCCTTTACCGAACCGTAATCATAAACAGGCATAAGCTGAACGCAGTTAATGCCCTGCTCAACGAGGTAGTCAATGCCTGTTGAAACGGCTGATGAACTTGTGTCTGAATTAAGAGTTGTTCCGCCCTCGGCAAATGCAAGGTACTTGCCCTTGTTGTCCTCACTCACACCCGAGTTTTTGGAAACTGAAAAATCTCGCACATGAACTTCCCATACAGCCGCCTCGGATGCGCTGTTAAAGAGAACATGCTTATCGTCCGACCAACCGCTCGGATCGGTTGAGTCAAGGTCAACAACCATTGTACGGTTGCCGTTTACACCGACAGCCTGTGAGTAAACATCCTGTGTTTCCTTGGTTGTGCCGTTTACTGTTACAAGATATGTGTAATATTTGTTTTTGTAATCACCGCTCAGATTAAGTGACCAAACACCTGTTGAGCTGTCTTTTTTCATATCATAGGTGCCGATTGCCGAAGCGCCCGCCTCGTTGTCAGAACCTGTTGTGTAGAGCTTGAGCTTTACGGATGAAGCATCAGGTGACCAGGTTTTCCATGTTGTGGAAGTTTTGCTGTACACTGAACCGAGTCCCGATTCGTTATACGCTTTGCTTGCATAGCTTTCAAGATAGTTTGCATTGTAATAATTGCCTGCTGAAACCGATTCATCGCTTGTTACTGCCGCATTTGAGGCAAAGACCGACATACCTGCAATCATGGACAGAGAAAGAAGAATCGATAATGGTTTGCGTAATCTCATATTTTCACTCCTAAATATTATTTCGCACAAAGTACCGCACGATAACTATATTTTAACATTTATAAATACCGTATTTTTCCTATTGAGAACTAAAAAAGCATCCTAAAGCCAAACTTTAAGAACGCTTTTTATACATTATGCACAAATAAAGACTGATGCAAAGCAATAATCAGCTATTATTATTGCAATATTTCAGCAATTAACTGTTATTGTTTTGTGATTCACCAAATAATCAGCTGCCTGCCGATTCATACGCTTTTATTCCTCTGTTCCACACAATCAGCGAAATTCCGAACAAGGCAAGCGAAATCAGTACAGTTCCCAAAACACAGAACCAGCCGTTTTCACCTCTCAAAAAGAAGCTTGCAGGATAGTAAGCCGTAAAAGCAAACGGAATAACATAGGTAATAATCACCTTGATAAAATCGTTGTAGATTGTAACGGGATACTTTGCAAAATCGTTTACGGCATAAAACATATGCGTAATGTGACCGCTCTGTTTTGTCCAGAATGAAATTGCGGAAGTGAGAATTTTGACCGAGGTGTAAATCAGCACGGCAAACGGAACAAGCAAGAGCAAAATCAACGCTCTCTGCCACACAATATTTGCTCCGATTCTTATAAGGCTGTAGGTAATCAGAATTATGCCCATAAGAAGTTCGCCGAAAGCATCAACCTGAAACTTTTCAACAGTCACATAGAAAAGGCTGTTAATCGGTCGGGTGAGGTACTTGTCAAAATCGCCCTTGCGGACAATGCTGTAGCCAATCATCCACAGGTTGTCAAAGAACATATGGTCAATCGCTTTCGGAATAAGACTGAAACCGTAAATAAACAGAATCTCGTCAAATGTCCAGCCGGCAAGGTCGGGAATCTGTGAAAAAATTATTCCGATAAAAAGAATCTCAACAGCCTGACCAAGCAGAAATCCGATTGCACCAACGGTAAAATCCACCTTGTATTCCATAAGTCTTTTAAGGTGCTGTGAAATAAAAATACGGTGAAGTCTGAATACTCTTTTCATAATATCAGCCTCCCTGTATGCAAAGATGCTTCATTGCGAAATGCCATATCAGCTTTGAAACAAGCACAAAAACTGCGAGCCATAAAGCCTGCAAAAGCATTGAAAACGCAATTTGAAGCGGTGAATACATATTCATATAAATCATTACGGGAGTGTAGGAAAGGCTTGCAAACGGCAGATATGTAAGCACGGTCTGCAAAACATCGGGCATGAATGCAAGCGGAATTGTACTGCCCGAAAGGAATCCTACGATAACATCCTTGATTAGGTTTGTTCCCCACAAATTCTTGAGGAAAAACGCAAGAAAGCCGTAGCAGACATTGAAATAAAAGTTAATAAGATATGCAAGCTGAAGTGACACAAAAAACAGCACAAAGCTTAAAATATTAAACTGAACCGCACCCGTAATTACAAAGCGGTAAATTTCAACCCCGAGGACAATCGGCACAAACATAATCGAGTAGTTAATCACCTTGTTGCCGAGTTCCTGAAAAAGAAAGCACATATCAAACGAACATGGCTTAATCATTCTCATACTAACCGAACCGTCAACAATTTCTTCTCCGAGTGCAAACGCACCGTCACTGAATGAAAGGTAGCCTGTCAGGAATGATATGAACACATAAACGGTCATATCTTCCATTGTAAAGCCCATAAAATTCTGATTTTGCGAGCTGTTAAAAACGGCTTTCCAAATAAAGTACATTACAAAGCATTTGAAAATTTCACCGATAAGAAAAAAGATGAAATTCGCCCTGTAAGCCATTGCACTCTGCACACCTGCACGAGAAAACGGCGAGTAGGTTTTAAAGAGTTTTTTCATCTACACACCCTCCTTGTAAATACGGCGGATGATTTCTTCAATATCGGCATCTTTAACGCTTATGTCGCTGACATCAATGCTGTTGAGGGTGTATTTGAGAACCTCCTGAACAGACACTTTCTGACTGTTGAAACGAACCTTAACTTCAACACCGTCACTTTCAACGGCGAGGTCATCGTCCGAAAGCGAGAAAGTTTTTGCATAATCAAGAGCGGAAAGTGCGTCCTGATTTTTAAGTTCAAAGCAAAGCTCACGCATTTGTCCGTACTTGTGCTTCAAATCATTGATAGGACCGTCATAAACCTTTTTGCCTTTGTCAATCATAACAATTCGGTTGCACAGAAGTTCAATGTCGGAGAGGTCGTGGGTTGTGAGAATAACAGTTGTTCCCTCCTCCTCATTGATTTTCTGAATAGCCCTTCTGATGTTATCCTTAACAACAACATCAAGACCGATTGTCGGCTCGTCAAGAAAGAGAACCTTGGGATTATGCAGCATTGATGCGGCAATGTCTGCCCTCATCCTCTGACCGAGTGAAAGCGTACGAACAGGACTTGTGATAAAAGATTCAAGGTCAAGCACTTCATTGAGAAATGCCATTCGCTCTTTGTAGTCCTTATCAGAAACTTCATAGATTTCTTTCAGCACGGCATAGGTTTCACGCAATGCCAAATCCCACCAAAGCTGAGTTCTCTGACCGAACACTACACCGATTTCTTTAACATATTCTTTTCTGTTTTTGTAGGGAATCTGACCGTTAATCATACACTCACCCGAAGTCGGGGTAAGGATACCCGTGAGCATTTTGATTACGGTACTTTTGCCTGCACCGTTAGGTCCGATGAATCCCAGAATTTCGCCCTTTTCCACCTCAAAGGAGATGTTATCAACAGCCGTTATAATCTCCGTTTTGGGTTTGAACAGTGACTTTACGCTGCCCTTGAGGCCGGGCTCTTTGATAGTCTTTTTGAACTCTTTTCGTAAATTTTGAACACTTATCATATTCTTCTCCTCATTAACCAGTTGCCCCATTGAAAAGACACGAGTTTCAAAAAGGATACTGAAAATTTGCAGCCTTTTAACGGATAATATTGTAGCATTCAGCCGAGTAGCAAAGCAAGTATATATTAGTTTACATTCCACCGAAAAATCAGTTTTCACGGCAACTGTCGGTTGCATTGCTCAATGTTCAATATTCAAGGCTGTGTTTATTGCTTTTAACGGCTAAGCAATATTTGCACAAACAACCACAAGTTAAAGTCTGTACAACCCGATTATACAGGAATTATATAACATTTGCAATACTTTATTACATATTATTAAGATTTTATCGAACTAAAGTTTTTATTGTTATATAATTCTTTAACTCTATTATTAATTACATCCTCTTTTCCAATTAATAATATTTCTGTTGACTGACTTACTTCATTAACTGCTTTTACAGCTCCTTTTATATTGGCATCTGGGGCATTATCCCCGCCCATTGCATCTAGCAGTATAATCATATTTGTTTCCTCCAATTAGTAAATTTTGACTTATTTATTTTATTATTTCTTTAATAAAAAAGCAATAGTTTCTGACCAAATAGTTTAGTTTTATATATCCAATTTTACAAAAAAAGAGGTACATCATAAAGATGCACCCCTATCTTTTATAATATTATTCAAATATTTTAGAAACAACACCTGAACCTACTGTTCTACCACCTTCACGGATAGCGAATCTTAATCCTTCTTCCATAGCGATAGGTGTGATTAGTTCGATTGTCATGTCTACGTTATCTCCTGGCATAACCATTTCTGTTCCAGCAGGTAATTCGATAACACCTGTAACGTCTGTTGTTCTGAAATAGAATTGAGGTCTATATCCATTGAAGAATGGTGTATGTCTTCCACCTTCTTCTTTTGTTAATACGTAAACTTGTGCTGAGAATTTTGTATGTGGATGTATTGATCCTGGTTTAGATAATACTTGTCCTCTTTCGATATCTGTTCTTTGGATACCTCTTAAAAGAACACCAATGTTGTCTCCAGCTTCTGCTTGGTCTAATAATTTTCTGAACATTTCTACACCAGTAACAACTGATTTTTTCTTTTCTGTTGATAATCCAACGATTTCAACTTCGTCAGAAACTTTAACTTCTCCTCTTTCTACTCTACCTGTAGCAACTGTTCCTCTACCAGTAATAGAGAATATATCTTCTATTGGCATTAAGAATGGTTGATCTACTGGTCTTTCTGGTGTTGGGATATAGCTATCAACTGCATCCATTAATTCTTTTATTGGTTTATAAACTTCGTCATTAGGATCTTTAGATGTACTTTCTAGTACTTTTAAAGATGATCCTTTTATAACTGGGATATCGTCTCCTGGGAAACCATATTCTGTTAATAAGTCTCTAACTTCCATTTCAACTAAGTCTAATAATTCTGGGTCGTCTACCATATCACATTTATTTAAGTAAACAACGATATATTTAACACCAACTTGTCTTGCAAGTAAGATGTGTTCTCTTGTTTGTGGCATTGGTCCATCAGCTGCAGAAACAACTAAGATAGCACCATCCATTTGAGCAGCACCTGTAATCATGTTCTTTACGTAGTCTGCGTGTCCTGGGCAGTCAACGTGTGCATAGTGTCTGTTTTCTGTTTCATATTCAACGTGTGCTGTGTTAATTGTGATTCCTCTTGCTTTTTCTTCTGGAGCACTATCGATTGCATCATATGCTTCGAAGTTAGCTCTTCCTAATAATGATAAGTATTTTGTAATAGCTGCTGTTGTTGTTGTTTTACCATGGTCAACGTGTCCGATTGTACCAATGTTAACGTGTGGCTTTGATCTAACAAATTTTTCTTTAGCCATTTTTATTCCTCCTTTAATTTTTTGAGATTTTACATCTCTATATTTTATTTTTCTTTTTGACGCATTTATTTTTCGAACATCATTTTATACTATAATCTTTAAAAAATCAAGTATATTACTAAATATTATTCGCTTTTCTTTCCTCTTGAAGCTACAATTTGTTCTAATACAGATTTTGGAACTTCTTCATAGTGTGATGGTTCCATAGAGTATGTTCCTCTACCTTGTGTTTTTGAACGTAAGTCTGTAGCATAACCAAACATTTCTGATAATGGAATAAATGAGTGAATTTCTTGCATTCCGTCATTTCCCTCCATACCTTCCATTCTTCCACGTCTAGAGTTTACGTCTCCAATAACATCTCCCATATATTCTTCTGGAACTGTTATTTCTACTTTCATAATAGGTTCTAGGATAACAACACCTGCTTGTTTACATCCTTCTTTGAATGCCATAGATGCTGCAATTTTGAAAGCCATTTCTGAAGAGTCAACTTCGTGGTAAGATCCATCTACTAATGTAGCTTTGAAATCTATAACTGGGTAACCAGCTAAATATCCACCTTCAGCTGCTTCTCTTAAACCCTGTCTCTTATACACATCTCCGAGCCCACGAGACAGGCAGAAATCTC
>ERZ1026916.1274-NODE-1274-length-13296-cov-6.891096_pt1 | contig 13296 bp, 10 predicted proteins | sample MGYA00519465_ERZ1026916 | MGnify/ENA primary metagenome ERZ1026916 (study PRJEB26926, sample SAMN06164880) | human gut metagenome | biome: ENVO:00009003; feature: ENVO:2100002; material: ENVO:00002003 | host: Homo sapiens | place: USA | collected 2012 ... | reverse complement strand
CGGCATACGAGATTTCTGCCTGTCTCCTGGGCTCGGAGATGTGTATAAGAGACAGATATTTATTTAGCCATTCAAGTATTCATAATTAAGGCTCTTTGCATAAAAAAAGAGAACACAAAAATGTGTTCTCTTACATAGTAAATTAATTATATTTACGTTTTCTTGCAGCCTCTGATTTCTTCTTGCGTCTTACGCTTGGCTTCTCATAATGTTCTCTCTTACGAATCTCCTGCTGGATTCCTGCCTTAGCACAGTTTCTTTTGAATCTGCGTAATGCACTATCCAATGATTCGTTCTCTTTAACGATTACATTTGACATTTCACACCTAACCTCCCTCCAGTTGTAGATTGTGCAAAACAACTGTTTGGGTATATTTTGAAAGACATGGCAAATAACCAGTCTCATGTTCGCACAACTACGATTATATCATATAATCGAAATTCGTCAACTAAAAAATAGATTATTTATGCAAATAATTATAACATTGATGCAAGTGTTTCTTTAGCAGTCTCAAAAGCCTTTTCAATTCCGGCTGGATTCTTTCCACCGGCCTGAGCCATATTAGGACGTCCGCCGCCGCCGCCACCTACACATGGTGCTGCTGATTTTATAATATTACCTGCATGAACTCCGGCTTTAACAATATCATCTGTTGCGGTAACAATAAGATTTACCTTATCGCTTCCCATTACAGAAGCTAAAACCACAACACCGGAACCAATCTTTGATTTAAGGTCATCAGAAAGGTTACGAAGTTCGTTCATGTCTACATCATTAAGTTTTACGGCAAGGAACTTAACTCCATTAACATCCTCTGCCTGATTAAGAACGTCTCCCAGTGCTTCGTTTGCAGCTTTATTTTTAAGACTTTCTATTTCGGAATTAAGTGATTTTATCTCAGCCTGCATATGTGCAATCTTTTCTTCAACGTTAGCAGGTGTTGCCTTTGCAGCCTTGCATATATCGTTATATTTTTTTTCTATATCTTTATAATATGCAAATACACCATTGCCTGTTAAAGCTTCAATTCTTCTCACACCTGCAGCTACACCTGACTCAGATACAATCTTAAATGAATTGATAAGTCCTGTATTGCTTACATGTGTACCACCACAGAATTCCTTAGAAAAATCACCCATACATACAACTCTTACGGTATCACCATATTTCTCATTAAATAATGCCTTGGCACCTGTTTTCTTTGCATCTTCGATAGCAAGCACTTTAGTCTCTACATCTATTGATTTTGCAATCTGTTCATTAACGATGGCTTCAACCTTCTCTATCTCTTCCTCTGTCATAGGCTGGAAATGGGTAAAGTCAAATCTTAACCTGTCAGGCGTAACAAGTGAACCTGCCTGCTCAACGTGATTACCAAGCACAATTCTTAAAGCTTCCTGTAACAGATGTGTCGCACTGTGGTTCTTGGCTGTATCAATACGTTTCTTTTCATCTACTGTAAGTGTAACCTTATCACCAACGTTAAAAGAACCTGCCGTAACTTTACCTACATGTCCGACTCTTCCGCCCTTTAATCTGATTGTATCAATAACTTCAAATACCGAACCATTGCATGTGATAACGCCTGTGTCACCCTGCTGTCCACCCATTGTAGCATAAAATGGTGTCTTATTAACGATAATAGTTCCTTCCATACCTTCTGCAAGAGTATCTGTTATGTCTTCTGAAGTTGTAAGAACCGTAATCTCTGATTCAGTTTCAAGTGTATCGTAACCGACAAACTCTGAAGTTATCCTTGTATCAATCTTATCATAAACAGTTGCATCAGCTCCCATATAATTAGTCTCTTTACGGGCACCTCTTGCGGTCTCTTTCTGTTTATTCATCGCATTGTTAAATCCGTCCATATCAACAGTAAATCCTTTTTCTTCAAGAATCTCGTTGGTAAGGTCTATAGGGAATCCATAAGTATCATAAAGTCTGAACGCATCTTCTCCGTCAAGACAAGTCTTACCCTCTTTAACAAGACGGCTCTCAAGGTCAGATAAAATTACAAGGCCCTGGTCGATGGTCTTATTGAAATTTTCTTCCTCTGTTGTAAGAACTTTAAGAATAAGTTCCCTCTTCTCATCAAGCTCAGGATATCCGTCCTTGCTGCTGTCAATAACTGTTGTTGCAAGCTTGGCAAGGAAAAGCCCGTCTATGCCAAGAGTTCTTCCGTGTCTGGCAGCTCTTCTTAAAAGTCTCCTTAAAACATATCCTCGTCCTTCATTAGAAGGAATAATACCATCAGATGCCATAAATGTAACTGAACGGATATGATCTGTTATAAGTCTGATAGATACATCCTTATGCTCGTCCGTCATATAAGTAACTCCGGCAAGTTCGCATATCTTGTCACGGATTGCTTTCATGGTATCAATATCAAATACCGAATCCACATCCTGCACAACAACGGCAAGTCTTTCAAGACCCATTCCTGTATCAATATTCTTTTGCTTTAATTCTGTATAATGATGATGTCCGTCACTTTCAAACTGTGTAAATACATTGTTCCAGACTTCCATAAAACGGTCACAGTCACAACCTACTTTACAGTCAGGCTTTCCACAACCGTACTTGATTCCTCTGTCATAATATATCTCTGAACATGGACCACATGGACCTGCACCATGTTCCCAGAAATTATCACAATCGCCGTTCTCATCCCTGTAGAATCTTGTTATTCTCTCAGCAGGTACACCCACTTCCTTAGTCCAAATATTAAAAGCTTCATCATCATCGGCATAAATTGAAGGATAAAGTCTGTCTTCTTCCATTCCGATTACTTTTGTCAGAAATTCCCAAGACCAGTTAATTGCTTCATGTTTGAAGTAATCACCAAATGAGAAGTTACCAAGCATTTCAAAAAATGTAAGATGTCTCGCTGTCTTGCCCACATTATCAATGTCACCTGTTCTTATACATTTCTGACAGGTTGTTACTCTTCTTCTTGGAGGTATCTCCTGTCCTGTAAAATAAGGTTTCAAAGGAGCCATACCTGCGTTGATAAGTAAAAGACTGTTATCATTCTGAGGAACAAGTGAAAAACTGTTCATCTTAAGATGTCCTTTGCTTTCAAAAAATTCAAGATATTTTCTTCTTAATTCATTCACGCCATACTTTATCATGGCTATTTCCTCCTGTTACTGCATGGTTGAACCGGTATCATCTGTTATATTGTTATCGCTACCGGCTGATTCCATTTCTTTTTTCTTATCATGATGTTTGCGAAGTTTTACTCCGAGAAAAATTGCAAGTGCAATCATAGCAGTTATAAATACAAGCCTGAGCACTTCAAAAAAAACATCATTAAGTAAATCATATATATCAGCTAATATCATATCATGACCTGCCTTTCTTCCTGTAAACTACACACTTTATTAATGGTAGCACATTCAGACAATGTTTTCAAGTGTCACATCATCAGCAAGATTATCTCCGTCAGCGGCACTTGTTGCCAGCATATCGCATTTTTCGTTCATTGCATGTCCGGCATGACCCTTTACCCAAACAAATTCTACATTGTGGTTTTCCTTGGCTTTAAGGAGTCTTTTCCACAAATCGGGATTCTTGACGGGTTCATTTTTCCCTCTTTTAAAATCTTTAGCTATCCATGAATCAATCCACTTCTGCCTGAATGCATCCACAAGATATTTTGAATCGGAATATAATGTCACATTGCATGGAGCCTTAAGTGCTTCAAGTCCTGCGATTGCCGCCATAAGTTCCATACGGTTATTGGTGGTTTTTTTGTAACCCTGTGATAATTCTTTATGATGGACAATACCGTTTTTGTCAGTATATTCCAAAACAACGCCATATCCTCCGGGACCGTTTGGATTACCCCTTGCGGCACCATCGGTATATATAATAACATTATTCAAATCTAATTCCTCCAGACTCCTGTTTCTATGAATCTTTCTGCCCTTTGTTCAGCCTTGTTGATTATATTCTTATCATATCCGATTATTTCAAGAAGCTTTATGGCATTTCTCGAAGTTGCTTTTCCTTTTTGTATGATGTAAGAAAAAATAACATTCCCGTCCGTAACTTCTTCTGAAAAATGATAGTTATCATAGTGTTCTGAAAGCAGATCGGTAAGCTCTATATCATGGGTCGCTGCAAAGCACATAACATTATTCTCCGCAAGATTCTTAAGAATCTCTGTGGACGCGGCAATTCTTTCAACCGTATTTGTTCCCCTTAAGACTTCGTCGATAAAGCATAAAACCCTGACATTGCCGGTTGTTGCGGCATCAACAATTCTTTTTAGGGATTTAATTTCCACAATATAATAACTCTCTCCCGAATCAAGGTCATCGCTTAATGCCATTGATGACATAACCTGATAAAATCCGGCTCTGTAGAGTTCACACGGACATGTGTATACAGATTGGGCAAGTATTGCATTAATTGCAACCGATTTAAGAAAAGTTGACTTACCTGATGCATTAGAGCCGGTTAAAAGAACCGGACCATCCGTATAAATTGAATTAGCAACCGGCTCTTTTATGGAAAGATGGTATAAATCCTTGATTTCCATTTTACTGCTTTTCACAAATTCCGGCTTAGTATAGTACGGAAGAAGATGCCTGAAATTGGCAATGCTGATCATTGCTTCGATTTTACCCAGGACACCCATAAAATCATATATCTCTTCCTTGCTGTTATCAAGCTGTCTTAACATATTGTTAAATCTGATTAAATCAACATGTGTGAACATTCTTACATATTCCATAAGTATCTCGGAAATATTACCGGATGTTCCCTTTCCTGATACAAGCAGCCACGAATTTCGTGTTATTCTGCTGAATTTCGTTATATATTTTTTCAGTTCCGTGTTATATGGCTCAAGTTCGGCAATATTAAGTGATGTTATACGCCTTGAGGCATTAACCATGCTTACAATATGTCTTATACATACAAAAAACGAATCAATTCTCGCTTTAGTCTTATAGTAGCTTACAATACTTATTCCTACTGTTACAAGTATAAGAAGTATGCCAATGGTAGCATCCACAAATACAGTAAAAAAAACTGCCGCAATTATACATAGAAGATTGACAAAATGATTAAAGTTGGACGATGGTTTTAACTGCAAAAGCCTGTCCACATGGTCGGTTATTGATATCTTTCTTGTAAAACCGATTTTTGTAAAACACTGCATAATAAGTGTTCTTTCATTGGAGTGGGAGTCAAAATATTCAACCAGCCTGTCTCTTTCCTTAAGTTCCTCTTCATTGGTAACCGGAACCCTTAAAATCTTATACAGATAATCCCTTCCTACAGACGAGTTAGTACTGTTAATCATCATAAATATCTTGTCCATGTCAAGGTCATTCCATGTAATATCATCGATATACGGTTCCCCGTCTTTTAAAGTATTTTTAAAGAAATGCGAAATGCTTTCATATTCTTCATAAGTAAACTCGTACTTCTTAAGCCTGCCATAATTAACTTTTAATTGTAAATATTCGTTTTTTTCGGAAGATTTTGCAATAATAAGTGCAATAATGACAATGGCAGTGACTGCCGCTATGATTATAAGAATAATTTTCAGATAGTCCATTTGTTTCTCTCCTGCAAATGATATATTAGAGATTATTATAACCTATTTACCGTTTATTAACAACAATATTTTCGCCTCCAGAAACAGATTATCAGTCTGTTAATGAGAGGCGAACTTTTTACAGTATAAGGCATATAATGCCATTACTTGTTTCGTTTACAACTTTCTGCATCGTGTCTATCAGCTTCATCTGGCAGTCATCATTAATTGTCTGTATCTTTGCGGCAATTCCCTCCTCAACAAGATTTCCGATGGTTTTGCCAAAAATATTGGTCTCCCAGACATTGCCTTCTTTGGTACTTTCTTTTATATATGCCATCAAATCCTCTGCCTGCTCTTTTGAACCGACAATCGGCGATATTTCGGTTCCGATATTAACCTTAATCATGTGAAGTGAAGGGCTTTCCGCTTTAAGTTTTACGCCGTATTTATTGCCGTTTTTGATTATTTCGGGATCATACAATTTAACATCATTAAGTCCGGGAACCACCACGCCGTATCCCTTGTTTTTAGCAACATTAATTGCATCATTGTACCCATTAAACTCCTTATCAAACTTTGACAGTCTCCTTATCAGCTCAATAAGTGCATATTCGTCTTCTATATTTTCACCTGTAAGGTTACTAAGGTGTTCATAATACAATTTTTCATCAAGTTCAAAATCCACCGATAATATTCCTGTATTGAAATCAAACTCGTTAATTTTCACAGAGGTTATATACTGGTTTTTGTCGCTGTTACGATAACCTTTTGAAATATCTTTTACGCAGGTTATTTTCTGGAGAATATCGGCTGCATTTTCAATAAGTTCGGCTTTGACAGGGTTGTCGTTTTTCAGGCATTCCGTCCATCCTGGAATATTAAAATTAAAACAGTCAATCGGAAATTCGTATAAAATAGCAGATAATATTTTATTTACATCCTCTTTGTTAAGATTCTCACAATCCATTGGCAGTGCCGTTACTTCGTACTTTTCGGAAATTTCATTAGCAATCTTTCTCGTAAAATCCGATGCAGGAAATGTGGAATTTACAATAACTATAAACGGCTTCTTAATTTTTTTTAATTCCATAATAGCTTTTTCTTCTGCCGATATGTAGTCATCCCTTGTAAACTCACCGATAGAACCGTCGGTTGTCATAACTATTCCAATTGTAGAGTGATCCCTGATAACTTTTTCCGTACCGGTCTGTGCCGCCTTGCTGAAAGGTATATTTTCATCAAACCAAGGCGTTTTAACCAGACGTTCTTTATCGTCTTCATATACACCCTGTGCACTGTCAACAATGTATCCGACGCAGTCAATAAGTCTGAATTTTGCTTTTACATTATTAGACAAGGGAATTTCTATTCCTGTTTTCGGAATGAATTTCGGTTCTGTTGTCATAACCGTCTTTCCTACTCCCGCCTGCGGAAGTTCGTCAATTATTCTTTTTTTCTCATTCGGATCAAGTATGGATGGAATAACACATAAATCCATGAATCTTCTGATAAAAGTAGATTTACCCGTTCTGACAGGTCCTACAACCCCCAGATAAATCTCACCGCCGGTTCTGGCTTTTATATCTTCGTAAAGACTTATATTGTCCATAAAAAATGCCCCTCTTTGAATTTATTAATCTGCTTAATAAAATTTATGAGGAGCATTTCTCATTTATTCACTTTAATTTATTTTTCTTTAAAAAAATTCATAAGGTCTTGTCGTTTATTTATGTCCAGCTTGTTAAATATAGTTTTCATTGTGGATTTTACTGTACTTTCCGCAATAAAAAGTTCTCCTGCAATTTCTTTATTACTAAGACGTCCGGCGGCTAACTTTGCCACTTCAAGTTCTCTTGCTGTAAGTCCGAAATTGTCTTTGTTTTTTGCATTTTTAAGTATACTTCTGACACCTGCACCATATTTAGCTGCTACGCCTGCAATCTTCTTAACGAAATCCCTGTATTTCATATCCATGCCATAAGATGTAACGATTTCCGATATATGAGTGTAATTTTCAACAAAAGGCATAACAAAACTGTTTGCAAGTGCTATATCTAATGCAGTGCCTAAAATTCTTACAGCCTTATCTTTGTTACCAAGCATATTATTCGCGATGGCAATATAAATGTATAAATATATCTTTGGCATCTCATTTGAAAAGATTGATGCAACACCTAACAATTCTCCGCTTATACCTAAAAACCTGGTGTATTGTTCCGTGAGAAGAAGCCATTTACCATATATAATATCAGCATAACTCATGCACATAATATTGACGTTATTTTCCACAGTTTCCCAGTCTGTAAGCCATTTGCTGACACTCTTCGCATTGTCTGTCGTAATGTCTACGAAACCTTTCGCAAGTTCCGATAAAACGATATATTCATGGTCTAAACCGTTAAAATCCATATTTTTCACAGAAAGACTGTCATAATTCTGCTTGAAATCATCGTATTTACCGTTATTAAGGCATATCCTGGTCAATAAAAGCTTTGCGCCCACAGAAATACTGTACTGTTCCCTGCTGTCAGACATATAAAGAGATTTATGGCACAAAATCGCCGCAGCATCGAATTCTCCCCGGTTAAAAAGAATCTCTGCTTTCATGAGCGCATCCGCACCTTTGCCGTGTCCTCCGGACAACTCGTAATAATATGGCATACATTCCACAAGTTTTGTAAGTTCCTCGTCTGCTTTTTCCTCCTCTGTATGATACAGATGAAGAATTGAAGGACAGCTGAAGTTAAAAGGTATCTTTGAAGTAACACCATTTACCGGAAAATACGAATAATCAAGTGCCTGTCTGTAAAATCCATTCATAATTTCGATATTGTTAAATTCTGTGTATCCTTTTACAAAATAGAGATTCCCAAGGTAATTTGCTTTGTCCATATCATTAAGCTCATTATCTTCTTCTATGTCATACACTATCTCCATAGGATACTGTATCAGATAATTTCTCTCGTTATAAAAGAAAAGAACAAGGCACATAAGTGTGGTAAAATAATAATTCTTTTTTCTGGCTTCTGGGGGACACTCTTTTATGATTTTCATAAAAAAATCCTTATTTTCTGCCTTCAGGGCAGGGTAAATCTTATGAAATTCGGGTTTTGAACCATATATCTTTTCCCATTCATCTATTTCGTAGAAACATTTATATGCTGCAAAAAAATCATCCCTTTTTATAAACACAGCACCGGCTTTTTCCAATATTCCTCTTTTAGACTCTTTTTCCGTATCAGTAATGATTTCTTTTAAAAAGTCTTTGAAAATATCCCTTATGCAGTAGCGGCATTTCCCGGTATCATATTCGATAAAATACGAAGTGTTCATAAAAAGCAATAATTCTTTTTCTGTCATAAGACTTATCTTAAAATCCATGATTTCTTTAATTGAAACAGAATCAATGATAAAAAGCAGCATAAGTCTTTCTTTGGTTTTGTCCGATAGTCTGTCCCACAATATATTTTTAATTATTTTGTCCTTAATATCAACCTTCTGCTGCAATAACGAAAGCTCTATTGAAGTTACATAGCCTTTTGTAAGTCCGTATATTGCATTGCTTTCTTCTTCATTAATATCCGAACCGTTTAATCTGTAATACTCACAGATATCGTCCTGTGTAAAGACAAAGTACTCCTTGCCGATATACAGAATATTACCGGATTCCACCCCATTGCGTACAATTTGCGAATCAATATAAGACATAATCATAATAAAATGAATTTTGTTATTCATATTGCCTGCAAGACTGCTTATAAGTGTATTAAATTCATCACAACTTACAAGATGGTAATTATCAATCACAATATAGAGTTCATCCTGCAATCTGATGTTTTTTATTATTTCTCTTATCTTTGCAATATGTCCGTCATTTTTGGGAAAACCGATACTTTTAAGTAGCACAGATGCACCGGAATCATACAGACCCAGTGCATCACATAAATCGTAAAAAAATATTTCAGTGGACGAAGACAATACTGAAATCGTTCTTACCTCGTCCTTATGCTCTTTTGAAAAAAAGGATGCTGCTTCTGTTTTACCGTATCCCGCGGGTGCATCAATAACAGTAATATCATACAATGGTATTTTGTCAATTTTATTTCTGAGTCTCTCGTTAATGTATATAATATTTTCACCGTCAGGATCGTTTATTTTCATCAAAAATCATTCCTTTACCATGGCATATCAAGATTCTCAACTTTGGCACTTCTTTCCATAAGCATACCTGTTGATTTACTGGCAGAAAAATCCTTATCAAACAATATCTGGTTGACTGTTTTTACAATAGGCATTTCAACATTGTATTTTTCAGAAAGTTCTGCTGCCGCTTTGGCGGAATACACACCTTCAACTACCATATGAACCTCAGCCATGGCTTCTTCCATTGTCTTACCCTGTCCCATAAGAATTCCGGCTCTTCTGTTTCTGCTGTGCATACTTGCACATGTAACAATCAGATCGCCAATTCCGGATAAGCCATAGAATGTCTGAAGCTTACCACCCATAGCAACACCGAGTCTTGCTATCTCATGAATACCTCTCGTTATAAGAGCAGCCTTGGTATTATCGCCGTATCCCAGTCCGTCAGCCACACCTGCGGCAAGAGCAATTACGTTCTTAAGCGAACCGCCAAGCTCTATTCCTAACACATCAGGACTTGTATATACCCTGAATACATCACTGTTAAAAATATCCTGAAGATACAATGCGAAATCCTTGTCTGCCGCACCTACAACACATGTTGTAGGGAGAAATCTGCTTACTTCCTCCGCATGGCTTGGTCCTGAAAGAACAGCGGTCTTACAGTCAGGAATCTCTTCCTCTATTATCTGTGTCATGGTTCTTAAAGTTCCCTCTTCTATGCCTTTTGCAACATTAACAATTTTAAGATTCTTAACACCTGTTAAAAAAAGTTCTTTTGCCGTACTTCTCACATAAGGAGAGGCAACTGCCATAATAAGAATGTCATTATTCTCCGCAAGTGCTTTAAGATCTTCTGATAAAACGATTTCCTTAGGAATCATTACACCGGGAAGTGAACGTTCATTCTGTCCGGTCTCTCTTATTGCATCTAATTCCGCCTTAACCTTGGACCACACTGTTACTTTATGGTTATTACGGTTAAGTGTCATGGCTAATCCGAGTGCCCATCCTCCGGCACCCATTATTCCAACATTTGCCATATTAAAATCCTCCAAATAATTATAATTCTATTCTTTTTCTCCGCGTTCCCTGATAATAAATCTTAAAGCCGTACCTCTGAAACCAAAAGTATCTCTTATCTTATTCTCAAGGTAACGTGTGTATGAGAAATGCATAAGTTCTTTGTTATTGACAAATATGACAAATGTAGGCGGTTTAACACTTACCTGAGTCATATAAAAAATCTTAAGTCTCTTACCCTTATCTGAAGGTGGCTGCTGCATTGCAACCGCTTCTGATAAAATTTCATTAAGAACACCTGTCTGAATCCTTAAATTCTGATTCTCAATTACCATATCTATGGTATCGAAAATCTTACCTACTCTCTGTCCTGTCTTGGCAGAAATAAAAAGTATCTCCGCATACGGCATAAACGAAAGTATGTCTTTAATTCTGTTGGTGTGTTCATATATGGTCTTGTCATTTTTCTCAATGGCATCCCATTTATTTACAACAACAATTATGCCTTTACCTCTTTCGTGTGCGATTCCCGCAATCTTGGCATCCTGCTCTGTAACGCCTTCCGTCGCATCAATTACAACAAGGACAACATCTGCCCTCTCAACCGCCGTTACAGTTCTGATTATACTGTATCTTTCAAGTTCTTCTTTTATCTTATTCTTACGTCTTAATCCGGCTGTATCGATAAATACATATTCATTACCGTTGTAAGTAATATCCGTATCAATGGCATCTCTTGTTGTTCCCGCTATATCGGAAACAATAACCCTGCTTTCGCCGACTATTTTGTTGATAATGGATGATTTACCTACATTAGGCTTACCAACAATGGCGATTCGAGGTCTTTCATCTTCTTCATCCTCTGCCGCACTTTCAGGGAAATGCTTAACAACCTCATCAAGCATATCGCCGATTCCCAACTTGCCTACAGAAGAAACCGGTACAGGATCACCGATTCCAAGATTATAGAATTCATATACATCTGTCATCATCTTCTGGAAGCTGTCCACTTTATTGACAACAAGAACAACAGGCTTACCTGAACGTCTTAACATATTGGCTACTTTGGAATCAGAATCCACAAGTCCCTGCCTTACATCCACCATAAAAATGATGACATCTGCCGATGCAATGGCAATCTCAGCCTGTTCTCTCATCTGCGACAAAATAATATCCTTTGATTCGGGTTCAATACCACCTGTATCAATCAGTGTAAAATTATAATTCAGCCATGTAACATCAGCATAAATTCTGTCCCTTGTTACTCCTGGCGTATCTTTAACTATTGAAATCTGTTCGCCTGCCAAAGCGTTAAAAAGCGTTGATTTACCTACATTAGGTCTTCCAACGATGGCTACTACCGGTTTGCTCATACATTTGTCTCCTTTTCTGTTTCTTATGTTCAATCGGATCAAGGACTGCAGACACAAGGTCTGAACCACCTTCATCCACAATTACAATTTCCGGATGGACACGGATAATCGTATCCAGATCCATTTCCTCCAATTCTTTCCCCTTATAGAAGATTTTACGACGCGGAATGACAGGTAGACCTTGCAGCAATGCTTCCGTCCCGGCGCGTCCATGAGTCTCGATATAGCCGATTTTCACGTCCACACCATTTTCCAGCAGTTCATGCGCCTCCTGAAGCATACGATATGACTTTCCCACACCGGCTATCATACCGATATAGACCTTGAATTTGCCCCGGTGGGACTTCTTTATCAGATCCAAAAAATACTGTACACTATGTTCTCTATCATCCATTACGTCAATCTGTTATTTTAAACATCCTAACCCGTAGTAATCATCACGATCACCACGGGTTTCACAAAAATTCATGAGTTTATTTTATGGCCTTAAAGTTACGCCAAATACTACATGGGCGTCCTCCAAACGTGGATTCCATATAGCCTGTACAAATATAGGCAATGAAAACTTATCATTAAAATTTATTGCTTTCGTTGCTTTCAAAGCTAGGTTCGTCACTGCAAACCCATTCACATTATACTGCGGAGTCTTATAAGGAACCACTCCACAAGTAGCATTCAGATCAACTCCTTTCACACTGAACGGATAATTCAGTTCTACGTAAGAAGAGTATGCCTGCTTTTCCTCCCCCTCATCAGTCGTTTTTCTGTCAGCACCGGCAAACATGGTATACCATGCGATAGATAACGGGAACTTTTCAATAGGAAGCGTATAAGCTAACCCTGCTTCAAAATGATGTCCGGTGTCTCCACTTTTAAAATGAAAATAATTATTGGTAAGTTCTCCATTGGCCACATCAGCTTGTCCGTCCCACCAAAGAGTGGCTACAGAAAGCGTCGGTCCTGCTTCACCGAACTTATAAGCTGCGGTCAGGTCAATTTCTTTATTACTCTCACTCAAACTGGTTGAGCCCCATGCAGTAAGCGAGAAATTACCTACGCTAAATCCCAAAGTCGGCTGAAAGGAAGCGGCTCCCCCCTGATAAATACCACGCCATACATACGAACTTACCAAATCACCTTGTATAGTAAACTCTTGTGCTTGTGCATTAACTGTTCCCAACATACAAACGGCTGCTACAGCC
>ERZ1026916.1258-NODE-1258-length-13412-cov-6.713858_pt1 | contig 13412 bp, 5 predicted proteins | sample MGYA00519465_ERZ1026916 | MGnify/ENA primary metagenome ERZ1026916 (study PRJEB26926, sample SAMN06164880) | human gut metagenome | biome: ENVO:00009003; feature: ENVO:2100002; material: ENVO:00002003 | host: Homo sapiens | place: USA | collected 2012 ... | reverse complement strand
GATGTGTATAAGAGACAGTCCGTGAGGTCCGTGATACTTTTCGTGAATATCAAGATAACAATCAGCTCCGCCTGCCTTTTTGCCCACAAGAGCTTTCATCGTGTTGAAAGTTCTGTTTTTTTGCCATTGCTCAATAATGTTAAAATCATCAAGCTTTTGCACACCGTACATTTCAAAGAAATCAAGTGATTGTGCAATGCTGTTGTCGCCCTTGATTTCTCTTACGGCAACTCCCGACAGAGTCTTTGCAAACATATTCATTTTTTTGCTTGACACCGAATCAAAATGAACGGAGCAAGCCTCTGTATTGCGGCTCATAACATTATAAAACCCGCAAAATTCACTGTCGTTCTGAATTATATTTTCACACACATTAGGTAAATTACGGCAGTAATCCGTTATAAGAAAAGTCGTAAGCCCCGTGTTATTTTCTCTGTCAAATACATATTTTGAAATAAGTTCGCCGTCGAGCAGGCTTACATCAGATACAAATAAAATGTAATGCGGCTGTGCATATATATCTTTATTCTCATTTTCACAACGAACACGCATTATATTTGCAAGTTCAAAAAATACATCGGCACATTCCTGCCTGTTTGTCGCATAATATCTCGTGTTTTTATTTTCCGACCATACATGCGGCAGCCAACGAACATAATCCCACCTGTTTTTATCTTCAAATTCTTTTTCGTCAAAACAAAATGCAATTTTGACATCCGTATAGCTGATGTTTGCCGCAATCTGTGCAATTATGTCGTCAACAATTTCAAAAGCTCCGGTTTTATTTTCACCGCCTGCAATACCCCACAATTTTTTTGACTGCAAATCAATTCCCACGGGAACATTGTTCAGCTTTTTAAAGTTGTCATAAAGCATTGCCGGTTTATCCTTTAAACCGTCATATGTAACGGAAAACTTTTCTTTCGGAATTTGAATATCAACCTGAAAATCAATGTCACCTGTTCCGAGTCGGCAAAAAAGAAAATCACTATGGGTAAAGTTTCTGCACCACAGCTCCGGATTGTTTCTTGTGTACTCTGCGCATATATCCGCAGACGGATACATTGTGTTCAATGCCTCAAAATTTTGTCTGTATTTTTCCTTAATGTAATCGGCAATTTCAATAAGGTAATTACCGTAAATGTTAAATCTTTCAGATTCGTCCTCTGCTTCACGCTTTTTTGTTTCTTTAATATTGTAATATGCCCACAAGCCGCCCATAAGAGCAGAACCGACCGAAGTGATGATACCCGTAAACATAAATGCATTTGCACCCGAACCGTTAAGCGTAGTGCTGAACACGGTAAGTCCGCAGCCAAGCACCATAGGAATTGCCATGGTAAATGACGGGCCTATAACACTTAGCATAGAACGCTTTTTTGAAAACTGCGGAACTGTAGGTGGTTCAATAACAACCGTTTCGCTGCATATCTCTCTGAAATTTCTCGGCGAACGGTTAAACATTTCCACATTTGAAACAACGTGGGCAGTATCATATGAAACTTTCGGAAGGGTGAATTTTTCAATTTTGTCGGATACCGAAAATTTTGAAAACAGCGAGCCCACCGCAATCATATCTCCGAAACAAATTATTTTCAGACCGAAAACATCTATTATTTCTCCGAAACCGAGGACTTTTCTTCCGCCTACCCTGATATGATTTACAAAAGTTCCGTTTGAGCTTGTATCTTCAAGAACAGTGTCAGCTCCGTCAAATCTGAGGTTGCAATGGTGTTTTGAAATCAAATTCAAAAATGAACATTGCACGGTATTGTCAGCCTCACTACCAACCGTAACAAGCCCGTTTCCGATAAAATACTTTTCAAAAGATGCAAGCACGGGGTCGGCGTCAACGACAATGCAACGAAGAGAATCCTTTTCGGGAGTGATAATAGAAACAATATCTCCTCCGTCGAGGGATGTTTTTTCAAATTCACTTTGATTTTTTACAATTTTATACTCGCCGTTTTCGTTTGTTATTGACCATTTATGAGCAATTACTTCAAGAGAAAGATAAAAACTTTTTTTCAGTTTAAATTCCTTGCTGTCAATGAAAATACGATAATCCGTATTATCTGCATTCGGGAGAACAATTTCTCTGCAAACCTGACTGCGGTAAATTATCAGTATCATAACAAACCTCCGTTGCTACATAGTCACCATATCATAATAAAACAGCGTAATTTTGAATACATTCGAGCCTATGCAGACACGATCCCCCGACATAAGCTCACATGAATTTCCGCCCTCAAGCAAATAATTTCCGAACAGACCTCTTTTAAGAATTGTTCCGTTAGATGAATTAAGGTCGCATATATACACCTTCATATTATCGGAAAAAATTTTGCAATGGTTCATGGAAACCGATGCTTCATTGATAAAAATGTTATTTTTCTCGGAATCTCTGCCGATATTTACACCTTTTTCGGGATCAAATACAAACTGTGCCTTTTGTTTACGGTTCAAAGTTTTTATGTATATCATAATTTTCTGACCGTTAGGAGCGTCAGCTTTGTTATCTGAATTTATATCATTTGTAAGGCAGTAGTTAAGATATTCTTCCTTGATTATATTGCCTGCGGCGGTATAGTATTTGTCCCTCTCGCTTTTTTGAGAATTAAGCTTTACAATCACCACGGCAATCAAAATAAGCAGGGCAACTGTCAACACTATTACTAATACCATCATCAGTTTGTTGCTCCGTTAATATTTTTGATTTCACCGTTTTCAATGGTGAACACATCCCACCATTCATCACAATCGGACGGAACTGAAATTGTTATCGGTTCTGACGAACCGGAATACACCTTTACAACCGCACCCGACATGGCAAGCGAACCGCTTGAAGAAAATCTGTGAACCCTGTATTGGTATGTACCGTCAAGCTCGGAAAGTGTTATAGTTTCAGGACCGTATCCGTCCCTGTCATCAACATCAAGCTGTGCAATAGTTTTTGCTCCGGAGGTTGCAACAGGATTCATCCAATAAATGCTGACTTCGTCACCGTTTTTAGTTGTACCCTCAAGATGAGAATCAAGGTCGCTTGGTGTTGCACCCCATTCAAGTACAATTCTTATTTCACCCTCTGCAAGTGACGGAGAAATACTGAAATCTTTTTCCTGATCAGCTCCGCTTACATAAACATTGAAATATTCTTTTTTATAACCCGATGCCGAAACCTCAAATGTATAATCACCTGTTTCAAGTTCAACGCTGTAATTTCCGCTGTCAATTGACACCTCGGCGGCACCTTCACCGTCCTTTGAGTCCTTACCTTTTCTGACAACCACTTCTGCACTGCTTACAATATCTGCTGTTGTAACACTGATAACCTTACCGCTAACCTTGGATTTCCAAGCAACTGCTGCAACTGTTTCGGGATTTACGGTAATATAAGAAGTGTTAGCCGTTATTGTACCGTTCTTGTCCGTTTCTACAGACACCGTACATTTTTCACAGCTGAAAGTAATAATATTTTTCTTCAGCGTATTATCGTACTTTGCAACAGCATTTGTAATACCTGCCGATTTTTTCAACTCATCAATTTTCATTCCCTGTGGCGGAAGAGTAATGATATCCGAAATCTTATCCACCTTAATTTCTGTCGGGAATGAGTAAGAAAACGGTTTCATCGCTTTGTCGTCAACAGCCTTAGTCGAATCGTTGCTGTAAGAAAATTCTGCGCCGATACCGTTGTATCTTACCGTATAAACACCGTCGCTGAAATTATCCGACACAACGGTATAGCTTTTACTGTACTGCTCGTAATTATATTGTCCAAACATATTCAGCAAGGTAATATTTACGGGATTTGAATTATAATCCGTTTTTCCCGATGAAACAGTAGTGCCTTCCGCCGAACCGAGATAAACCGCAAGTGCGTTTTTAATCTGTTCGGATTTTGTTTTCTCGTAACCTTCGTTAAGAATTGCAACAGCCTTTTCCATATCATTTTTGTTTTCATAATAAATCATTGCAAGTTTAAGATAAGGTTCTTCCTGAGTTTCATCGGTTGCCTTTGCCATTTCGTAATATTTTATAGCGCCGTCATAATCTTTGTCTGCAAGATATTTCTCCGCCGTTTGAATTTGTTTCGTATAAACCTCGTAGCTTGACGGAATACATATAACGCATATTGCCACAATACAACAGGCAAGCAAAGCTATTGCAGGTATAATCAAAAGCATAGTTTTCTTGTTCATTCTCAAATTCCCCTCTGCCGTCAAATAATAATTGCAACAACACTCAACAGCAACAATGTTGCCGCAAGGAGCATAAGTGCAGAAATTAACATAATCGGACTGTTATCATCAGTTTCCCGTCTGTACGCAGACGCATTTTCTGTTTTATAGTTTTCACAATTATAATAATCATCGTATGCATAAAATTCATCTGCATAATTATCACAGTTGTAATCATAATCGTATGTTTTAAATTTATATGCTTCTTCAATCGTCAAAGTTTTGGCACTTCCCGACATAAAGTCATATCCGCAATATGTGCATCTGCTTACATTATTCGGAACAATACACCTGCAATTAGGACATTTCATTCTGCTCGTCCTCCCATTCCTCATTAAACTTTTTTATTTTTTTCCAAAGAACAATCTGAGTTACTGCCAACAGAACTATGCCGGCAATAACAAGTGCTATGCCAAAAACTAACAGCATACAAACACCCCTTTTACCACACACTTCCAAAAAATCGTCTGTACAAATTTTTAATTTCATTCAATCTGTTACCGTCAACATTTTGCTTAACGCTGTCGCTTGATTCCTTATACAAAGCTCTCGCTTTTTCGCAATACACTCTGCTTTGAGTATCATTTTGCTTATCGCTGACAATTGCCAGCTGCATATATACCCTGCAGTCATCGGGATAAGTTATTGCAAGGTCATCAAGCAAACCTCTTGCCCCCGACAAATCTCCCGAAAGGCTGTATGCCTGTGAATAATTTATTCCGTCCTCTGCGGAAAGATAATATCTGTCACGAATGGTTGAATAACATTCTTTTGCTTTTTGCAGACCGCTGTTTTCCATTCCCGAACCAAGCGAACCCATTCCGAGATATGCCTGTCCGAGTTTTCTCAAGACACTTAAATTCTCATCAATACGCCTTGCACTCTCATAGCTTGATACGGCGTCGCCGTATTGATTTTTGTCCGTATAAATATCGCCTTTGAGCAAAAACGCGGCAAATGCGTTATCGCCGTTCGATTCGGTGTTAAGACATTCATTTGCATAATTTAAAGAATTTTCCAAATTGCCGTTTTCATATTCAATTTCCGCCTGAAGTAATTTATTAACAGATGAATTCGGAAATTTTTCCTCTGCCATAGAAATAACGCTCTGAGCCACTGAAAATCTTTTACCTTTTACAAGGGCAATTGCGTAATCTCTCAAGCAAACTTCGGCATTGTCATCGTCAGCGATTTCATATGCCGACTTATAATTTTCAACAGCATTGGCAAAATCGCCCTCATCAAAATAACAGTCGCCCATATAACGGAGAATTTCAGCCGTTGTTTTATCGGTCATAACACTGCGATATTTTGAATTATTCAGCAAATCCGTTCCGAGCCGTTCAGCATTAACCGTGTCGCCTTTATCACAATATGAAACAAACAAATCATACTGCCCTGCAAGCTCGGTACCTGCAATTTCATAATTACCGAACACAAACATAAGCACGCCGGAAACTATCATAATTCCCGAAACAACCGAAGACAAAACCTGCAATAATATGTATCTCTTATAACGCTCATCCTGTTTTTTGATATTGTCAACAGCCGAAAGCATTTTTGCCGCAGATTTATAGCGTTTCTTTATGTCCCACTCCATAGCCTTGCTTATTATCGAAACAAACGGCTGAGAATACGGAAGTTCGTATTCTTCAAGAGGCGGAAGTGTTTCGTCCTCAATATCGGGAATACACCCTGTCATAAGATGATAATAAGCAGCACCAAGGCTGTAAATGTCTGTCCGTCCGTCAAGCGGAGCGTTGAATTCCGGAGTTCCGTTCAATATATTCATCACATTCATATACTGCTCGGGTGATGAATAATTTTTGCTGTAACCCTTTACAGCGTCATCGGCACTCAATGAAATGCCAAAGTCAATTAAGCAAATGTCGCCGTTATCCCTCACAATTATATTTGCGGGTTTAATGTCCGTATGGATAATCGGAGGATTATTGCAATGCAAATAGTCAAGCACCTCACAAAGCTGTCGGAGCCACTTGATTAACTGACTTTCCGTAAACACATAACCGTCATTGATAAAATGTTCAAGGTCCTTGCCGTCAATATAATCAATAACCGTATAAAAATCACATTCGTATTCGATGATGTCATATACCTGCGGAAGATACGGATGATGAAGTTTTTTGAGAATATCCACTTCATTTCGCAGAAAGGAAGAATCAAGATTTCTGTTCTTGATTTTTTTCATAACAACATATTTTTCCAGTCTGAGGTGATAGGCAAGATACACCACTCCCATACCGCCGCTGCCGATTTCTTCAACAATACTGTAAGTATCATTTACGATATCACCGCCGAAAAGCATATCTTACCCACCTTTCTTTTTCGGGCATATCCCGAAAAGAGGATACGCCCGAATCATTAAAAATATTTTCTGACTTTATTCAGCCTTTTTTCTTTTCTTTGCAACAAAGAAGATTACTGCCGCAATAACAAGTGCAAGACCTGCAAAAGTACAAATTACCAGTACGGGATTTGCAAAGAATCTCTGGAATATATTAGCGGAAAGAATGAAGTTATCAACACTCTTTTCACCCGTATTTCCTGCAAGGTCACCGATTGTAACCTTAAGATTTTCTTTAATACCGCCTGTTTCTGCTTTAAGAACAATTTCTGCGGTAAGCATACCTGCAATAGAACCGTCCTTATCATCAACAATCGTGTAATCCTCACCCTCGGCAAGCTTTTTGTTATCAAGAGTTACAACCAGCTTGCTCTTATCAAGATTATCGTCCTCACAAACAATTTTAACCTTTTTGCTTGCTTCCTTGTAAAGCTCATTATCCTTGATACCCGTAATACTTACGAGAGGGCTTGTCTTATCAACAACAAATGAAATTGCACATTCACGCTTATTTTTCTGTTCTGTGCTGAGAGAAGAATCTGCCATACGGTTGTTATTTGTGTTCTTAGCCTTATCAACCGACATAATTGTAACTGTATATGCAGCCTCGTCAGAGAAGTTCTTCTTGTTTACGGTATAAACACTCTTGCACCACTCATTGCCGTTGTTGCTTGAAGTAAATGTGTAATCGGTATTTTCAACAAGTTCTGTACTATTTCCGCCGCTCTTGGCAAGTGTTACGCTGTGCTTTGTAAGCGGAGTAACATTGATTTCTTCAATCACGATATCCTGCTCGGCATTTGTGTAACCATTGTTAATGAGCTTTTTCGACTCATCGGATGCTTTAAATGTTGAGCCGAATCTGTTTACAGAGAATGTAACACTCTTTGATGTGCTGTTGCCTGCCTTATCGCTTAGCTCAACGGTAAAGTTATAAATACCGTCATTTTCAAGAACCTCGGCAAAATCTCTGTACTTATAGATAAATTCTGTCACGCCGTTGCCGTCGGTATCGTAATCGAACTTAGAAGTATCGTCACTCTTGTTGTTAATATCGATTCTTGTAAATTTAAAATCGTGATCATCGGTAAAGTTATCGTCCCTGTATGTAACAACAGGAGCAACCGTGCCGTTATAAGCCTGATGATCTGCAACACCTGTGATTTCAACTTCGGGAGCGGTTTTGTCGATATAGAACGAATCAACCTTTTTCTGAACAGCCTTGTTACCTGCAAGGTCGGTATAGTCAACAGTAAATGAATACTTGCCGTCCTTGTTGAACGAAACTGTTGCATTGTGGTCATCGCCTGAACCTGACCAACCTACAACTGACGGAGCAGTTGTACCCTCTGCAGTTACGGGAATGTTTACATACTGACTTCCGCTGTTGAAGTTATGTTCCGTAATCTTGATAGTTGCGGTACGGTCAGCCTTGTAGTAGTTGCCGTTCTTTGCAGAGTTATTGTCAAATGAAACGTCAATTACAGGAGCAGTTTTGTCAACCGTGAACTTCTGCTGAGTAAACTTGTCGGCAGAATTCATAGCCTTGTCCTTAACGGCAATGTCAAATGTAAAGTCGCCGTCTGTGTTGTAAACAATCTTAGCAACATGAGTTGACTTGTCGGGATCTGCGGTATTGTTGTTGTGAGTCCAGCCGCCGATTGTTGTGTATCTGCCGCCGTTTCTCATAATTGCCGCCTCAACAAGCGACTCGTCAAAGTTACGCTCTGTAACAGTTACGGTAGCCGTCCTGTCAGCCTTGTAATAATCATTTCCGCCGTATGTAGTATGCTCGTTGTTGTCATACTTAACATCAATAACAGGCTTAGTCTTGTCAATGCTCAAGCTGTCCTTAACATTGTCTGTCTTATTACCTGCTCTGTCAGTCATTGATGTTGTAATTTTAATATTATTACTGTTATCCGTAACAACATAATCAATAACAAGTTTTGGAAGAAGATTATCTTTTGAGGTTGTATAATCGTCATTAAATATAATATTATTTACAGAACCGGTAACCTCAGTCTTCTTGATACTGCCGTCGTTTCCGATTTCAGCATAAATTGTACCCGTAACATCATTTTTATAATCGTAAACAGTAATTGTAGCGTCTTTAATACCTGCATAAGCGTCTTCAAATACTACCCTTGCGTTTACATTTCCGCTGTAAAGGTCAAGTCCCGAATTGTCCTTGTAGCTTGCCTTTGCTCTTGACATAGTAACACTTGCATTACCGTTGTGATGCTGCTGTGTTTCAACAATTAAGTCATCAGGCTTTTTCTCGCCCTCACCTTGGATATTTTTGTCTATGCTGCTATTGTCAAATTTATCAACAGCATAAGCATAAATTTCGCCCTTAAAGTTTGCAGGCACTTCAAATACAGCATTATTATTTGATGAAACTGTCTTCGTTTCGTCTACTGCATTATCTTTCTTTACTACATCGTATGCTCTGAAATGGATTTCCTTAACACCCGATGCACTGTCTTTAGCTGTAACAGTAACATTTGTATTATGTTGGAAATAATATCTGTATTCCTGTGAAGATGTTTCGTCAACTATTGGATTTTGACTTCCATTTTCAATTGCAAAGAGTGTTATCACAGGTGCAGTATTATCAATACTAAAATCGTATGTGTATGCTTTACTGCTTACACCTGCATTATTGATAGCTACTACTGTAATTGTATAATTACCTGAAATATCACTTCCGCTTACACCAATAGCTTTAAATACTTCGGAAAGTTTTAAATCATAATCAAGTTTACAATTATCTTTCCTTGCATCTTTTGATGTGGTGTCAAAAGTAATAGTTTCAGAGAATGATTTTGCACTTCCGTCTTTATTCACTGTAACCGTTGCCTCTGAAAGTGCTGATAAACTCTCGCTTAATTCCAGTTTAAACGCTTCACCGTTTTCTTTGTATGAAAACAACTTGTCACTCTGATGTTTAAAGTTTTCAGGTGTAACGGTTAACTTGTCAGAAAATTTATCCTTACCATCGTATCTTACAACTTCGGGTGCTTTAGATGATTTGATAGCGTCGTAACTATCTTTCTCATAACCTGTATAGTCAAATGTATAATAGTTAGATGTATTATCAAACTTATCCGTTACCGTAACAAACAGATTATATTCTTTGTTACGGTTATCTATTGTAAACTCAGCAAATTTACTGTCTTCACTGTTTTCACTTTTAGTAATATTAGCAAGTTCACTGTATTCACCGTCTTTTTTATCATAAAGAGTATAACTTACGATACCACTTGACGGATCAGCATCATTTGCGGCTACTTTCACATTTATGGTGTTTTTAGAATAAATACCAAAAGTCAAGAATTTGAGTATCTTATCCGTAGCACTCTCGCCACTGATTGTAAATGTTTTAGGTTCTGGAGCAGTATTGTCAATACTAAAATCGTATGTGTATTCTTTACTGCTTACACCTGCATTATTTGTAGCAACTACGGTAATTGTGTAATTACCTGAAATAGCTTCATTCTTTACACCAATCTGTTCAAACACCTCAGATAGATTTAAGTCATAATCGAGTTTGCAATCCTCTTTCTTGGCATCTTTTGATGTAGTAACAAAAGTAATAGTATCGGAAAATTCTTTCTCGCTACCGTCTTTATTGACTGTAACCGTTGCCTCTGAAAGTGCTGATAAACTTTCGCTTAGTTTGATATTGAAAAGCTCATCATTTTTTTCATTTTCCTTATATGAGAACAAATTACCATTCTCATCATGATGCTTAAAGTTTTCAGGTGTAACAGCTAAATCAGAAAATTGGTCATTACCATTATAACTTACGACCTCAGTTGCATCTGCTGATTTGATAGCATCGTAACTATCTTTCTCATAACCTGTATAGGCAAATGTATAACCGACAGATACATTGTCAAAATTGTCTCCAGCTTTTGCAAATAGCTGATAAGCATTCTCGCTGTCTGAAAGCATAAATGTTCTGCTAAGTACACCGTCTTCATAACTATAACTATAGCTGCCATCAATAGCAGTGTCTCCATTATAGAGTTCAATTTTTGCATGATTCTCTTCATAGTTGTCCATTCCGGATGTAGCGTTATTTATTTCTACATCTTTTGCACTGACTGTTACCTTAATTGCATCATTATGATAAATACCGAAAGTAAGGAATGAAAGCAACTTATCGCCGGCGGATGAACCATCTTCAAATCTAAACTTTGTTACCATAGGAGCAGTATTATCAATACTAAAATCGTATTTGTATGGTTCACTGCTTACACCTGCGTTATTTGTAGCAACTACGGTAATTATGTACTTACCTGAAATAGCTTCGTCCTTTACGCCAATCTGTTCAAATACCTTAGAAAGATTTAAGTCATAATCGAGTTTGCAATCCTCTTTCTTGGCATCTTTAGATGTGGTGTTAAAAGTAACAGTATCAGAGAATTCTTTCTCACTGCCGTCTTTATTGACTGTAACTGTTGCCTCTGAAAGTGCTGATAAACTCTCACTTAGTTCAATCTTGAAAAATTCGCCATTATTTTTATATGAGAACAAATTACCCTTCTCATGATGATGTTCAAACTTTTCAGGTGTAACGGTTAACTTGTCAGAAAATTTATCCTTACCATCGTATCTTACAACTTCGGTAGCATCTGCTGATTTGATAGCATTGTAACTATCTTTCTCATAACCTGTATAGGCAAATGTATAATAGTTAGATGTATTGTCAAAATTATCCGTTACCCTAACAAATAGTTTATATGCTTCATCACGGTTGCTCAAAGTAAAATTACCGTCTGTTGTCGGATCGCCAATTTGTCGGTATTCGTCATTTTTCAACTCATATAAAGTATATGTTTTAACACCGCTTGACGGATTATAATCATTTGCGTTTACTTTTACATTTATGCTGTTTTTAGAATAAATGCCAAAAGTTAAAAATTTGAGTATCTTATCTGTAGCACTCTCGCCACTAATTGTAAATTTTTCAGGTTTCGGAGCAGTATTATCAATACTGAAATCGTATGTAAATACTTTGCTCACACCTGCATTATTTGTAGCAACTACAGTAATTGTATAATTACCAGTAATATCGCTTCCGCTGACACCGATAGCATCAAATACTTCTGCAAGTTTTAAATCATAATCAAGCTTACAATCCTCTTTCTTGGCATATTTTGATGTGGTGTCAAAAGTGATAGTATCGGAAAATTCTTTCTCACTACCGTCTTTATTCACTGTAACCGTTGCCTCTGAAAGTGCTGATAAACTCTCACTTAATGTAATATTAAAGAGTTCACCTTTTTCTTTGTATGAGAATAACCCACCAACCTGATGCTTGAAGTTTTCAGGTGTAACGGTTAAATCAGAAAATTTGTCAATGCCTCCGTAACTTACAAGTTCCGGTAAAGTATTTCCTTTATCCGGATTATACTCTATTGGTTTATAACAATTTTCATTATGATCTTTTAAATTAAATGTCCATTTTTTACCGCAATTATCTGCTTTATCCTCAGCTACAGCATATAACTTATACAACTCATCAGATTTATTTAATGTAAATGTTGCACTACCGTTACTAATATATTCACCAAATTCCTGCGTATTTAAGAGTGTATCACCATTATAAAGTGATATTTTCTTAATACCCGATGAAATATTTTTATCCTCTGCATTAACAGTTACAACAACTTGATCATTGTTATAGATACCAAAGGTCAAAAATGACAGAACCTTATCAACATCACTCTCTACAGTAGCGAACTCAAATGATGTAATTTCAGGTGCGGTACTATCAACATAACAATAAAACGTAAATGTTTCAAATGTTTCATAAGTTTTTCCGTTGACTGTGTAGCTATATTTTACCTTTAATATATTTTCATCTTCTGACTTGTTACTGTCAGTTTGTATATTAAGATTATCCGATGAAACTTCCTTATCATTCAGAAAATATTCGGATTTTAATGAACCGTCTTCCGTTGCGGAATCATTTGTTGCTCCTGAAATTTCTTTACCGCCATATGTAACTTTTGCATTATCAAATGAAACTGTTATTTTATTAAATGGTGTTTCATCTTTATAATATAATTTATCGTTGACAGTTACTTCCTTATCGTTTACCTTAACATTCCACTTGCCTGAAACAGATAACGGAGTCTCAAATGTATAATTCACCGTTTTGGTATCGGTAAATTTAATTCCATATGTATTATCTGTATAGGTATAAGTGTATTCAACTTCTGTACAATCTTCTTTAAGTTTTTGGGCTGTAACTACACCCTTAAAACCGTCAACATCATTCACCTTAACATTATCTATCAAAGCTTCACTATTTTCTTTCGATGTTAAAAACTTATAAAAAGTAATCTTGTCATTTTTAAAAACATCAGATTCATTTCCAGCAACATCTGTTACGGTAGCACCGAATTTATCTGATTTTTCAATTTTTTCAGAGGTAATTTTTCCGCTGTAATATGAAAAAACATTGTTATCACCGACTTTACAAGTTGGCAATGTATTTAAAAGAGAGCCTGCTAAACCGTTTTTAGTATATACTTGCCACTCATTTAAATCCCACTCTTTGCTCTTTTTCACACCTACTTCGTCGTCATTCAATCCGTTATGGAATATAACCTTGTTTTTATCAGACGGATAAATATAGTAATATAAATTACCGCTATATTTTTTCATTATAGCGTCATCACTTTTCCATTCCTTATATGGCTCGCCATTTTCTTTCCACACATGAATACGATCATAAGGCTCTGCCTGTCTCTTATACACATCTGACGCTGCCGACGAACTCTAGGGTG
>ERZ1026916.1255-NODE-1255-length-13443-cov-11.533388_pt1 | contig 13443 bp, 13 predicted proteins | sample MGYA00519465_ERZ1026916 | MGnify/ENA primary metagenome ERZ1026916 (study PRJEB26926, sample SAMN06164880) | human gut metagenome | biome: ENVO:00009003; feature: ENVO:2100002; material: ENVO:00002003 | host: Homo sapiens | place: USA | collected 2012 ... | reverse complement strand
GTCGAAATCGCTGGCACTTTTCTGGTTCTCTTTTGGTGTCAAAAGAGAACATCCCCGGCTCTTACTTTCCCACACAGAACCGCTCGAACACCTGTTCGATGACGGCTTCCGAGGCGTTTTCGCCGGTCAGGTCGCAGAGGGCATCCAGTGCATCATCCACGCAGACCGAGACGGCGTCCAGCCCAAAGCCGCCTGCGGCGGCATCCAGCGCCCCGGCTACGGCGTCCCGGGCGCGGAGGGCAGCGGCAGCTTTCCGCTGCCCGGACAGGCTGGCGGCGTGGGGGTCGATGCTGCCGGTGCCCAGCAGCCGCGCCACCGCAGCGGCGATGACCTTGCGGCTCCCCTCTTCCCTGCAGCAGACCGGCAGCACCATGGCAAAATAGGGGGCGATGAGCTCTGCATCGAACCGGGTGGGCTTGTCCTCCTTGTTGACAAGGGCGATGGCGGGGCGACCGGCGCAGCGCTGTGCCAGCGCCAAGTCCTCCCGGCTGGGCGGCTCGGAGCCGTCAAAGACAGCCAAAATCAGCCCGGCTTCTTCCAGCTTTTTCCAGCTGCGACGGATGCCCTCGGCCTCGATGGCGTCCTCGGTCTCCCGCAGACCGGCGGTGTCAAAGAGGTTCAGCCGGATATCTCCCAGCTGCACCGCCTGCTCCACCACATCGCGGGTGGTGCCCGCCACCGGGGTGACGATGGCGCGGTCGAAGCCCGCCAGCAGGTTCAGCAAGGTGGACTTGCCCGCGTTGGGGCGTCCCACGATGGCGCAGTCCACGCCCTCGCGCAGCACCGCACCGGCATCGTAGCTGCGGATAAGGGCGTCCAGTTCCTCCCGCACCGCGCCCAGCACGGTGCGCAGGTGGGCGGGGTCCAGCTCCGGGACATCCTCCTCCGGGAAGTCCACCCATGCAGCCAGATGCGCCTGCAGGGCGGTCAGCTGGGCTTTCTGGGCGTTGATTTTTTTCGCCAGCGCACCGCCCAGCGCGGCGTTTGCCAGCGCTGCCCCCTGCCGCCCGTCTGCCGCAATCAAATCCATGACCGCTTCGGCCTGGGTCAGACCCAGCTTGCCGTTCAGAAAGGCACGGCGGGTGTACTCGCCGGGGGCGGCAGGCTGTGCACCGGCTGCAAGGCAGGCTTCCACCAGCCGCCGCGCCACCGCGCTGCCGCCGTGGCAGGAAAGCTCCACCACGTCCTCGCCGGTGTAGCTGTGGGGCGCGCGGAAAAACAGGGCGACGCCCTCATCAAAGGCTTCTTCCCTGTCCACGAAATGCCCGAACAGCGCGGTGTAGCCCTTAGCTTCTTCCACTTTTTTTGCCGGGTTTGCCGGGTGGAACACCCGGGCAGCCACAGCATAGCTCTCTGCGCCGGACAGGCGCACCACGGCAATGCCGCCCGCCCCGGGGGGCGTTGCGATGGCGGCAATGGTCGATCCCTGCATACTGCATCCTTTCCGCGCACCCGTCCTGCGGGTGCGCTATGCTGGTGCGCCTGGTACGGCAGACCTGCCGCAGCGCACACTTTCTGATTTTACAGTTTATTTTACCACGTTTTTGCGCAAAAAGATACACCCGCCGCGCGGTTTTTCCACATCTTCCAAAATGTTTGTGGAAAAAAGGATCGAAAATGGCGGGCAGTATCTGCGAAGTTACCCCTTCCGTCTGCTCACTGCGTTCGCAGCCACCTTCCCCAAGGGGACGGCTTAACTCCCTCAGTCAAAACCTGACGGTTTTGCCAGCTCCCTCGGAGAGGGAGCCTTTGGCATGGAGGGAAATTTTCCAGCTAAAGTGTAAAGTTTGCGGGCGTACCCGCTCCCCCTTGGGGGAGCTGTCGCGCAGCGACTGAGGGGGCTGCAAATCGGCGGAGCCGGAAAAAACGGTTAAAAGATCTTCACGCCGAACAGGCGTGAATCTTCAGTTTTTTCCGGTGTAGCCCACTTCTTTGGGGTTAAAAGGGGCGAGCAGCCCCTTTTTCGTGGCTCCAGCGCGTCGAAATCGCTGGCACTTTTCTGGTTCTCTTTTGGTGTCAAAAGAGAACATCCCTCGGCGTGCGCCTACAATACCAAAAAGCGCCCCGCACTTCCGGTGGAAATGCGGGGCGCTGCATGGTTTTATTGAAACCTGCCGATCACAGCTCGATCTTGCCGAAGCTGAAATCTGCAAAGTCGTCCACGCGCTCGGTGCGCTTGGGTGCTACGGGTGCTGCACTCTCGGCGTCGCGGGGGGCGTAGGTGCGCTCCGGCACGCTGGACGGACGCGGGCCGCGGGGTGCACCGCTGCGGTTGCCGCGGTAGCCGCCATTGCTGCGGCGCTCGCCGCGATAACCGCCGTTGCGGTTGCCGCCGGGACGACGGCCATTCCGGTTGCCGCCACGGCCACGGCGCTCGCCGTAGGTATTCTCGGTCTGAGCATCCGGTGCGGTGGAGTAGATGACCACGCGGCGGTCACGGCCCTCACCCTTGCTCTCGCTGCGCACACCCTCCATCTTGCTGATGGCAGAGTGGATGATGCGGCGCTCGTAGGGGTTCATGGGCTCCATGGCAAAGCTGCGGCCGGTCTTGCGCACCTTGGCACCAATGCGCTGTGCCAGTGCGGTCAGGTCGCTCTCGCGCTTGTCGCGGTAACCTGCAACGTCCAGACCCAGCTTGATGTAATCGCCCTCCAGACGGTTTGCCACAAGGCTTGCCAGATAGGACAGGCTTTCCATGGTCTCGCCACGGCGGCCGATGAGGGCACCCAGCTTTTCACCGTCCAGACGGATGATGGTGGCTTCGCCCTTCTGCACGGCGCTGAAGGTCACGTTCTCCACGCCCATCAGGGTGATGACCTCCCGCAGATAGTCCACGGCGGCCTTCACCTTGGCGTTCTCCTCGATGACGATGGGCACCTCCACCTCTTCTGTCTCCTCGGCAGCTTCGGCGGGCTGCTGGGCAGCGGGGGTCTGCTCTGCGGCGGGAGCGGCAGGCTCTGCCACAGCAGCGGGCGTTTCCTCTGCCACAGGAGCAGTCTCCTGCACGGGGGCGGCAGTCTCAACAGGCTGCTCTGCCACCGGCTCCACCGGCTTTGCGGGTGCAGCGGCGGGGGCATCCGGCAGTTCCACACTCACGCGCACCTTGGCGGGGGTGGTCTTTAAGCCCAGAAAACCGGTCTTCTGGGGCATTTCCAGCACTTCATAGCTGACATTCAGATCGTCGGCCTGCACGCCCAGCAGGGCGCAGGCTTTGGCGCGGGCTTCGTCCACCGTCTTGCCGGTGGATTCCTGTGTACGGATCATAACCGTTTACCTCCCTTGTTACTGTTTATCCTGCTTGTCAAGCTCGCTCAGCGGCACGGTGCGCTCGTCCTTGTAGCGCTCGGCGTCCAGCTGACGGGCATACTCCAGCCGGCGCTTGTTCATCTCGCTGGCGGAAAGGTTCTTTTCCACGCTCTTGCCGGTCTTGGGGTCGGTCACCGTGATGGTGGTGTTTTTCACACCGCGCTTTTCCTGCTTGCGCTTGGCGGCGATCTCCGCTTCCACTTCCTTGCGCATCTTCTCGGGGTCGTAGAACTTGCGCATGACCTGGGTCTGTGCGGTCATGACGATGTTGGAAATGACGTAGTACAGAGAGAATGCCAGCGGGTAGGTAAAGCAGAAGAACAGGTACATCAGCGGCATCATATACATGGTCAGCTTCATGCTGCCCTGCATCTGCTGGCCGGAGGCCTTCATGCTGATATGGGTGGACAGGAACATGGTGATGACCGACAGCAGCGGCAGCACGATGTCCAGAGAAAGACCCAGCTTCGGGATGCGGGTCAGGTCGATGCCAAAGAAGTTCATGTGCTGGCTGAACTCGGTGATAGTAGCGATCTGCTGTGCGGTAAAGCAGCCCAGCACGCCGCTGTTGCCGGCAACCACCTCGGCGATGATGTTGGTATCGCGGGTGATGGCGGTAAAGGAGATGCCGGCGGCGGTCATCGCCTCACCTGCGCTGGCCAGTGCAGCGGCGCTGATGTGGAAAATGCGCTCCAGCGGGTTATACACCACGCCGATAACGCCGAACATGACAAGGAAATTCAGCAGCATGGGCATGCAGCCGGCGGTGGGCTTGTAGCCAAAGTCCTGCTGCAATTTCATCAGCTCAGCCTGCTGCTTTTCGGGCTTGTCCTTGTACTTGGTCTGGATCTCCGCGATCATGGGCTGGAAGGCGGACATTTTTGCCATGCTCTTCTGCTGGCTGGTCTGCAGGGGGATCTTGACGAGGTTGATGAGCAGGGTGAAGAGGATGATGTCCCAGCCGTAGTTCGGCAGCAGCTTGTAGATCCACTCCATGACATAGCCGAGAGGACCGCTCAGGATGTAAAAGAAGTTCATACCTTTGTCCATTCTGCCCCGGCTGTGGCCCGGGACGCATTATTTTTTTATCGTAGGACACGCCGCCCACAGTGCAGCGCGTCATAAGAAGCTTTATTATCTAAAATGGCCGCCGCTTTGCTCTGGCCATAAATAGCGGAAATAAAATTTTAATTTCGCAAATCGAAAAAATCTGCGGATTTTTTCGATTTGCATTTTCACCGGAGAGGGTCGTAACGAAAAACGGCATTTGCCGCTGTCGGCTGTGGCCGTCGCGCAGCGACTTCAAACCGGCGGAACACAAAAAATCCTCTAGCGCAGCGGCTTGGATTTTTTGTATGGAGCCCAACCGCTTTGGGGTCACCAGGGGCGAGCAGCCCCTGGTTCGTGCCTCCCGCGCTTCGAAAGTAGCGGGCGCTTTTCTGGTACTCTTTTGTGCGCGCAAAAGAGTACATACCCGGCGGCGATGTATTTTGCAAAAAGCATTAAATTTTAAACACGCGACTACGCTCTACGCAGGAAACCTCTATTTTTCCACCTTTCGCTTGTGCCGTGTGCAAAACAGCTTTGCGGGCTGCAAGTTGCGGGCGGGGCTTTGCCAGCGGCCGGGCGGCGGCACGGGGTCGTAGCCCCACTTGCCCAGCGGATTGCACCGGGCAATGCGCCATGCGCCCAGCAGAATGCCCTTTACACAGCCGTGGGTCAGGATGGCCTGCATGGTGTAGTTGCTGCAGCTGGGCGAAAACCGGCAGCTGCGGCCGATCCATGGGCTGAGGGTGTACTGGTAGATGCGGATGGGCACGCACAGCGCCCTGCGGCAGAGCATTTGCAGCCGGTTCACACGCGGGGCTCCGGCTTTTGTTTGCGGGCAGGGGGCACGGTGGCGGGCGGCTTTGCGTCCGGGCGCTTGGCCTTATCCGGCAGACCGGCCTGGGCAAACAGCTTTGCCACAACGCTGCTCAGCTGCCAGCTTTTCAGTTTGGGGGTCATGCCCCGGGCCACGAAGATCAGATCGTAGCCGCCGATATTGTGATCCAGATGCTCGTCGATGGCGGCTTTCATCACGCGGCGGGCGCGGTTGCGCTGCACGGCGTGGCCGATTTTTTTGGTGGCGGTCAGGCCCACCCGGGTGTTGCGGCCCCGGGTCTTGAGCACATACAGTACCAGTGCCGGGTTCACATAGGACTTGCCGCGGGCGTACACACGGCCAAACTCGCTGTTGCGGCGGATCGGACGATAACGCATAACGTCGGCACCTCCTTTCGTCCGGGTGCACATGGGTGCACTCTTTAGCCAGTATATCAAAAATTTTTGCAGTTTAAAAGCCCATCCGGGCATTTTTACGAAAAAACTTTTGACGGGTAAAAAAATAAGACCGCCAATGGGATATCAGCGGTCTTTTGTGCGCATATTCATTTCTGCGCCGGATCTCACCTGCAAGGCAGAGATCAGACAGTCAGGCTCTTGCGGCCCTTTGCACGGCGAGCATTGATGACCTTACGGCCGTTCTTGGTGCTCATGCGGGTCAGAAAGCCATGAACTTCCTTGCGCTGACGCTTCTTGGGCTGAAAAGTTCTCTTCATGGTTGTATCCTCCGTAAAAACTTATCCCCGGTATGGGGTCTTGATCGGTCCCAGATTGGGTACAGGCTTGCAATTCAACAGTATATCGCATAGTATGACGTTCTGTCAAGCATTTTTTGCAGTTTTCTGCAAACTTTTTTCTGATTTTTCTGTTAAAAGCTTTTCAACTTTTTCACCATTTTGCTGTGGAAAACTTTTTTCTACCAGATATTGTGGTCTTTTGGGCGTGTTTCCACAAGGGCGCTGCGGGGGCTTATCTTATGTATTATAAATTACATTATAGTAATATAGACGCAGGGAGATTTTTGTGGTATACTAACATGGTATCAGCAGCATTGTTGAAAACTTCGACCGATTCAATGGAGTGGATGTTTTATGGATTCTTTCAAGGACGTTTTAGAAGCGGCCCAGATGTACTGCAAGGCGCAGATGGCCGAGCCAACGTACAATCTCTATATCGACGGGTTGGAGCCCATCAGCTTTGAGGACTCCAGCCATATCACCCTGTCGGTGCGCAACGATTTTATCTGCAAGATCGTCACCGACCGGTATCTTGGCCTGCTCAAGGAGGCCTTCAAGTCCGTGCTGGGCTTTGATGTGGACATCACCCTTGTGGTGCCCAGCACCCCGCCCCACGAAGTAGTGCTGGCCCAGCAGTACGAGGCAAACCCCGCCTCCCCGCAGGGCAACTACGAGTTCACCTTTGAAAACTTCATCAAGGGGCCGTCCAACCAGTTTGCGTTTGCTGCTGCGCAGGCTGTGGCGGCAAATCCCTCCGGGGCCTATAACCCCCTGTTCATCTACGGCGGCTCCGGTCTGGGCAAGACCCATCTGCTGACCGCCATTCAGACCGAGATCAAGCGCACCCACCCCGATTTCGTCATCATGTATGTCACCTGCGAGCAGTTCACCAACGAGCTGATCGCCGCCATCCGCGCCGGCAGCACCGAGGACTTCCGCATGAAGTACCGCGTGGCAGACCTGCTGCTGGTGGACGATATCCAGTTCATCGCGGGCAAGGAGTCCACGCAGGAAGAGTTCTTCCACACCTTCAACTCCCTGCACGACGCCCACAAGCAGATCGTCATCGCTTCCGATCGCCCCGCCAAGGAGATCAAGAGCCTGGAAGAGCGTCTACGCACCCGCTTTGAGTGGGGTCTGACCGCCGATGTGCAGCCGCCGGATTTTGAGACCCGAGTTGCCATCGTGAAGCGCAAGGCAGAGCTGTTGCATCTGGACCTGCCCGAGGACGTGGCAGAGTTCATTGCCAACCACCTGAAAAACAACATCCGCCAGCTGGAGGGCGCAGTGAAAAAGCTGAACGCCTATTATATGCTGGAGGGCATCCAGCCGGTGATCAGCGTGGCGCAGAACGCCATCAAGGATATCCTCAACGAGACCCAGCCGGTGCCGGTGACCATCGAAAAGATCATCGGCGAGGTGTCCCGCACCTTCAACGTGTCCCCTGCCGACATCCGGGGCACCAAGCGCAACGCCAACGTGGCTTCCGCCCGGCGCGTTGCCATCTATATCCTGCGGGAGGTCACCGGCATGAGCATGGAGGAGATCGGGCGGGAATTTTCCGGCCGCGACCACTCCACCATCGTCTACTCCCTCAAGACCATGGAACGGGACATGAAGAACGACCAGCACCTGCGGGAGACCGTGAGCGATATCATCAAAAACGTGAAGGCCTAAACCGGAGAAAACCGGGCAAAAGTCATACTCATTTCAGGGTGTGACCCCAAAATATGGGAAGAAAACGGAACAAAAAGGGGAAAATAAGCCTATATCTTGTGGCAAAAAGGCGAAGCTTTCCACACTTTCCACTTAGTTTTCAACATTTAACATCAGTTCTTCACATCGGCTGTGGAAAGAAACACCGTTCCCCACCTTTCAACATTTCCTTCACGAGCCTTCCACATCCCGGTGGAAAGCCAAAGCCCCGCTTCCCGGCAAGACATTTCCGGGTTTTCAACATCTTCCCCACCCCCTACTACGGTTACTACAACAAGTTCAATATATTACTGCCTTCCGGCAGCAGCCCAAAGGGCAGGGATCAAGCCGGAAGTGTGAAAAAAGGAGAGATACTGTTTTGAACATCGTCTGCGATAAAACACTGCTCAGTGCAGCCATCGACGGCGTTTCCAAAGCTGTCACCATGCGCTCGTCCATCCCGGTGCTGGAGGGCATTCTGCTGAAGGCCGAGGGCTTTCAGCTCACCCTGACCGGCTACGATCTGGAAATGGGCATCGTGACCACCATCGAAGCCAACATCAAAGAACCCGGTGAGATCGTGCTGAATGCAAAGCTGCTCAGTAGCATGATCAGCCGGATGCCGGCAGGTCAGATCAGCATCGTGGCGGCGGATAACGGCAAGACCACCATCCAGAGCGGTGTGGCACAGTTCGAGATCCAGTCCATGCCGGCTACCGATTTCCCGGATCTGCCCAACACCGGCGCGGAGCAGACCCTGACCATCAAGACCGGCGTGCTGCGGGACATGATCGACCGCACCCTGTATGCCGTCAGTCAGGACGAGAAAAAACCCGCCCACACCGGCGAACTGTTCGAGATCGAGCTGGACAAGCTGACCATAGTGGCGCTGGACGGCTATCGTCTGGCCATCGTGGAGCGCCCCATCACTGCCGTGAAGGATATCCGCATCATCGTGCCCAGCAAGACCATGACCGAGGTGTCCCATCTGCTGGCCAACGATGACGAGGAGGATGTGCACATCAGTGCCAACCGCCGCTATGTGGTGTTCACCACCGCCGGTTACACCATCATGAGCCGCCTGATCGAGGGCGAGTTCCTGAATTACCGCAACGTCATCCCCGCCGGAAGCCGCACCCGAGTGACCATCGATACCAAGGATTTTATCTCCACCATCGAGCGTGCCTCTCTGATTATTACAGAGCGTTTAAAAAATCCCCTCCGCATCTCCTTTACAGAGGGTAAAGTCGTGGTGCGCTGCCAGACCAACCTCGGCCGTGTGGTGGACGAGTTCAGCGCCGCCTGTGAGGGCGACGAGGTAGAGATCGGCTTCAATAACCGCTATCTGCTGGACGCTTTGCGCAACGCCCGCACCGAGCAGGTGCGCATGGAGATCAGCGGACCTTTGAGCCCGGTCAAGGTGCTGCCGGTAGAGGGCAACGACTTTTTGTATCTGGTACTGCCGGTACGCTTTAAAAACGACTAAGGAGCGCGTTTTATGCAGAAGATTCTCATTCATACCGAGTTTATCAAGCTGGATGCCCTGCTCAAATTTGCCGGTCTGTGCGAGACCGGCGGCGAAGCCAAGGAGCTGGTGCAGGGCGGTGCTGTGAAGGTGAACGGCGAGGTGTGCACCATGCGGGGCAAAAAGTGCCGCGCCGGAGATATCATCGAGCTGGACGGGCAGAGCGTAGAGATCGGGCAGGGTCAGTAAATGCGTCTGCTTTCGCTGGAAGTACAGAACTATCGCAATATTTGTGCGGCCCGGCTGGAGCCCGGCCGGGAGCTTACCGTCATCTGTGGCAACAACGGGCAGGGCAAGACGAACCTTTTAGAGGCCATCTGGCTGCTGACCGGCGGCAAAAGCTTCCGGGGCGGCAAGGATGCCGAGCTTGTGCGCCGGGGAGAAGCATTTGCAGTGCTGGAAGCCGACACCCAGCGGGACCGGCCGGAGGGCTGTGAGCCCGCCGAGCCTGCCCACATCCGCATGACCGTGGGCACCCCGGAGGCCGCAAAGCCCGGCCGCTATGCGGCGGTGAACGGCGCAGCGCCCAAGCGGGCGGCGGCACTGGCGGGCAGCTTTCCGGCGGTAGTGTTCGACCCCGGCCACCTGAGCCTTGTCAAGGGGGCACCGGAAGGGCGGCGCAAATTTCTGGACGCTGCGCTGTGTCAGCTGTACCCCGGGTATCTGGCCAGTTACCGCCGCTATGTGCGGGTTTTACAGCAAAAAAATGCGCTTCTGCGCCATTCCGCAAACGGGCAGGAGCGCCCCTACGCGGAAAAGCGCACCCTGCTGGAAGTGCTCAACACCGAACTTGCCGCGCAGGGAGAAGCCTTGCAGCAGCGGCGGCGGGAGTATCTGAAACTGCTGGCTCCCCGCGCCTGTGCCAACTACGCGGAGCTTTCCCACGGGGCAGAACGGATGAGCATCCGCTATGCCGCCCAGTTTGCGCCGGGCGGGCTTGCCGATCTGCTGCGTCAGCGGCAGGAGGAAGAGCTGCGCGCCGGGCAGAGCCTGTGCGGCATCCACCGCGAGGATTTGGAGCTGCTGCTGGACGACCAGCCTGCCCGGGTGTATGCCAGTCAGGGACAGCAGCGCAGCGTGGTGCTGAGCCTGAAAATGGCCGAAGCCGCGGCGGCGGCGCAGATCACCGGGGAGCACCCGGTACTGCTGCTGGATGATGTGCTGAGCGAGCTGGACGAAGGGCGCAAGCAGTATCTGCTCACCTGCATGAAGGAAAAGCAGACCTTTGTGACCAGCTGCGATGACACGGACTTTTTAAAGACCGACGGCGAGGTGTACCGCATGGACGGCGGGGTGCTGAACCGGGTCTGACGGCATAGATAAATGTTGTAAGCGATACTGCATAAAAGCTGCATTTTCACGGACTTTATGCAAACAAAAGACACGGGAGAAAATACAGTATGTATATTCATCTGGGGCGGGACTATGTCCTGAACGACCGTGACATCATCGGTATCTTTGATCTGGAGACCACCACCATCTCCCCCCGGGGGCGGGAGTTTTTGAACTACGCCCAGAAGAACGGGGCGGTGGTCAGCCTTTCGGACGAGCTGCCCCAGTGCTATGTGCTGGCAGACGGAGGGCTGGTGGATGCGGTGTATCTTTCGGAGCTGTCCAGCGCCGCCATGCGCCGCAGAGCGCAAAAGATGGTGGAGTGAAATTTGCGGAAAACGGGCGGAAGATCCACAGAAAAAAGAGGGATGGGAAAGCCCCGGAACTGCCCGGAAAGCCGCACCGTGCCAGCCGGAACGCCCTGTGCGGGCAGCGCGTGAAAACACAACAAAACGGCGAGAAAAAAGTACACCATGGTGTACCGGTTCCCGCTTTGCTATAATTTGAAAAAACAAACGCAAAAATGAACAAAAGGGAGAAAGGATATGGCAGAAGAAATCATTACCAGTACAAATGCCGATACCGTAACCGACCACGAGTATAACGCCAGCGAGATCCAGGTGCTGAAGGGTCTGGAGGCGGTGCGCAAGCGCCCGGGTATGTATATCGGCTCCACCGGTGAGCGCGGTCTGCATCATCTGGTGTACGAGATCGTGGACAACGCCATTGACGAGGCGCTGGCGGGTTACTGCGACCACATCGAGGTCAAGATCCTGAAGGACAACATCATTCAGGTCACCGATAACGGACGCGGCATCCCTGTGGACATTCAGGCCGACACCGGTCTGCCCGCCGTCACCGTGGTGTACACCATCCTGCACGCCGGCGGCAAGTTCGGCGGCGAAAATTCCGGCTACAAGGTGGCCGGCGGTCTGCACGGCGTGGGCGCTTCGGTGGTCAACGCCTGCTCCGAGTGGCTCACCGTCAATGTGCGCCGCGATGGCAAGGAGTACGAGCAGACCTTCCGGCGCGGCGACCCGGACGGCGACCTCAAGTGCATCGGCACGGTAGCCGAGGGCGTCACCGGCACCCGGGTCACCTTCAAACCCGACCCGGAAATGTTCAAGGATACCACCGTCTACGACTTCGACACGCTGGAAAAGCGCCTGCGGGAGGAAAGCTTCCTGAACGCCGGTGTCAAGATCACCCTGACCGATGAGCGTCAGCTGTACACCCCCGTGCTGGAGGATGGGCAGGAGGGCGACCCCTGCTACCGCTCCGAGGTGATGTGCTACGAGGGCGGCATCAAGAGCTTTGTCACCTATCTGGGCGAAAAGCGCAAGCTGGAAGTGCTGCACCCCAACGTCATCTACCTCAAGGGGCAGACCGACCGCGGCGTGGCGGAGATCGCTTTGCAGTACAATTCCAGCTACAACGAGCTGCTTTTGAGCTTTGCCAACAACGTCAACACCCCGGACGGCGGCACCCATGAAGAGGGCTTCAAGGCCAGCCTGACCCGCGTGTTCAACGATTACGGCCGCAGCCACGGCCTGCTGAAGGACAAGGACGAGAACCTGTCCGGCGCAGATGTGCGCGAGGGTCTGATCTGCGTCATCTCGGTCAAGCTGCAGGAGGCCGAATTTGAAGGCCAGACCAAGGCAAAGCTGGGCAATACCGAGATCCGCACCCTCGTTTCCAACATGGTCTACTCCAAGCTGATGGAGTTCTTTGAGGAGAACCCCGGCGTGGCAAAGGCTATTTTTGAAAAAGCCACACAGGCCGCCCGCGCCCGCGCCGCCGCCAAAAAGGCTCGCGAGCTGGTGCGCCGCAAGAGCGCGCTGGAAACCAGCCGGATGCCCGGCAAGCTGGCAGACTGCCGCGAAAAAGACCCCAGCCGCACCGAGATCTTCATCGTCGAGGGCGACTCTGCAGGCGGCTCTGCCAAGATGGGACGCGACTCTGCCATTCAGGCCATTCTGCCGCTGTGGGGCAAGATGCTGAACGTGGAAAAGGCCCGCGCCGATAAAATTTACGGCAACGACAAGCTGATGCCGGTGGTGCTGGCGCTGGGCTGCGGCATCGGTGACGAGTTCGATATCTCCAAGCTGCGGTACGACAAGGTGTTCATCATGGCCGATGCGGACGTGGACGGCTCCCACATCTGCACCCTGATGCTGACCTTCTTCTTCCGCTATATGCGCCCCCTCATCGAGCAGGGGCATGTGTATGTGGCACAGCCGCCCCTGTTCAAGGTGCAGAAGGGCAACACCATCAAGTACGCCTACAACGACGCGGAAATGGCCATCCTCTCGCAGGAGATGCCCGGCGCAAAGGTGAACCGCTACAAGGGCCTTGGTGAGATGAACCCCGAGCAGCTGTGGGAGACCACCATGAATCCGGACAACCGGGTCATCGTGCAGATCACCATTGAGGATGCCGAAAAGGCCGATGAAGCCTTTACCATCCTGATGGGCGATCAGGTGGAGCCCCGCCGCCGCTTTATCGAGACCAACGCCCAGTACGCAAAGCTGGACGTGTAAGACACGGAGGAACAAATGGAAGAAGATTATGTGATGATACCGGGCAGCGGAACCAAAAAAATCATCCGCGACGTCAAAAAGGAGATCGAAACGGCCTTCCTGGATTATTCCATGTCGGTCATCGTGTCCCGCGCCCTGCCCGATGTGCGGGACGGCTTGAAGCCCGTCCACCGCCGCATCCTGTACACCATGCACGAGCGCGGCAACGACCCCAGCCATGCATACCGCAAATCTGCCGATACCGTTGGTGCGGTGCTGGGCTCTTACCACCCCCACGGCGACGCATCGGTCTACGATGCCATGGTACGTCTGGCACAGGACTTCTCGCTGCGCTATCCGCTGGTGGATGGTCAGGGTAACTTTGGTTCTGTGGACGGCGACCCCCCGGCTGCTTACCGTTACACCGAGGCCCGCATGAGCCGCA
>ERZ1026916.1251-NODE-1251-length-13477-cov-4.450454_pt1 | contig 13477 bp, 7 predicted proteins | sample MGYA00519465_ERZ1026916 | MGnify/ENA primary metagenome ERZ1026916 (study PRJEB26926, sample SAMN06164880) | human gut metagenome | biome: ENVO:00009003; feature: ENVO:2100002; material: ENVO:00002003 | host: Homo sapiens | place: USA | collected 2012 ... | reverse complement strand
CCTGTCTCGTGGGCTCGGAGATGTGTATAAGAGACAGTGTTATAAGAGTACAGACTTGCCAGAAACAGACCGGCAATGCCGGTAATCACAAGGAATACCAGCAATGCCGTGAATAAATTTACATTTTGTCTGCTAAAAACTTTCTGGTTCATGAAGAAACAGTTTCCTTTCGTGTACCTTTTTTATGCACATGTTCCGCCTGGTTTCGTTTACATGAAGTCCGGTTCTCCGCTTGCGTCGGTAGTTGCTGCTTTGGCGGGAGCGGGTGCATCGGCTACGTCGTTATTCTTTAAGAAGCCGGAAAGCACTGCGTTCAGGTCTACGCCGGTGGACTCTTTTAAGCCGTCGGTTACCTGATTTAAGGTGTTCATAACGTCCTTCATGAGTTTTGCGGAGTTGCCGTCACCGTACATGGTAATCTTGTCAACCTTGGCAAGAGGTTCGGCAGCGTTGCGGACTACGTCGGGCAGAGCCTTGAAGTACATTTCGAGGACAGCGGCTTCCCCCATCTTGGCCATAGCTTCGGCTTTCTTTTCGATACCTTCTGCTTCTGCAACAGCTTTTGCCTGAATGGCTTCTGCTTCCGCAAGACCCTTGATACGGATACCTTCCGCTTCCTGTTCTTTTGCGTATTTTTCGGCTTCTGCCTGGATTTTAAGCGCCTGAGCCTGCTGCTCTAATTCGTATTTCTTAGCTTCCGCATCACGCTGACGCTGATAGAGCTGGGCATCTGCCTGCTGCTGTTTTGCAAACTTTTCCGCCTCCGCTTTCTTTTTAACCTGTGCATCCAGTGCCTGCTCCATAACTTCGGCTTCCTTCTGCTTTAAGAGAATTTCCTTTTCCTGCTTTGCAATGTTTGCGTTAGCGGTGGTAATTTCGATGGTCTTTCTCTGTTCCTCCTGCTGAATCTGGTAAGCGGCATCCGCTTCTGCCTTCTTGGCATCGGATACTCTCTTCAGTTCAGCCTGGGTAATAGCAAGCTCGTTGTTTTTCTGTGCAATGTCCGTCTGTGCGGCAATCTGCGCTTCGTTGGCTTCTCTCTGCGCATTTGCCTGCGCCTTTGCGATTTCCTTTTCACTTTCGGCACGGGAAATAGCGGCGTTCTTCTGGATTTTAACGATGTTGTCCACACCTAAGTTTTCGATAACGCCGTTGCCGTCCACGAAGTTCTGTACGTTGAAGCTGACAATGTCAAGACCCATGGCAGCTAAGTCGGGCTCTGCGTTTTCCTTTACCAGCATGGCGAATTTCTGACGGTCGCTGACCATTTCTTCGAGGTTCATCTTACCTACGATCTCACGCATGTTACCTTCGAGAACTTCTCTTGCCACCTGGCCGATGTAATCGGTTTTCTTATTTAAGAAGTTCTGTGCGGCTAAAGCAAGCTGGTCGGGGTTCACACTGATTTTTACGTTTACGGCTGCGTCCACACGGATATTAATGTAATCTGCGGTAGGTACGGCAGATGAAGTTTTTACATCAATGGGTATTAACTGTAAATTCAGTTCATCCTTTTTCTCAAAGAAAGGTATTTTCACACCGGCGCGTCCGATAAGGATTTTGGGACGTTTTCTCAGACCGGAGATGATGTAGGCGGTATCGGGAGATGCTTTTACATATCCGGATATCAGGATGATTAAAACAACAAGTACAATGAGTGCGACAGGCACTACTTTTACAATCATATCTGTATTCATATGATTTCTCCTTTCAGTTAGGGATTAATGGTTGCTTACTTTTTTGTAAGATTAAAATTATTATAACATATCCGCCGGAAGAAAAAATAGAAGAGAATGGCACGTTATCTGTAAAATTTATGCAATATTTTTATTCTGATGCACGATGGAATGCAGATATGTGCAAAATGGGGTATTGTTATTGCGGGGAAGCTCATGCTATAATGATTTCACTGGGCTAAAGCGACTGCTTCCTATTAAAAGACGAGAGGAAAGACAAATGCAGATAGACAAAAATATGATAAAAGCAGTTATTTTTGACATGGACGGCGTTCTTTTCGATACTGAGAGGCTTTGCAAGGATGCCTGGGCAGCCGCGGCAGAGGAAGCCGGACTGGTAAACGGACCGGAGGATGAGAAGAAGCTTTACGATGCGGTCAACCATTGCATCGGTCTCAACGGCACGGACACGAAAGAATACCTTTGCAGTGTGTACGGCAGCAGTTTTTCCTACGAAGAGCTTCACGGACTTTGCAGCCGCAATATGTCACAGATGATAGAAAGGGACGGTCTTCCCATGAAAGTGGGAGTCCGGGAGCTTTTATCCTATTTAAAAGAAGCCGGTTATAAAATCGGGCTGGCGTCCTCAAGCCGGAGGGAAAGCATTGAGAGCCATTTAAGCAGAGCCGGAATTTCCGCCTATTTTGAGAGTATTATCAGCGGAGACATGGTGGAGCACAGTAAACCCGAGCCGGATATTTACCGGATTGCCTGTGCATCCCTTTCGGTGGAGCCGGAAAATGCCATTGCCATTGAGGACTCTCCCAACGGACTTAAATCCGCATACCGGGCAGGTATGTACCCGGTTATGGTGCCGGATATGATTGCACCTACAGAGGAAACCGATAAACTTATCGGCGGCAGAAAATTTGACAGTCTTATTCAGGTAAGAGACTGGATGAAGGAGTAAAGATTGGCGACATTAGGAATCCCGCAGAATACCATTGCGGTCTTGCAGAAATATAATTTTACATTTCAGAAAAAATACGGTCAGAACTTTCTGATTGACTCCCATGTGCTGGAGAAAATCATGGATGCGGCGGAAATCGGCAAGGATGACTGCGTGGTGGAAATCGGTCCCGGCATCGGCACCATGACACAGTATCTGGCAGAGCGTGCCGGAGAAGTGGTAGCCGTGGAGATTGATAAAAACCTCATTCCCATTCTGACGGAGACTTTGGCGGACTACAAAAATGTGTCCATTATCAACGAAGATATCCTGAAGGTGGATTTAAACCGTATTGTAGAGGAAAAGAACGGAGGCAGGCCGGTCAAAATCGTGGCAAACCTTCCCTATTACATAACGACTCCCATTATTATGGGACTCTTTGAAAATCATGTACCGGTGAAAAGCATTACGGTTATGGTGCAGAAGGAAGTGGCGGACCGCATGCAGGTAGGTCCCGGCACAAAGGATTACGGCGCCCTGTCTTTAGCGGTGCAGTATTATGCCAAGCCGGAAATTGTGGCAATCGTGCCGCCCAATTGTTTTATCCCGAGGCCCAATGTGGCAAGTGCGGTTATCCGTCTTACCTGCCATGAAAAAAAGCCGGTGGAAGTGAAGAATGAGAAAGGCATGTTTGCTCTTATCCGGGCTTCCTTCAACCAGCGGAGAAAAACGCTGGCAAACAGTCTTTCCAATGCGCAGAACCTTTCTCTCACGAGGGAACAGGTGACGGAGGCGCTTGAAAGCATGCAGCTTTCTCCCACAATCCGCGGAGAAGCCCTTACTTTGGAACAATTTGCTGCTCTGGCAGATATATTGTTATAGAAACTTTTAATTACTTTTCTATTTTGAAAAAATGAAAGGCGGAGGAGATATGTTTTGTAGAAAATGTGGTAAAGAAATCAACAATACTTCCAGGTTCTGTCCTTTTTGCGGTACGCCGGTTGTGATGCCGGCAGCTCCGGTTCCCGTTACAGATCCTGAGCCCGCAGCGCCTGCATCTGCAACGGTTGAAGCACCTGCTGCGGCAGAAGTGGCAGTACCCGTTATGGAAGCACCCGCAGCGGAAGCAGCACCTGCAGTAGAGACACCTGCGGAAGCAGCGCCGGAAGCGCCTGTGGCAGAGGCACCTGCAGAAGCAGCGCCGGAAGCACCTGCGGCAGAAGCACCCGCAGAAGCAGCGCCGGAAGCGCCCGTGGCAGAGGCACCTGCAGAAGCAGCGCCAGAAGCGCCTGTGGCAGAAGCACCAGCAGAAGCAGCACCGGAAGCCGTTCCGGCAATGGCAGCACCGGCAACACCCGTACAGCCCGCACCGGCACAGCCGACGATGAACCAGGCACCTGTACAGCCTGCACCGGCACAGCCGATGATGAACCAGGCACCCGTACAGCCTGCACCGGCGCAGCCCATGGGCGGTCAGCCTTATCCGCAGCCCGGCGCACCGGTTCCCCCTGCTTATTCTCCGATTCCCGCAGATAAGCCGGAAAAGAAGAAAAAAGGAAAAGCAGGCGTGGTAATTGCCATTATCCTGATTGTGTTACTGTTAGCCGGAGGCGCAGCAGCCGCTTACTTCTTTATCTTTGCTTCTCCTGCAAAGAAGATCAGCAAAGCCATTGAAGCCGGCAATATGGAAACCGTTACAGAATTGTACGAAAAGGTGAACAGTGAGAAGGACAAAGACCAGATCAAGAGTGAGCTGCTTACTTATGTGCAGACACTGGAAGACAATTATCTGGCGGAAGAAATTACCTACGAAGATGCTATCCGGACCATGGAAGACCTTCGTGATGTTGTTTTCACGGACGGTGAGATAGAAGACATCATGCATATGGTAAGCAAAATCCATGACTCCCGTGAAAATTTTGCCAAGGCAGAAAAACTGGCTGCGACCGGTACCTGGAAAGATTATTACGATGCAATCGGCTACTATGAAGAAGTAGTTTCCGATGATACCCTGTATTATGACAAGGCACAGGATGCGATTGCAAACTGCAAGACAGAATGCATCAGCGCTGCGGAAGCAGAAGCGGACGGCTACATAGCAGACGGTGATTATGATGCGGCGGTAAGCTTTTTAGAGGACGCTTACTATGACACCGGATACAATGAACTGTATGATAAAATGGATCAGGTAAAAGCCGATATGAAGGATGCTCTGCTGGAAAAGGCAATCGAGAATGCCAAGGCAGAAGTAGCGGCAGGCAATTACACTGAAGCAAGAAGTATTATTAACAACGCAAAAGAAGACTACGGTTATGATTCCCGTTTTGATGACATTCTTGCCGGCATTCCGGTAGATACCTCTCTGGTAGGAAAATGGAAGCTGGAATATGACATGAATGACATAATTGCAGAAACCGTCGGCGAAGACATGGATAATTTTGACAGCGAGTTCTATGTAACCTTCATCTTTGAGTTTACAGAGGACGGTATCTGCAGATTGTCCCTGGATGAAGACAGCTTTGTAAAGAGCTTTGACTCCTGGAAGGATGACCTTTTAGACTATCTGATTGACATGGCACTGGAGGAATACATTTCCGACGGAAGCATGACAAAAAAAGAGTTTGAAAAAGCATTTAAGTCTACCTACGGCATGACACTCAAAGAGTACTTCTCCGAAATGCTGGATGAAGAACTGGATGTTTCCGAACTCTTAGATGAAACGGAAACAGAAATGAAGTACTATGTAGAAGGCGACAGACTGTATCTGATTGATGATACGGATACAGAGGATTATTACGAAAACTTCTATATTGAAGGGGATACCCTGGTATTGGGTGGTGACGGAAGCTTAAGTGAAGCAGAAATCCTTCCCGGTTTAAGTTATCCTCTGCAGCTTATTAAAGTAGTAGATTAACAGGATGCCAAATAAATGAAAAGAAACGGCCGGATGCGGTCGAATGAAAGGAAAACTATGAAAAAATTAACCAGAATTGCAGCAGTATTAATGATTCTTGTCATGACATTTGCCCTTGTAGGATGCGGAGATGATTCTAAGGCTCTCATCGGAAAATGGGGTATGAAGTATGATATGCATGACGCAGTTTTAGAGCAGATGGGCGATGAATTCGCAGATTTCAAGAGCTCTCTCGAAGTAACCATTTTCTTTGAATTCAAGGAAGACGGCACCATGGAAATGAGTGCTGACAATGATGAGTTCGTAGCTAACTACGCTAACTGGCTGGAAGATTTCTCTGACTATGCTGCTAATTACATTTATGACAGCAATCCCGATTACAGCAAAGAGGATATCGATGCTGTATATTCTCCCAATGTAAAGGAATACATCAAGAGCATGATGGAAGAATCCGTACAGCCGGAGGATGTTACCGCAGATATGCACCAGGAAGGTGTATGGGAAGCTAAGAACGGCAAAATTTTCATCTCTGACGGAGACACTGTTGACAAGACTTCTTATGATTTGTATACCATTTCCGGAGATACCCTGACTTTTGAGTTACCCGAGGGGGCTGAGGCCGACGGTGAAAATGTACTTCCCGGCATGGAATACCCTCTTGTATTCACCAAAGTAAAATAATCTAAAAATATATAGAAACGACATCTTGTAATCTGATATCGGGGAAACGTACAACATCTTGCATTTTTTGTGTACTTTCCTCGATATTTTTTTGACATTGTATGGTCATTTATGATAAACTGAAAAAGTATAAAAAGTGGGGAAGTTTACACTTTTCATGAAATTTGGAGATTTAATCGAGGAAGGGCATCAGCCGTGGATAAATACGAATATAAAGTCAGATTACAAGAGATAAAGGATTTAATCGCAAAAGGTGAGTATGTGGAGGCTGCTTCCATTGCAGATACCATTGACTGGACCAAAGTAAAAAGCGTTATGATGCTTTGCACCATCAGCGATTTATATAAAATAAACAGAAGATTAGAAGATGCCAGGGATTTGCTCCTTTTAGCATACGACAGATATCCGGGAGGACGTTCCATTGTATATTCCCTCTGTGAGCTGTTTATCAAAATGGGCGATGTTGTGCAGGCGGTAGAGTACTACAAAGAATTTGTGCAGATTGCACCCAAGGACACCGGCAGATATATCCTGCAGTATAAATTATACGAAGCACAGGATGTCAGCATTGAGGAAAGAATTGAAGTATTAAAGGAATTAAAATCCAAGGAATACATCGAAAAATGGGCATATGAACTGGCTTATTTATATCATAGGATTGGACTTGCCACCAAATGTGTGGAAGAATGCGATGAACTGATTTTATGGTTTGGTGAGGGTCGTTACGTTATGAAGGCTATGGAGCTTAAGATGCTCCATGAACCGCTGACGCCTTCCCAGGAGGACAAATATGCCGAAATGAAGGGCGAAATTGTCCGTCAGAAAGCGGCAGAGGAAGCAGGCGAGGTTTATCCTGAGACTCCGGAAGAAGAAAAGCCGGAGGAAGAAGTGGATGAATCTCCTACCAAAGAAATTCTGACGTCTGATCCGGATGACATTCAGGTCAAGGTTATGAATGTGGGTCAGTACGACACCATCAATATGCAGAAGGAACTGGCTGCCAATATGAAGGAGCTCTGGGACCAGAAAACGGACAAGGAACCGGAAGCAGAAGGCGATACCGATTTACAGGAGACTAAGCGGCTGGACTCTCTGGCAGATGCGCTGGAAGATTTTACAATGGCGGAAACCAAGGTCATTGAAACTGATGCCGTGAAGGAAGCTTTGAACCAGTCTGAAGAACAGGGAGAAGTTTTCTTCGGAGAAACTTCTGAGATGACACCTGTGTCAGCAGAGGAAAGCTCTGCTGAAATTACGGAAGAAACCTTGGAGCAGCCCATGGAAGCACCGGTCCAGAGCGGACAGAGTACCGTTCCCGAAGCTGCGGCACCGAAAGCAGAAGAAAAGCAGGAAGAGGAACCGCAGGAAGAGGAACCGCAGACGGTTGTTCTGCCTGCAAGAGAAATAGAAGAGCATATAAATGCGCAGCCTGTCATGAAGCCCCGCATTGCCGCTACCATTGACCCGCACAAGCCCCTGCCGGAAGGCATGGAAAAAATGCTGGGTATGGAATATGACGGTCAGATTAGCATGGTAGTTCCGGAAGCCGAGCAGGTGGAAAAACAGATTACCGGTCAGATTTCCTTAGAGGATGTTCTGGCAGAGTGGGAACGCGTTAAGAAAGAAAATGAACAGAAACGCATGGAAGAAGTGCAGCAGCATATTCTGCAGCAGACCGGCGCCATGTTTACGGAATTTGAAGCCGCTACCCGTGACGGTCTTCTGGAAAAGCTGGAAAAGGGCAAAACCATTCCGACTGACGAGGTGGAAGAATTAGAAGAATATTATGAGCCCGCTCAGGAAGACGGCGAAAACTATGAAGAGCCCGCAGAGCAGGATGAGTTTCTGGATGAGTCCTATGATGATTATGAGGAACCGGTAGAAAACACAGAGGAATATACGGAAGAGTCGGAAGCCATAGACGCAGACACCGAAGCGGAGGAAGAGCCGGACGCCGCAGACGCAGACATCGAGGTCGAGGAAGAGCCGGACGCCGCAGACGCAGACATCGAGGTCGAGGAAGAGCCGGACACCGCAGACGCAGAAGCCGAAGGTGAAGCAGCTGAGGAAGCCGTTGACGATACAGCTGCAGAAAAAGCAGGCACGGAAGAGCCGGATGCCGCAGACGCAGACACCGAGGTCGGGGAAGAGCCGGACGCCGCAGATGCAGACACCGAGGTCGAGGAAGAGCCGGACGCCACAGATGCAGCTGCTGAAGCAGTTGAAGATGACGTTAAAGATGCAGAAACCGATGCTGTTGTCAAGGATAAGAAAGCACCCGGACAAAAAAAAGGCAAGCCCGTCAGAAAAGCAGGCAAGGAACAGGGCCGCAGGCTTACCGCAGAAGAAAAAGAATTATTCGGTTCTTATTTACAGAACAAACATACAAGAGAACAGATTTTGAATGCCATTGATAAAATCAGTCTGGCTGCATACACCGGCAACATTATTCTGACCGGTGAAGAAGGTATGGACACTCTTACCCTTGCCAAGAAGCTGATGAAAGAGGTACAGCAGACCGATAGCAATTTTTCCGGAAAGATTGCCAAGATTTCTTCAGAGTCCCTGAATAAGAAAGGCATTGCGCCTGTCTTTGACAGAATTGTAAACGGTGCGTTGATTATCCAGAAAGCAAACAAGCTGTCCGACGACAGTGTCAAGGATATGCAGAAGGTAATGAACCAGGAACACAAGGGCATGATTGTCATTCTGGAGGACACCAGGGGCGGCGCTCATAAACTGCTGAAAAAGCATCCCGAATTAAAGGAATTGTTCAACATTGAAATTCATGTAGAAGCTCTGGACAACGATTCCCTGGTTTCCTATGGCCGCAAGTACGCAGAAGAGCAGGAATACGGCATGGACGAAATGGGCGTACTGGCGCTGCATACCTGCATTGCAGAGAGACAGACCATTGACCATATCGTTACCATTGAAGAGGTGAAGGACATTATTGACGATGCCATTCAGCACGCAAACAGAAAGACATTGGGGCATTTCTTCGACATCATCGTTGCCAAGAGATATGACGAGGAAGACAGGATTATACTGAGAGAAAACGATTTTCGTTAAAAATACAAAAGCTATTGTTTGATTGGGAGGGTTTTATGGCAAAGACGGTAAAAAAGGCAGTGCAGCCTGAGAAGGCAAAAATGGCTGAAACAGCAAAGCAGGTAAAGAAGAGCGATGAATGGGAACAGGTTTCCATTTCCGAAATGGACCAGTATCTGTTTTCACAGGGAACGCACTATGACATTTATAAGAAATTAGGAGCTCATTTTTCCGAAGAAAAAGGCGTAAAGGGTGTGTTCTTTGCAGTGTGGGCACCTCATGCGGCAGCTGTACATGTAATCGGCGAGTTCAACGGTTGGAACGAAGAAAGCCATCCGATGAAAAAAGAGGGTCCCGGCGGTATTCACAGCCTGTTTGTACCGGGCGTACAGGAAAATACCCTGTATAAGTTCCTGATTACCACAGAAAAAGGTGAAAAGCTTTACAAGGCAGATCCGTTTGCCAACTATGCGGAAATGCGTCCCGGCAATGCTTCTAAGATTACCAGCCTGAAGGGCTTTGCGTGGGAAGATGAAAAATGGGAAGAAAACAGGGATAAGCTAAATGTTTTTGAACAGCCTATCGCTATTTACGAATGCCATATCGGTTCCTGGATGAAGCATCCGGACGGCACGGAAGATGGATTTTACAACTATCGTGAGTTTGCGGACAGACTGGTTGAGTATTTAAAGGAAATGAGATACACACATGTGGAGCTTATGGGTATTGCAGAGCATCCCTTTGACGGTTCCTGGGGTTATCAGGTAACCGGTTATTATGCCCCCACATCCCGCTACGGCACACCGAAAGACTTTATGTATCTGGTAAACCGTCTGCACAAAATCGGTGTTGGTGTTATTTTAGACTGGGTACCCGCCCACTTTGCAACCGATGCATTCGGTCTGGGCTGCTTTGACGGCACCTGCATTTTTGAGGATCCCGATCCCCGTAAAGGCGAGCATCCGGAGTGGGGTACCAAAATTTTCAATTACGGCAAGGCGGAGGTAAAGAACTTCCTGATTGCCAACGTGCTGTTCTGGCTGCGTGAGTTCCATATCGACGGTGTGAGAGTCGATGCCGTGGCATCCATGCTGTATTTGGATTACGGTAAAAAGGACGGCGAATGGTGTCCCAATAAGTTCGGTGGTAACAAAAATCTGGAAGCCATTGAGTTCTTCAAGCATCTGAATTCCGTTGTAAGAGGTACTTACCCCGGATTTCTGACCATTGCGGAGGAGTCTACCGCATGGCCGAAGGTAACCGGCGATATAGAAGACGGAGGTCTTGGATTTACCTTCAAGTGGAACATGGGATGGATGCATGATTTCTGCGAATACATGAAGTTAGACCCCTATTTCCGTAAGGACAATCACTATGCCATGACCTTTGCCATGACATATAATGAAAGCGAAAATTACATACTGCCCCTTTCCCATGACGAAGTGGTACATTTAAAGTGCTCCATGGTCAATAAAATGCCGGGTTACCATGTGGATAAATATGCCAACCTAAGAGTCGGCTACACCTATATGTTCGGTCATTCCGGCAAGAAGCTCTTATTCATGGGCCAGGATTTCGGACAGGAAAGGGAATGGAGTGAAGCAAGAGAGCTTGACTGGTTCCTTTTGCAGGAGCCGTTAAACAGAGGCATGAAGGAATTTATGGGAGAGCTGCTTAAGATGTACCGTAAATATCCCTGCCTGTATACCATCGATAACAGCTGGAAAGGCTTTGAGTGGATGAATGCGGACGACAAAGACCGCAGCACCTATACCTTCGTCCGCAGGACTAAGGATGGCAGGAACAATCTGCTCTTTGTCTTAAATATGACTCCCATGACATGGGAAAATTACCAGATTTCCGTACCGGCAAAGAAGAAATACAAGCTGGTGCTGAACAGCAACGAAGAACGCTTCGGCGGAAACGGTCACAAGATTCCCGAGGTTGTAGAGGCGAAAGCCAAGCCTTTATGTGGAAGAAAATACTCTATCTCCATTGATTTAGCGCCTTATACAGCTGCGGTATTTGTATTTTAGAGGTTAAGAAAAGAAAAAAAAGTGACGAAATAAAAGGTGAGCACACGGATGTGCTCGCCTTTTTCCTTTTTGGGAGCATACCCAACGGAAAAATAATTTGCAGGATGCAGGTAATTAAAAGAGGAACAAAGGCATGAAGATTACGTTTGACAATTCCGTACAGATGAGTGCGGAACAGACAAATACATACCGGGCGCATGCGGAGAGCAAATATATTGCAGGCAATTACGGAGCGGGAAACCGTGCGGCAGGCAATATTATGACAGCATGCGCACAGACGAGGGACATTTCTGACAATGTTATGAATCGTAATGCCTACGATTTTTCCAAAAGCCGGGGACTCCGTGGATGGAATGCAGAGGACTTAAAGCAGAACGCGGGTGCGGAAAATGTAAGCCAGATGCATAATTTTATGGCAGTAATGTCCAATTCTTTATCTGACGAAGATTTTGCAAAAATGCAGGAAGACGGTTATGACCCAAAAGATATCAATGCAGAGGATATGGTAACCATTTTAGATACCATAAAAGCAGAGCTTTTGAAAGCGGATGTGCATGTAGCGGGTTATACCGACAGCATTGACAGCGATACTCTGTTAAAGATAACGGGCAGTCAGGGATATGCCAGACAGTTAAGTGAAGAGGATGCCGGTCATATGGCGGAGTGCATGGCAGCGGAGGACATTCCCCTGACAGAGGAGAACCTGACGGATGCCGGCGAAGCATGGCAGCGGGGACAGGAACTGACAGAGATGTCGGATGGAAGTCTGCGGTTTATGATTACCAATGAACTGGCGCCCACCATAGACAATCTGTATCTGGCGCAGCATTCCGGAGCCGGCTCCTATGCCGGACAGTCGGCTGCTTTTTTTAAGGAAGATATGCCGGGATATCTGGGGCAGAAGGCAGCCGATGCGGATCTGACCGCACTGCAGGAGCAAATGGGACAGATTGTGGAAGCCGCAGGTTTTCCCATCAACGAAGAAACTCTTCGGGAAGCCGGATTTTTGGTGGAAGCAGACATTCCCTTAAATACCGATACATTTATCCGGTTACATAAACTGACACAGTTATCACTTCCCATGGAAGCAGAAGAAATTTTGAACTCCGTGACGGCAGCCATGGCGGAGGGAAAACCCGCCGGAGAGGCAGACCTTACCGTACAGGAGAGCATTTACCGCAGAGCGGTGAATACCATAGAGGATTACGACAGACGGTATGAGGAAATCCCGGGTACGGCGGCGCAGACACCGGCGGAGATTACCGCAAAAAGGCAGTTGGAGGAAGTGAGACTCCTCATGACGGTGGAAGCCAATGTGAAGTTGTTAAAAAGCGGATTTTCCATTGATACCGCTCCCATAGAAGAAACGATTTCCGCCCTGAAAATGCTGGAAAACAGCCAGACGGGGCAGGCACAGACTGTGGGGGATGCGGCTGATTTGTGCATGGAAACACTGCAGAAAACCAGAGAAATCCCTTATATGCCCGCTGCTTCCATCGGCAGATTTATAAGCGGCCGGGAAACCCTGACAATAGACGGCTTGTACGAAGCCGGCATGGAAATAAGAGAGGCATACCGGAGTGCCGGGGAAGCCTACGAAGCCATGTTTACCGAGGTGAGGACGGACCTTGGGGACAACATCCGGAAAGCATTCCAGAGTGTGGATACCCTTCTTTCGGAGCTGGGACTGGAGCTTACCGATGAAAACCGGAAGGCGGTCCGCAGCTTAAGCTACAACAACATGGATGTGAACGAGGAAAACATACAGAAAATAAAAGGTGCATCAGGTGTGGTAGCAAGAGTAGTGGAAAAAATGACTCCCATGTCAGTACTTAAAATGATAAGGGATGGCGTCAATCCGCTTCAGACCTCCATGGAGGATCTGGAAGAATACCTGTCAGGTCAGGATACTTACGCCGAGGACAGCGAGAAATACAGCCGGTTTCTGTACCGTCTGGAGCAGAATAATGAGATTACCCCGGAGGAAAAAGAGTCCTTCATCGGGATCTACCGTCTGCTCAGGCAAGTGGAAAAATCCGACGGCGCCGCAATCGGAAAGCTGGTGGATACCGGAGCGGAGGTTTCTTTTAAGAACCTGCTGAGCGCCGTGCGTACAGGACATGTAAAAGGTATCAATGCTGTCTCTTATACAGATCTGACGCTGCCGACG
>ERZ1026916.1250-NODE-1250-length-13482-cov-10.183660_pt1 | contig 13482 bp, 11 predicted proteins | sample MGYA00519465_ERZ1026916 | MGnify/ENA primary metagenome ERZ1026916 (study PRJEB26926, sample SAMN06164880) | human gut metagenome | biome: ENVO:00009003; feature: ENVO:2100002; material: ENVO:00002003 | host: Homo sapiens | place: USA | collected 2012 ... | reverse complement strand
GATTTTTAATTTGGGGTTCTGAAAAGCCTGCGGGCTTTTCAGAACCCCTTTTTCACGGGAGGGGTCTGCCCCCATGAAAAAAGGGATAGCAGGACCCACGCGGGTGTTCTGCTATCCCAAAATACATATTATTACTCGATCAGACCATTGAGCAGGGTCAGGCACTTGCGGCTATGCAGCTTGCGGATGGCCTTAGCTTCGATCTGGCGCACACGCTCACGGGTGACGCCGAAGTCGCGGCCGACCTCTTCCAGCGTGCGGGGACGGCCATCGTCCAGACCAAAGCGCAGGCGGATGACCTTTTCCTCGCGGGGGGTCAGACTCTTGAGTGCCAGATTGATCTGCTGTGCCACCATGGCGCGGTCGGCTGCCTTGCCGGGAGCTTCGGCGTTCTCATCGGCGACGAAATCGCCCAGAGAGGAATCCTCTTCCTCACCCACAGGGCTTTCCAGACTTGCAGGCTCCTGTGCCATGCGCTGGATCTCGCGCACGCGCTCCACACTCATGTCCATGGCCTTTGCCAGCTCTTCCGGGGTGGGCTCGTGGCCGTTCTGGTACACCAGCTGGTTGGTGGCCTGACGCATCCGGTTGATGGTCTCCACCATGTGCACCGGGATGCGGATGGTGCGGGCCTGATCCGCGATAGCGCGGGTGATGGCCTGACGGATCCACCAGGTAGCATAGGTGGAGAAGCGGAAGCCGCGGTCGCAGTCGAACTTCTCGGCGGCCTTGATCAGGCCGATATTGCCCTCCTGAATGAGATCAAGGAAGGCCAGATTATGGCCGACATGCTTCTTGGCGATGGACACCACCAGACGCAGGTTTGCCTCGCTCAGGCTGCGGCGGGCGTTCAGGCCGTCGCGGCGGGTCTTGAGCAGCTCCTGACGGCGTTCCTCGCTCAGGGGGCCGTTCTCCACGGCCTCCATGGCCTTTTCCTCGTCTGCCTTTTCCTCGGCATCCTCGGCAGACTTTTCGCCGTCCTCGTCCAGATCCTCGGTGTAGCTGCGGCTGTTCTCGTCCTCCTCAAAGGAGAAGCGGGCGCTGTTCTTCTTGATGTACTCCGGTGCGCCGTACTTCTGGCGGTCTGCCTGCAAAATGTGTGCAGCCTCGGCACCGGCATGGATGCGGCGGCTCAGCTCCACCTCCTGCTCGGCGCTCAGCAGCGGGATCTGACCGATCTGCTTGAGGTAGTTCTTCACCGGGTCGTCCAGCAGCTCGTCCATGGCAGCCTTCAGGTCTGCCGGGTTCTCCTCGGCATCCTCTTCGTTTTCATCGGCAAGGCCCATGTCATCGTTGTTGTTCTCGGCGTTCTCCACCTCAGCAATGATGCTGTCCACGTCCAGACTCGGCTCGTTCTCTTCCTCCAGGACCTTAATGCCGCGCTCCTCCAGCAGGGTGTAGAGGGTGTCTACATCCATGCGGCATTGTGCCGCCAACGCCTTGGCCTCCTGTGCAGAGAGGATGCCCTCGCCCTTAGTCAACAGTTCCTTCAAAGTCATGCCCATTTTTTCTCTCCTTCCCACTCCGGGGAAAATCGTGTAATATTGCCCTGTGCATCAGATCACAAGGCCGCCGTTCACCCCGAACACCTGTCCGGTGATGTATCCGGCATCCTCGCCGGCCAAAAAGACCAGCAGCTTTGCAACTTCTTCCGGGGTGCCCAGCCGCCCCACAGGGGTCTCCTCGGCCAGCGCCGCCTTGTCCTCGGCGGTAAAGGCCGCCATCATGTCGGTCTCGATGACCCCGGGCGCTACGCAGTTCACCGTGATGCCGCTGGGGCCCTCTTCCTTGGCCAGTGCCTTGGTCAGGCCGATGAGCCCGGCTTTCGCGGCGGAATAGTGCACCTCGCAGCTGCCGCCGGTCTGACCCCACATACTGCTCACGGTCAGAATACGGCCCTGCTTGCGGCGGATCATGCCGGGCAGTGCCAGCTGGCACAGGTGGAACGCGCCGCTCAGGTTCACGTCCAGCATCCGCTGCCACTCCTCCGGGGTGATGTCGGTAAACAGCTTCTGCTGCGCGATGCCGGCGTTGCACACCAACACATCCACCCTGCCCATGGCCTGCTCCACTGCATGGAACGCCAGCTCACAGCTGGCGCGGCTGGCTACATCGCACTGGATGGCGATGCACCCGGGCAGCTGCTGTTCCAGCGCAGCGGCAGCGGCGGCGTTCTGACGGTAGAGCACCGCCACCTGATACCCTGCTGCCGCAAAGGCGCGGGCAGCGGCAGCACCGATGCCCCGGTCGCCGCCGGAGATCAGCACCCGGCGCACCGCAGCGGGTGCGGCAGGGGCAGGCCGCTCTTTTACAGGCTCCGGCGCAGGCTCTTCGGGCAGCTCCACCGCAGGCGGCTCTGCGGGCTTTTCCAGCGTGATCACCCGGGTGGGTTCGTCCACCGCAGGCGCTGCCGTTTTTCCCAGCGTCATGATGCGGGTAGGCTCGTCCGCCACCGGCTCCATCGGCGCAGCCGGCTTTGCAGCCGGTGCGGCAAGGGGCTCCGGTGCGCTCTCTTCCTCCGGCACCTGAAAGGTCAGTTCAAACTCGTCCTCGTACAAGAGTGTATCCCTCCTGTTCGGTATTCTCGGCCGGGCGCAGTGCCCGAACCGGAAAAACCCTGTGCCCATCCCCAGACAGTGCAGCGTTCCGTTTATGTGTCCGGCAAAGGTCCGGTGCTTTGGCGTGCCTGCCTGCAGTTGCGATGGGTTTCGACAAGATTCCATTGAATAATATACCACAATCCAACCCAAAAAGAAAGTGGGAACTGCAATTTTTTACGCAGTTCCCACTATTTTTCCTTATTTCCCCCGGTTTTCGGGCACCGGGGGCTTCCAGCGGGGTCTGCCCGCCCGCTTTTCCCGCAGGGAAACAAAAAACGCCTGCAAAAGCTGCTGCGCTTCGGCCTCCCGCAGCCCCTTTTCCACCACCGGGTGGTGGTTGAAGGGCAGCGCGAACAGGTCGGTCACCGAGCCGCAGCACCCGGCTTTGGTGTCGGCAGCGCCGTACACCACCCGGCGCAGACGGCTGTTGATGATGCCGCCCGCGCACATGGGGCAGGGCTCTAAGGTGACGAACAGCTCACACTCCCACAGCCGCCAGCCGCCCAGCGCCTTGCAGGCGGCATCAATGGCCAGTAGTTCCGCGTGGTGCAAGGCGTTTTTCTCGGTCTCCCGGGTGTTGTGCGCCATGGCTACCACCTCGCCGTGCCGCGCCACCACCGCGCCCACCGGCACCTCGCCCAAGGCGGCGGCTTTGGCGGCTTCTTCCAGCGCAAGACCCATCAGTTCAAAATCGGTCATGTATCCCATCCTCTCATCCCATCGCCAGCACCAGCAGATTGTTTGCGCTGTGCAGCAGCATCCCCGGCCAGAGATGCCCGGTGCGGTCGGCAAGCCACCCCAGCCCCAGCCCGCACACCAGCGCGTAGGCCATGGCGGCGGCGCTGCCGTGCTGCAGGGCGAACAGCACCGCCTGCAAAAGAATGGCCTGTCCCCTGCCCAGCGGCTGCGCCCGGCGCTGCACCGCGCCCCGGAACACCCCTTCCTCCGCCAGCGGAGCCAGCAGACAGACCCGGAAAAACCGTGCCGCGCCGCCGGGCGGCACGGGCAGCAGCACCGCCAGCGCCTTGCCTGCCAGCAGATACCCCACCGCCCAGCCAAAGGCCGAAAGCAGTGCGGCGGTGCGGGGGTTCAGCTTGTGCATGGTCGGTCTCCTCCTGCTATGGTTCGTTCCCGGTTATAGTACCATATCTGCCGCCGGGTGCGCAAGGTTTCGGCGTTCTGTCGTGGCAAATTTATGCAAATTATTGACATATCGCCCTAAATGGTGGTATAATAATTTCCAACCTTTTTGATGAAAACGTTGCGTATACTGTAATTTACCGGTAGACCGGAGGTATTATTATGATCCGTATCCTCACCGATTCCGCGTGCGACATCCTGCCCGCCGAGGCGCAGCAGCTGGGCGTGACCGTGATCCCCCTGAACGTGACGCTGGAGGACGGCACCGTCCTGCGGGACGGCATCGACATGACCCCCAGCGAATACTATGCCCATCTGGCAGCCTGCCGCAAGCTGCCCACTACCAGCCAGCCCAGTCCGGAGCAGTTCGAGCAGCTGTATCTGGACGCTGCTGCCGCCGGGGACGAAGTGCTGGGCATCTTCTTGTCCGATGCCCTGTCCGGCACCGGTCAGTGCGCAAGGCTTGCCGCCGACCTTGCCAACGTGGACAATGTGGTGTTCGTGAACACCGAGAACGTCTGTCTGGGGCAGTCTTTGCTGGTGCGGCTGGCGGTACAGCTGCGGGACGCCGGCAAGACGATCCACCAGATCGCTGCCGATCTGGAAAAGGCCAAGCAGCACCTGCATCTGGTAGCTGCCGTGGACGATCTGAAGTACCTGCGCAAGGGCGGCAGACTGTCTGCCGCCGCCGCTGTGGCGGGTGGTATGCTGGGCATCAAGCCCATCCTCGCCGTCATAGAGGGCAAGGTGGCGCTGGCCGGTAAGGCGCGCGGTCTGCCCGGCGTGTATGTGGCGCTGTTCAAGAAGATCGACGAGATGGGCGGCATCCACCCGGGCTACACCCCGCTGCTGGGCTACACCGTCAACCACCGGGAGCTGCAGCCGCTGCTGACCTACCTGCAGGACAACCTGCATCTGGACGCACCGCTGGTGCGCCAGATCGGCTGCGTCATCGGCACCCACACCGGCCCCGGCGCCTTCGGCATTGCATTCTTTGATAAAGAACTGGTGCTGGAATAAAACCTATTGAAAGCTAAAACAAGTCGGACAGCCCGCGGGCTGCCCGACTTGTTTTTTGTAGGGGTGCAAACTCCCTCAGTCAAAACCTAACGGTTTTGACAGCTCCCTCTGGGAGGGCGCCTCTGGCGCGCCCGCAAACTTTGCACTTTAGCCGGAAACTTTCCCGCTATGCCAAAGGCCCCATCCTTGAGGACGACTTCCCCCGGCCGGGGGAAGATGTCGCGCAGCGACAAAAAGGGGAATCTGTCGCGGCGATAGCCGCGACTGGGGGAGTTCAGTTTGTCTCTTACAGCACCGCGTCCGAGATGAGCTTGCCCAGCAGCAGCACCAGCACCACCAGCATCATGGGGCGGATGAAGCGGGCACCCTTTTTCAGGGCAAAATGGGAACCCAGCAGGTTGCCCAGAATGTTGCTGATGGCGCAGGGGATGCCGATATGGAACACCACCAGACCGTTCATCAGGTAGGTAAACAGACTGGCGTAGTTGCTGGCCAGATTGAGCACCTTGCCGTTGCCGTTGGCGGTGCGCAGGTCAAAGCCCATCAGGGTGGTAAAGGCAATGATGGCAAAGGTGCCGGTGCCCGGGCCCATGACGCCATCGTACAGGCCGATGCCAAAGCCGATGGCCAGTGCCAGTAAGATTTTTTTCAGATCCAGTGTGCCGTCGTCCCGGTTCTCATCCGGCAGGTTGCGCTGCCACAGGATGATGACCGCCGCCACCGGCAGAATGATGAACATCATGGTGCGCAGCATCTCGTCACTGAGCAGCAGCACGATGTGCGCGCCCAGCGCACTGCCCGCAAAGCTGCCGATGGCTGCAAGAACGCCCACCTTCACGTTTATGGCACCGCTTTTGAAAAAGTTTGCCGTGGCAAAGGTGGTGCCGCAGGCGGCGCTGAACTTGTTGGTGGCATAGGTGTAGTGGGGCGGCAGCCCGGCAAACAGATAGGCCGGCAGACTGATCAGCCCACCGCCGCCGGCTGCCGAATCCACAAAACCTGCAAAGCCGGTCATCAGCATGAGAAACGCCATCATCCACGGTGAGATCGTGATACCCATTGTTATAATTCCTCTTATCTTTCCAAGTCGTTTGTTCTTTTTCAGGGGACGCGCGCCTTAGACCATATAAAACCTCCCCTCGCAGGGCAATACACAGCCCGGGATATCCGCGCAGCGCAGGGGTATCCCGGGCACATTTTGCAATTTTAAGACGTTTTATTACAGATTGTTTTTAAAGAAGCGGTATGCGTTGCGCCAGTAGATGGCTTCCACCTCGTCCTCGGTAAAGCCCTCGCGGCGCAGTGCCTCGGCCAGCAGCGGCATATCTGCCGCCGTTTCCAGCTCGTGCTGGCCACCGATGCCGTCAAAGTCGCTGCCAAGGCTGATGACCTCAATGCCGCCCACCTGCTTGAAGTGTGCCGCGTGCTTTGCCAGCCGCTCCACCGTGCTGCGGCAAAGCTTGGGGTGTGCCGAGTCTGCGTCCACAAAGGAAGCGCAGTAATTCAGCCCCGCAATGCCGCCCTTTTCTGCCAGTGCACGGATCATCTCGTCGGTCAGGTTGCGGTTGTGGGGCGACAGGGCACGGCAGTTGGAGTGGCTTGCCGCAAAGGGACGGGTGCTGTGGTTTACGATGTCCCAGAAGCCCTTATCGGAAAGGTGGCTCACGTCTACGGTGATGTGCAGCTTTTCCATCTCCTCCAAAAAGGCAAAGCCCCGCTCGGTCAGGCCGGTCTCGGTATTGGCCACCAGCGGCCCGCCGGGGTTTGCGTTGGGGGCTGCCAGCTCGTTGGGGTAGTTCCAGGTCAGGGTCATCATGCGCACGCCCAGTTCCTGCAGCCGCCGCAGCACGCCCAGACTGCCCTTGCAGCAGCCGCCCTCTTCCACCGTCAGCATGGCGCTGAACTTGCCCTCGGCGCGGTTGCGCTCAAGGTCGGCGGCGGTGTACACCGGGGCGATCTTTTCCGGGTAAGCCGCCATGAGCCGCTTGAAGATGTCGATCTCTTCCAGCACGCTTACCAGCGGGTCGGCCCCGGGGGCGGGGTCGGCCAGATCCACATAGGCCGCAAAGCATTGCAGCAGATAATCTCCCTGCTGCAATTTTTCAAGGTCGATATGCAGATCGTTGTGCAAAAAGCTTTTGGGTGCACCCGCCTTTTCGGCGCGGCGCAGTTCGTACAGGGTATCGCAATGCAGATCCCAAACCTTCATGATGGATACACTCCTTTATGCTTCTTCTCCCAGCAGCTGCAGCAGCTGTTCGGGGTTCATGGACAAAATCGCGCCGTCTGCCCCACCGGTAACGGTGTCGGCCAGCGACTGCTTGGCCTGCTGCAGTTCCACGATTTTTTCCTCAATGGTATCCTGCGCGATCAGCCGGTACACCTGCACCGGGTTGCGCTGGCCGATGCGGTAGGCGCGGTCGGTAGCCTGATTCTGCGCGGCAAGGTTCCACCACGGGTCGTAGTGGATGACGATATCGGCGGCGGTCAGGTTCAGACCCGTGCCGCCCGCCCGCAGCGAGATGAGAAAGACGTCTGCTTCACCCTGATTGAACCGGCGCACCTGCTCGGCACGCACCGGCTTCGGGGTAGAGCCCTGCAGGGTAAAGTGGCTTACCCCGGCTTCGTCCAGCCGTTTTGCCAGCAGCTCCAGCATGGAGGTGAACTGGCTGAACAGCAGAATGCGGTGTCCGCCCGCCACCGCCTCGGTGACAAGTTCCAGACAGGCTTCCAGCTTGGCGCTGCTGCCGGTCCAGTTGTCTGCCACAAGGCGCGGGTCGCAGCAGATCTCCCGCAGCCGCATCAGCACGGCAAACACGGTCATCTTGTCCTCCGGCTTTGCCGCCCGCAGCTTTTCGCGGGCGTCCACCACCGCTGCCAGATACAGCTTGCGCTGCTCGGTTTCCAGTTCAACGCGGCGCACATTCTCGGTTTTGGGCGGCAGTTCCCGCAGCACCTCCGACTTCATGCGCCGCAGGATGAAGGGGCCGGTGAACTGGTTCAGCCGCCGCACGGCGTTGGCATCTTCGTCCTGCACGATGGGCTTTTCGAACCGGGCGCAGAAGGTCTTGTAGGGGGGCAGATACCCGGGCATCAAAAAGGAGAAGATGCTCCACAATTCGCCCAAGCGGTTCTCCACCGGGGTGCCGGTCAGGGCAAAGCGCACCCGGCTGTTCACCCGGCACACCGCCTTGTATTTCTGGGTGGTGTGGTTTTTGATGGCCTGCGCTTCGTCCAGTATGCAGGCGTAAAAGCTTTGTCCGGCATACAGTTTTTCGTCCCGGCGCAGCAGATCGTAGCTGGTGATGACGATATCCGCCTGTGCCCACCCATCGACCAGCGCGGCGCGGTGGGCGGCATCGCCGTCCATGGCAACACTTTGCAGCTGCGGGGTGAACTTCTGGCATTCCTCCTGCCAGTTCAGCACCAGCGACGCCGGGCAGACGATGAGGCTGGGCAGCTGCTGCCCGCCCTCCTTCATGGCCAGCAGGTAGCTGAGCACCTGCACGGTCTTGCCCAGACCCATATCGTCGGCCAGAATGCCGCCCATGCCGTAGCCGTCCAGTGTGCGCAGCCAGCGGTAGCCGTCACGCTGGTATTTGCGCAGGGTCTTTTGCAGCGAGAGCGGCGGGGTATACTCGCTGTCCCGCACGGCGTGGAAGCTGCGGCTGATGCGGCGGAAAGCATCATCCCGGTCGAACCGCAGACCGTTCTGCCCCGAAAGCGCCCAGTCCAGCGTAGGGGCACGGTAGAGCGGCAGGGCGGCGTGGCCGTCCTTCAGCTTTGCACCGGAAAGCTCCAGTGTGTCGTTCAGCTCGTCCAGCCCTTCCAGACTGTCATCCAGCCGCAGCAGACTGCCGTCCCGCAGACGGTGGTAGCGCTTTTTCTGGTGCAGGGACTGCAAAAGCTCCCGCAGTTCCTCCACCGGGAACGCGCCGGTGTCCACTTCCAAGTCCAGCACACTGCCGTGCACCGATACCCCCACCGAGATCTTAGGCGGGGCGGCTTGTAAGTTGCGGAAGGCATCGGTCTGGTACACCTCGCCCATGGCCAGCAGGGCGGGAATGCCCTCTTCCAGCAGCTGGAAAAGAGCTTCTTCCCCGGAAATGCTGTAATGCCCCGGCTTGCCGGTCTCGGGTTCCAGATAGGTTTCCAGCAGCCGCTTTGCCCGGTTCTCGGTGCGGGCATCCCGCAAAAGGTCGGGCGGCACCGGCTCGCCGGGGGCTACCCGGTCCTCTCCATACAGAAAGACCGGGTAGGCCGTGACGGTAAACCCCCGGTCGGCGTCCAGATAAAACTGCACCACCGGTTCCAGCGGGATCTGGTTCAGCAGCAGCCGGTCGGGGTCCACGATGTTGACCCGGTTGCCCAGTTCCGGCAGCACATAGCTGCAAAAAGCGGCGGCGTCTGCGCTGGTAAAGAACAAACTGCGCCCGCCAAAGGTCTCCAGCACCGGCAGCACCCGGCGGCATTCCTCCCGCTGCATCCGCCAGAGGGTGGTTTCGCCCAGCAGATAAGCATAGTCCAGCCCCTGCACCCCGCTGAGCGCCGGGGTACAGCTCAGCTGCACGCCGCCCTTGCGGCGCTCCACCTTCAGGCTGATGACCGGCAGTCCCTCTTTAAGGGTGTAACCGCCCACAACGCCCTCGGCAGCGTAAAGCTCCACAAGGGCATCCAGCCCCTCGCCGGTCAGCGGCAGACCGCCCGCCGGGCCTTTCTCCCAAGCGGAGCGCACCGTGCCCTCGGCTTCAAATTCCTGCCGGGCGCTCACCTGACGGCGCAGCAGCCGCAGCAGCTGCTGCGCATCCGGGGCAAAGGCGTCCCACCGGTGCACAAAGGCCAGCGATTTCCCGTAGCTGACGCTTTCGCCCCGCTCGATCGCATCCAGAAACTGCGGGATGCTTTTTATCAGATACTGCCGCCCGCCGATGCCATCCGAGACCCGCAGTCGCAGCCAGATACGGCCATTGTGCGGCGTAAGCTCCGGTTCCAGCAGAGCAAAGCCGGTGCGCTGGGCGGCGTTCTGGGGCTGGGGCTGCGCATCCTCCCGCTGGTAGCGCTTCAGCAGCAGCTGGGCCTCATAGTCGGTCTCCGGCTCCTCGCCCCGCCACTTGCGGCCAAACAGCATATCCAGCCCGGCGCTGTAACTGTCCTTGCGGGGTTCGGTGCTCAAGCCTGCCACGCCCCGCTGCACCCCGGGGATGCTCTCCGGCTTTTTTTCCGGGGCAGGCGGGTTCTTTTCCGCATCCTGCAGCAGCAGCGCGCCAATGTGCTTACAGTAGGTGCCGTCGCCGTTTTGATTATAGGGGCAGTCGCAGGAGGCGCTGACAAAGCTGCCGTTTTCCCGCAGCCAGACCTGCGTATAATAGCAGTCCGGCCCGCTGCCCTGCACCAGCGCTGTCAGGTGCCGCACCCCGTCCTCGTTGGTGGTGCAGCTGCTTTGCAGGATACGCTTGCGGTACTTCTGTGCCCGCTCAAAGATAGACTTGCCCAGCAATGTGCGGATCTCCTGTGCGTCCATGTGGTCTCCCTCCCCTGTGCTGTCGCGGTTCCGGTCTATTTTATAAGAATACCGCGTTCCACCCCGGGATGCAAGGGCAGAAGGGTAAAAAGCGTTTAGAAAGCGCGGGCGGGACGATTTTGAATGGCCCCCGCTTTGCTTTGGCCATCTTCAGCGGAAAAATTATTTTTATATAGAGCAATACCGGAGCGTCTGCGGACGCTCCGGTATTGCATTTTTCACGGGAAAGGCCGTAAAGGCAAACGGCATTTGCAGTGCCTGTTTCCTGCGGAAACATCCGCACTGCGGGGTTGCTTCTTGGCTCTCAACAGGTCAAAGAAAAAGCACCCGCAAACGCCTTCGGGTGCCAATGCACAGACGGGAAGGGTTGCAGGTGCCTTCTTTGTTTTAGGAAACTCCGCGCTTGCGGGTCTTGAGGTGGTACATTTCCTGATCGGCTTTATCGATCAGATCGTGCACAGTGGCAATGTCCGGCTCAAGGCGGGCGCAGCCGATGCTGATCTCGATCTGGTAGGGCTTGCCGGAGGCGGCGTTGGCTGCGTCCAGTTCCCGCTGGATGGAGGCGATCAGGGTGCGCACCTCCACGCTGTTGCAGCCGCAGGCGATGCAAAATTCATCACCACCGTAGCGCGCCAGCACGCCGTTATAGTTGGCGCACACCTTTTTCAAAATGCCCGCCAGCAGCACCAGCGCGGCATCGCCCTCCAGGTGGCCGTATTCATCGTTGATGTGCTTGAAGTGATCCATGTCCATCATGAGGAAGTGCAGCGAGCGGTTGGGGTGACGGCGGTAGTAGGGCAGCTCGCTTTCCAGATACCGCAGCGCCACGATGCGGTTGCTGACGCCGGTCAGGGTATCCACCGTAAACTTGGTCTGCAAGACCAGCACATATACGCACACCAGCCCCAGCGTAATGCCGCAGCACAGCAGCCCGCGCCCGGGCAGCCAGCCTTGCAGCAAAAAGCCTGCCGCCGGCGCAAGCGCGAGCAGCAGCAAGGTTTTCAGTTCCTCCTTGGGTGTTTCCTGCTTCCAGTGGCTCAGCGTCCAGCTGCAGCGGAGAAAGGCCGCCGCCAGATAGGCAAGCCCCACCAGCTTCGCCCCCCAGAACAGGGTGCTGCCCCGCAGCCCCTCTGCATCCAGATAGCAGAAGCCGTTTTCGTCCCGCGCCGTCAGCAGCACCAGCAAAAGCAGTGTCACCGGTGCGGCGCTGAGCGCCAGCCTGCGGCCGTCCTCCATCCATGTATGCCCCAGCTCTGCCTCCACATACAAAAACACCAGCTGGCAGCAGCACGCCGCCAGCAGATAAAACAAAATACTGCCCCCGGCGTTCAGCCGGTAGGTCAGGGGGATGCCCAGATCCTGCCACGCGCCCAGCTGCGCCAGCGCACTGCCATGATCTACGATCGTCAGCGCCCCGGCAGACCACAGCAGCGCCGTGAACAGCCGCCCGGGCAGACTTTTATCCCGCATTTTCTGCTGCGCCCGCAGCAAGACCGCCAGCGTGACCAGACAGACCACACTGACCTGAGTATGGGCAATCGCATCCATGCCGCAACGCTCTCCTTTACCCTAGGGCGGCTTTGCGCCGTCCTGCCCCTTTTTCGCTCTTCCAACGTTCCTTTTTCTCACAGACCCATTGTACCAAATCCATAACAAATATGCAACACAAACCGAAAAATTCATACAACAAAAAAGACGCCGGAGCGTCTTTCGGCGTTCCGGTGTCTCTTGGAATCATATCACTTTGCCTGCGGATGGGCGGCGTCGTTGCGCAGGGCGCTTTCGCGGATCTTTTCCAGCGTCTGCTCGCTGAGGATGTGCTCTGCCTTGCAGGCGTCCTCGGCGGCGGTCTGCTCGTCCACGCCCAGCTGCACAAAGAAGTGGGTCAGCAGTTGGTGGCGGCTGTAAATGCGCTGAGCGATCTCCAGCCCGGGCTCCAGCAGGGTCAGGTTGCCTTCGCCGTCCACCGCGATATAGCCGTTCTCCCGCAGCTTTTTCATGGCGATGCTCACGCTGGCTTTGGTAAAGCCCAGCTCATTGACTACGTCAATGGAGCGCACTTTGCCCATACGCTGGCTCAGCATCAGGATCGTTTCAAGATAATCTTCTGCGGACTGGTGGATCTGCATGGTTTGTCCGGCCTCCTGCCTTATTCCCTCTGAGGGATATTTCCGACAGGGGATGTGTACCCTCTGTCGTATGTTAAAGGATATCACACTTTTGCGGTTGATGCAAGTAATTCGCAGCAAGTTTTGTTAAACTAACCATATTTTTCTGCACAGAACTGCTGTTTTGCCGGTTTTGCACCGCGCCTGTTTTGTGCAAAGGGTGCAATTCTCGGCGTTTTTGCCTTACCGTGTGGCCAGATAGGCGGCAGGGCCTGCCTCGTACAGATCGCCGCCGTGGGCGTCCAGCACAACGGTCAGGGGCATATCCTGCACGGTCAGGCGGCGCACCGCCTCACAACCCAAGTCCGGCCATGCGATCACCTCCAGCGTCTGCACGCTTTTGGCCATCAGCGCACCGGCGCCGCCCAGCGCGGCCAGATACACCGCGCCGTTGCGCACCACAGCTGCCTTGACGGCGGCATCCCGCTTGCCCTTGCCGATCATGATCTTGTTGCCAAGATCCAGCAGCCGGGGACTCATGGCGTCCATGCGCCCGCTTGTGGTAGGCCCTGCCGAACCAATGATCTCGCCCGGGCGCTCCGGGGTGGGACCTACATAATAGATGGCGCTGCCTTCCAGATCAAAAGGCAGAGTCTCGCCCTTGTCCAGTGCTTCCATCATCCGCTTGTGTGCCTGATCCCGGGCGGTGTACACCACGCCGGAAAGCAGCACAGTATCCCCCGCTTTCAGCGGGGCAAGCTCCTGCGCGGTGCAGGGGGTAGTCAGTCTGTATTCCATCGTTCTCCCCTCCTTACAGCTCCGCGCTGGCGCGGCGGGTCACATGGCAGGACACGTTCACAGCCACCGGCAGACCCGCCACATGGGTGGGCATCTGCTCAATGGCAAGGCCGAGACAGGTGGTCTTGCCGCCAAAGCCCTGCGGGCCGATGCCCAGTGCATTGATGGCGGCAAGCAGTTCCCGCTCCAGCTGGGCGTAGTAGGGGTCGGGGTTGGGGATATCCAGCGGGCGCAGCAGCGCCTTTTTGGCAAGATACGCCACCTTGTCAAAGCTGCCGCCCACGCCGATGCCCAG
>ERZ1026916.1229-NODE-1229-length-13646-cov-18.080642_pt1 | contig 13646 bp, 10 predicted proteins | sample MGYA00519465_ERZ1026916 | MGnify/ENA primary metagenome ERZ1026916 (study PRJEB26926, sample SAMN06164880) | human gut metagenome | biome: ENVO:00009003; feature: ENVO:2100002; material: ENVO:00002003 | host: Homo sapiens | place: USA | collected 2012 ... | reverse complement strand
TATAATTTACGGAAATGGCGGCGATGATACGATAGACGCGGGGAGTGGAAATGATGTTATATATGGCGATGCTGGGCAAGACCGTCTATTGGGCAACGCCGGAAATGATACCTATGTTTGGAACTATGGTGACGGAATTGATACAATTTTTGACACGACAGGAACAGATAAAATTAAATTCGGCGCGGGGATAGAACAGGCGGATTTGCAGTTTTCCAAAAAGGGAAATAATTTGAATATTATGATTAAAAACAATCCGAATCAAGGGATTATTATTGAAAATTATTTTGAAAAAGCCACATATAAAATAGAAAATATAGAGTTCGCGGACGGAACAGTCATTGCATTAGATTCATCATTAATAATAAACGAAACGGCGGATATGACGATAACCGGTACGTCTGAAGATGAAGAAATAACGGGCGGCAACGGCAATGACATGATAACAACCGGCGATGGTTATAATGATGTTGCCGGAAACAAGGGCAATGATACAATTACCGGAGGCTATGAGAACGATACATATTATTATAATCTGCATGACGGTTTTGATACAATAACAGATCCGGACGGAAAGGATAAAATAATTTTCGGCGAAGGAATATCGTCAGATGATATTGTACTATCCCGCAATGAAAACAATCTAATTATCCGCCTTAAGAATGATGACAGTTGTGGCATTCAAATTAATAAGTTTTTTGAAAATAATAATTATAAAATAGAACAATTAAAATTTAATGACGGAACATCTTTAAGTTTAACCAAAGGGCTTACTTTGCAAGGAACCAACGGCAATGACACTATTAACGGAACGTCTTATGACGATACTATTATCGGTTCAGACGGAAATGATGTTATTTCTGGCGGCGGCGGTATGGATGTAATCTCAGGCGGTGATGGTTTTGATACGATAGCGGGAGATGATGGCGCCGATATAATTGCAGGCAATGCCGGAAACGATATCATAAATGGCGGTGCAGGTGCAGATACGTTTATATGGAATTTAGGAGATGGCGTAGATACGATTACGGCTGATAATACGGATGCGCTGCTGTTTGGTTCAGGGATAACCGCCTCAGATTTATCGTTTCGCTGTGAAGGAGAAAATTTACATATTATCGTCAATCAAGACGCGAGTCAGGGAATTATTCTAACAAAATACTTTAACGGCAATGCACTGGGAAGCATAAAATTTGCAGACGGGAGCTGTATATTGTTAAATCAGACAGGGTTAACTTTAAACCAAGATTCATATTATAATGGTACGATTACAGGTACACCATATGATGATGTCATCAATGCACAAATACCTGATTCCGTCACTATAAACGGCGGAAACGGAAATAATGTAATTACAGCAGGAAATGGTATAAATACAATAAACACAGGTCAGGGAGATGACAGGATTACGGCTGGTAATGGTGGAAATACTGTTAATTCTGACGCTGGGGACGATATTATTGTTACGGGAGCAGGGTGCGATACCATCACATCGGGCATCGGAAATGATACAATTACAGCAGGAAAAGGAAATGACATTATTAACGGTGGTGACGGAAATGATGTTTATTACTATAATTCAGGGGATGGCTATGACACGATTACAGACTCTTCGGGCTATGACAAAATTATTTTCGGTTCAGGTATTGTACCGAATAATTTTTCCTATAAACAAGAGAATAATGATCTTATAATTTATGTAAACGCCGAAAAAACACAAGGTATAAGAATAAGCGGTTATTATAGCGGAAAGCAAATAGAGGAATTATGCTTTGCTAACGGAACAATAATTAATCTGCCTTTGCAGAATTTGACGCTTGAACAAACCGCTGAAAATGAAACGATTAACGGTAATGCAACAGATGAAGTTATTTATGGCCAGGGTGGAAATGACACGATAAATGCAGGTAGCGGCAATGATACGCTTATCGGCGGTAAAGGAAACGATTACCTTAACGGCGGAACAGATAACGATACGTACATTTATCATCCTGGCGATGGTTTGGATACTATTACAGATAACGCCGGAGAAAATAAAATCATTTTTGGTGAAGGGATTGATTTGCATGATTTAAAATTCACGCAAATCAATAATAATTTATTAATATATCTTAACAACGATAAGAGCCAGGGGATAATAATAAACAATTTCTTTGTTAACAATGGCAGCAGAATAAATGAAATCCATTTTGCCGACAATTCCGTTTTTTATTTGTCGGAAACAGGGCTGACATTAGATCAAACCGAACGCACAGATAATATGACATTGAGCGGGACGGATTATGATGATACGCTTATTGGAGGGGCTGGAAACGATACCATCAATGCCAAAGATGACGATGACATATTGATTGGCAATAAAGGCAGCGATACCTTAAACGGCGGTCAAGGAAGAGATACGTATATCTACAATTTGGGAGATGGCGCAGACATCATAAATGAATATAAAGGCAAAGACAAAATCGTATTTGGAACAGGGATATCTTATGACAATCTGACTTTTACCCGAGACGGTAACAATTTGGTTATTAAGATAAATAATGACATTTATCAAAGCATTACCATTAACAAATTTTATGAAAACGTTGATTATCAGGTAGAAAGTTTGGAATTTTCCGATGGTTCATCATTGAATATCTCAACTTTGGGACTAACATTGCAGCAGACAGAAGCAAACGACAGTGTTTACGGGACATCCTATAATGATGTAATCTATGGCAATGGAGGGCATGATACTATTAATGCCGGTGCGGGAGACGATATTTTAATAGGCGGTGCCGGTAACGATACGTTAAATGGTGGCACCGGTGATGACACCTATACTTATAATCTTGGTGATGGTTACGATGTCATCAACGAAACGGGAGGACAGGATAAGATTGTTTTCGGTCAAGGGATAGCGGAAGAAAACTTGTTTTTTGAACAGTCAGGAAACAATCTGCGCATCTTTATAAACAACATTGAAGGCAACGGTATCCAAATCAACAATCAGTTTTCCGAACCAAATGCCCAAGTGGAAACCATAGAATTTGCTGATGGCAGTACACTTGACATTAGCAGTGCCAGCCAACTTATTCAAGCAATGAATACATTTGGAATCAGTAATTCTGCAACAACAGATTTATTATCTGGCGCGACAGAAAATGTAAGTAATATGTGTAGCCTTGCTGTCAATGAGCTTAACAAGAACGTTGCATAGAGGGAAGAGTGCCAGGTTTCTCATAAATGAAAACTTGGCGCTTTGCATATTATTTGTGCATTTTATTTATCGTTCTTTTCGCTCCGAACAATCTCCAGAATGCCAAATGCGGAGACAGCGAGGGCAACGATATGCTCCACGAGTTCGGGGTTAATGGCTATGCCAAGACCTGATAGCAGGCTGATTAAACCGCGCCACGTGGATGGTTGGTTAAGTTTTAAGAGTTCTATAAGTTTAAGCATTTTCATTCCTTTCATAAAAAATATAGCCCGATTGGGCGGGTTAGTAAATTGCGTTTATAGCTTGCTGTATCGTTTCGTCCGAATACGGCTGAATACCGTTTTCCATACGAATGACGGCTTTAACAAATACGGTCAACACGCCTCGTTCTTCAATATCAATCACCACATCCGGCAATACGCCAAGTTGCCTTGCTATAGTTTGTACGTAAGCAGTTGTCTGGTTTTCGTTTGGTGGTGCGTAACGGCTGATTATTTGCCGCACCGTATTTAAACCGTGAATCCTCTTATAATTAATGAGAACCTTTGCCAACGCGCGAATACCCCAAACGGGTGTCGCAAATACGCAAAAGGACGGATCTTGCGATTTTCCGTCCTTTTTCAATCCTTGCCAGTCAGCACCCCAGCGAATGTTGCCGGGATTATTGTTTCTTATGCCTCTTGGTAACTGCTGATTCATTATGTATCTCCCATATAAGTTGCCGTAAATCATCAATTTTCAATTCAAGCCGATTGATGTGCACTTGCGTGCACCATTAAAAGTCAATAAGACCGAAAAAATGGTTGAGTTGTTAACCCGTGAAAACGGCGCAACGCTTGAAGAACTGGCGGAAGCCACAGGATGGCTTGTCAATTCGGTCAGGGGCGCGTTATCCGCCTATACGAAAAAACATAAGGAATACACGCTATTTAGCGAAAAAGATCAGGGAATTAGAAAATACCGTCTATCACCTCTGCTAAATAACTAATCAAAAAGGCGGTTTTTATGCCGCGCTTTTAATGTTTCTCTATATAATTATAGCGTACAATATGCCGCACGATTTTATTTCAGGCTACAAACGCCGTTTATGCGGCCACAAACCGCAATTTAAGAAAAAGAAAACGAGGCTTTTGACCTCGTTTTCCGTGCCGTTGAAGAAATGCAAGAAAGGATTTCGGTAGCCAAATTTCCACAACGGCAAAAAGTCCCAATATTTGGGGCTTTTTATGGCTTTGTGGCGGGGCGTTTCCTTCCCGCCGAGGCTAAGTTAATCTTTCCATTCAGGTATTAAATCGCCGCTATCCAAGTCGGGATTGTACCCGTTAAAATCCTCGGTGCTAAATCTAACGCCACCGACTGCTTGAATGACAATCCCGTATTTGCGGCTTAATTTTTCAAGCTCTTTACAAAAATCGTGATATTTATGAGGGATTGGATTTGGGTAAGCGTGCTCGTCAACATAATGCTGATAATCCTCAATGAGGCGTTCTTTGGTTAATCGGCGATCAACCGTTTTAATAAAGGTTTCTACATTTGTGCTGATTTCTTCCATGTAGCTGTCTGCAGTGTGTCTGCCCCAGCGGCTATCCATCAATTTTTGTGTTTCTTCAGGAGTAAGTCCAGAGTTCTTTTGGATCAGTTTAGCTGTTTCGTTCCATAATTTTGTAATATCTTTTTTGCGCTTGAGATAATCCCTTTAATCAATAATTTCATCAGTTGCAGTTTGTCCCGTTCAACCATCTTTTCTATAATTTTTTCCGGATGACGCATAGCTTTATATATTTCCGCTGATTTATCGGTGCTTATTTTATTAATTAAACCATTCGAAACAGTGATATCACTAATAAGAGGCGTGACAATCTTTAAAATACATTCATCCATAAGCTGGACTGGAATCGCTCCATTACTACAATGATGGTAACCATAATATTTAGCCTTTGTTGAAGTGTAATAAAAACGACGCACTCCGTGACTTTGGCAGGATGCCGGTGTCATCGGGCTATGGCAGCACCCACAAGTTAGAAGTCCCCGTAAAATTCCAACCTCATTTTTATTAAACAAGCAGGTGCGTTCGCTTTTTTCTTTGTTTTTAAGGATATATTGCACGCTTTCAAATATTTTAGGCGATATGATTGCTTTATGCTGACCGTCATATAATTCATCTTTATACTTTATTTTTCCCATATATGTTGGATTTTTCAGCATCCTTAAAAGCGCATCCCGCCGAAAATCCCGATATCCGTTTTCGGTTAAAAGCTTGCATACAGACATTACCGATTTATATTTGAGATACATTTCAAACATAAATTTAACCACATCAGCTTCTTGAGGTTCAATCTCCAATTTTTTATTGATTGAACGGTAACCATATGGAACAACGCCACCAGTCCACATACCTTTTTTTCTAGAGGCGGCTGTTTTATCCCTGACACGCTCACTGCCTATTTCTCGTTCAAATTGCGCAAATGAAAGGAGCATATTCAAGGTTAGCCGCCCCATACTGTCCGATGTATTAAAATTTTGTGTCACCGAAACAAACGAGCAATGATATTTATCAAAAATATCAACCATCTTGGAAAAATCTACAAGCGAACGTGTTAATCGGTCAATTTTATAAACCACAATCATATTGATTTTACCACATTTAATATCGTCCAATAATCGCTGCAAAGCTGGACGTTTCATATTACCGCCTGAAAACCCACCATCATCATAATGTTCTTCGACTAATACCCAACCTTGATGTTTTTGACTTTTAATATAATTCTCTCCTGCTTCTCTTTGAGCTTCAAGCGTGTTGAATTCTTTTTCCAAGCCTTCATCTGTTGATTTTCTGGTATAAATTGCGCATTTAACTTCTTCCATAACTATATTCCCCAAAATTCTTTGCCAGAGATTTTACGTCCTGTAATTTTATATGCCACCGCAGATAGAGATTTGTAAAACTCGTTGTCCATTTCAAAACCACCATTGACCACACGCAAGCGATATGTCTCGCCCTTAAATTTTCTGACAATTTCTGTGCCTATGGATAATGTTTTTTCAGGCAAGAGTGATTTATCCATATTTTCAAGAAGGGATTTGGTTTTAGCATCCAATCCGCCAAACCGTAATTCCTGCAAGCGGTGGGTAACGCGCCATATAAAAAATTCTTTTCGTGTTGTTGCTTTTGGCGGCTCCTGATTATAAAGAGTTATATACAAATCTTTTAACTCTGAAAAAGTAAGGTTTGGTATTTCTCTTAATTCAACATTCAAATTAGGCATTTTCGTCATATTGACCTCCTGCTTGATGAATGCTTGGAAGCACACACAAGTCCAGTTTATTATTCGTATTATCGCTGTTTTCCTGCTCTTTTAAGAGTTCGGTAACTAGCGCATATAAAAGTTCTAACAGTCGTTCGAATTCGGAATTCATAAAAACCTCCTGTTATGATTAAGCACAACAGGAACACTCGTTGAAAAATGAAAACCGTTTCCATTTTTTTAATATTTTTTTTGCTCTGGTGTTCGCGCCTCATTCGGTCGTCCATAAGAGACAAGAACAGGTATATTTTTAAGGGGTTGAAATATAGCGTTTTTTGGTCGGTACGCGTTCAGACCAAAAGTATCTTTTTTGCCTCAAAATTCATAAAAAACACTAAAATAAGGATACAAAAAAAGAGATACCGTTCAGACCAGAACGCGCCAACACCGCGGAAATACTGGCATTCAGAGAGTACGAAAAAAGCCTCCGTTTTTTGGAGGCTTTTGATGATGGTGGGTCCTGTAGGACTCGAACCTACGACCAGACCGTTATGAGCGGCCGGCTCTAACCAACTGAGCTAAGGACCCGTCGGCATCCTTTTTAGGGCAAATGTTTTTTGTAGTCAAGAGGAATTTTTACGGGCGGGGGATTTTTTCCGCCTTTTTATTGCGGGCGGCTTTATTAATTATGCGCAGCTTTATGATGTTCGGCTTAATATGCGCGGCGGAGAGGTTATTGGGTGCGGCGGGGAGGTTTATTTGGTGCGGCGGCGAAACAGCAGGTGGAAACCGGCAGCGGCGGCAAGGGTTATGGCGGCAAATTCGGCGTAGTACCACGGGTTATCCGCATTGACGGGAAAATGGTAAAGGATAAACGAATGGAACATAAATATTTCCAGATTTACGGTTTCGAGCCACAGCAGCGGTTTGGCGGAGATTATCCGGGAGAGTGCGCCGCGGCCGAAAGCGAGCACATATATCACAGGCAATGCCAGCAAGACGAAAAACAGGCGGTATGCCGTGCCGCCCAAGGAATAACAGGCGGCAAGATACAGGCCGGCAAACAATGTTTCCAGAAGGGTCGCGGCAGCAAAGGACAGGCGCTGCCGCAAAACAGCGTTTAACGGCGAAGGGGAGAGGAAAAAGACGCCGGCAATAAAACCGAGGCTGTAGTTCAAAGCCTGTACCAGCGGGTTGGCGTGCAAATCCAGCCGGATATACGAAGGATAAGAGCTGCGCATATATTCAATATACAGGCGTATGGCAACGAGCAGGGCAAAAAACAGAAACAGGCGGCGGGCGGCTTTGGCGCGCGCGGCGGCGCGGGAAAGGGCGGGGGTGATGAAATAGCAGAACAGCAGAGCGCTTAAAAACCACGATACATTGTTGAACATAAACTGCGTGCTTTGGAACCAGGCGTGCTGCAATGTCAGGTTTAGCAGCCCGAAGGACAAGATGAACCCGATGGTTTGGGAGGACCAGGCCGGCACAAAAAACAGCTGCAACAGGAATGTAGTAAAGTGGACGGGGTAGAGGCGGGGCAGTTTGGCTTTGACAATCTGCCAGCCGGAAGGGCGGGCTGCCGGGGTATCGCTTGGGCAAAAATGGTTATAAGCCATACAGAATCCGGAAACCAAAAACAACACTTCGACCATGCGGGCGCATAAATCCCAGCCGGGCAGCGCTCCCATGTGGCAGGCGATAATGCCGATGACGGCAAGAGCTTTGAGCCCGCTGAAGGCTGTGAGGCGGGGTTTTGCCGAACAGGGAAGGGATGTATTGAGGGAGCAGGCTGGCATTGTTGGTCTCCGGCTGGTTAACGTATGCGGTTGATGGTTTGCGAAATAAGTTTAAAGCGGCACTACAGGGTTGTCAACCGGCAGAAAGCGGCGGTGCACAGGCGGGGACAGAATGGGGCAGGGTGTGACGCAGCGGCGGTGCACAGGCGGAGACAGAACGGGGTGAATATATACTTTCGGTCAGGTTAAATCAGGCGGCGGGGTTTATTATATATAGGCTTAAGTTTATATTCCGGCCGGGGAAACGGCGGCGGGCGGCGGCTGAATTGCCAGGACGTATATCTGGGTGCATAGCGTATCGGGACGTGTGTCGCACCGGGGCGCGTGTGGTGCTGTGCAGGCGAGGTGCTGTATTGTTTCGGGGGAGAAATGCTGTTTTGTGCCGGGACGGTTGGAAATGTGTTTTGTTCATTTTTTAGGAGGAGAGCCGCAGATGCCGAAAATTTCCGTTTTGATGCCGGTTTATAAGACGCCGGAACCGTTTTTGAGGGAGGCGGTCGAGAGCATATTGAACCAAACGGCGGAGAATTTTGAATTCTTGATTTTGGACGACTGTCCCGAAGACCGGGCGGCGGAGGCGGTTATAGCATCGTATGATGACGCGCGGATAAAATATTTTCGCAATGAGAGAAATCTGGGCATTGCCGGAAGCCGGAACCGGTTGATGGAAATGGCGACGGGCGATTATCTGGCGGTGGCTGACCATGACGATGTTTCGCTGCCGCAGCGGCTAGAAAAAGAAGCAGCCTATCTGGACGCGCACCGGGAATGCGGCGTCGTTTCCGGGTGGTATCAGCTTTTGTGCCGGAAACGGGGGCGCATCCGGCGGCGGCCGGAGCATAATGCGGAAATCGGCGCGGCGCTGGCGGAAGGGTGCGCCGTCATTCATCCGGCGTGTATGCTGCGAAGGCAGGAATTGGAGCGCCTCGGGGTACGATATGAGGAGGCGTATACGCCGGCGGAAGATTATGCGCTGTTTATGCGCCTGCGCGGCAGGACGGGATTTTACAATTTGCAGGAAGTTTTGCTGCTGTATCGGAATTTTCCCGAAAATACGTCGCATCGGCGGCGGCGGGAAATGCACGCGGCCGACGAACGGATTAAGGCGGAGATACGCGAGGCGGAACGGCGCCGCGGCCAAGTGATGGACGAGGTGCGGGCGGTGGAAACGGAACTGAAAGCGCTTATCCGGCGCGGACAGCGGGAAATTCTGGCGCGGCGCAGGGGGCAGTCTGCGGGATACGGCAGCGGAACGGCAGGCTGGGCGGCGTTTCTGGCGGAGCGCTACGGGCGTTCGGTACCGCCGGACAAGCAGTGCTGCTGGGACATCTGGGATGCGGAACAGGCCGGCGCGTGGGATGACGGCGATGAAGCGGAGAAAAACGGCGAATGGAGCAAAATATGGAAAAGAATGTTAAATTTTCGGTTGTAACGATTTGTTATAACGTAAAAGATGAACTGAAACGCACATTGCGCAGCCTGTGGGCACAAACATACGGTTCAACCGGAGCCGATTTGGCCGGTGATTGCGGCGGGGGAGATGACGGCGGCAAATTTGCAGGCGATTGCATCGGGAATGGAAAATTTGCGTTTGGAAACAGTTTGGCCGGTGATTGCGGCGGATACGAAAGCATCGTGGTTGACGGCGGTTCCAGCGACGGTACGGCGGCGTTTCTGCGCCGGGAAAAAAGGATTGCGCGCTATGTATCGGAACCCGACCGCGGGGTTTATGACGCGATGAACAAAGGGCTCAGGCTTTGCCGCGGCGACTTTGTGATTTTTATGAATGCGGGGGACGAATTTTTTAATCCTCGGGTTTTGGAACGGGCAGCCGCAGTGCTGCGTGCTCATCCGGATTGCCGTTTTCTGTTTGGGGATGCCTGTCTGGTCGGCGAGGACGGACATTGCCGCTTTCGCGAGTATGATGCTCCGGTAACGACGCAGAACATCTGCCATCAGAGCATTTTTTACGACCGGCGGCTGTTTGCGGAACTGGGAATGTATGACGAGAGGTACAGGATTGTCGCCGATTATGATTTTAATCTGCGGGCGATTGCCGGGAGCGGCGTAGTGCCGTACCATTTCAGCTATCCGGTCTGCCGTTTTTATGAGGGCGGGCTGTCTTCCGGGGGGAAATATGCGGAAAAACAACGAGCTGATGCTGCTTTGCTGCGCCGGGAATGGGGCGAACGGGAGAAACTGAAAGTGCCGGATACGGTTTGGGCCGATGCCGCTGTATGCATGGGCGGAGAATGCCGCGGCAGCATGGGAAAAGCGGTGGGCGGCAGTTATGCCGGGAGAGATGGCGGCGACAATTTGGCAGGTACTGGTACGGCAGGCGTTAGTGTGGGCAGAGCCGGCGGCGGCAGCATGGCGGAGAGAGGAACCGGCAGCTTCGCAGCGGAAAAGTGGCGGAAGCTCAATGCCTCTTTCAAGAAAAAACTGGTTTACCGTCTGGGGGACAGCGCGGGGTTGTTTTCGGAAATCAACAATATGTTTTTTGCCATGGTCTGGGCGCTTGACAACAAAGTGCGGTTTGAGCTTTGTTCGCAGCGTTCCAACCTTGGCGACGAAGGGTGGAACGATTTTTTTGAGCCTTTTACCGGGGAGAAATGCAGCGAGTTTTTGGTGCGGAACAACAGGCGCTTTGTTTCGGATATCAAAGGATATGACAAGAAAAAGGTTATGGCAGGGAAGAAAAAGGAAAAGATTGATTTTCTGACACAGGACATATTTAAGCGCTTTTTTGAAAACCGGGCGTTTGCGGAGAAGGTGTTTGATTTTCCGGAGCTCGGCATTGCGGGCGGTTCGTTTGCGGCGGCGGCGGGACTGGCGCGGGCGTTTTACCGGCTGAATGCGGCAACGGAAACGGCGGTCAGGCATCTGGCAGCAACGCGGCTGCGGATGGTTCTTTTCCACGGCAGCGGCGCTTTTGAGGCGGAAAATGGTGCCGGAACGGGAAGCGGTCTGGCCGGGAGCGGAGAATTGCCGGAAAAGTATATTGCGGTGCAGATGCGGGCGGGAGATATCCGCAAGGAGGCAGCATGGCGGCGGCAGGGGCTGCTCGGCGCGGCGCCGTATGCACGAAAAATCCGGGAAATGCGTAGCGGGGAGGGTTTAGCCGGCGTGCGGACGGTATTTGCGTTTGCCGATGATTTCCGCCTGGTTGAAGAACTGGCGGCGGCATTGCCCGAATTTCGCGTTTATACCCTGTGCGGCGAGGAGGAACGGGGGTTTGACTATGAGGCATTTATGGCGCAGGATGCCGAAGCCCGGCGCCGGGGAATTCTCAAAATTCTCGCCAATGTCGAACTTTGCCGCGGGAGTTTGCGCTTTATCGGAACACGCGTTTCCAATCCAAGCTGGTTTTTGCGCCTGATTATGCCGGAGGAGCGGGTAACTTTTGTCGACTGCCGGCGGCTGAAATGGCAGCTGCAGTTTGACGAGGCGGCGGACGGCGGGCGTGCCGACGAGTTTCGGCTTTTCGGGGTGCCGCTGCTGAAAGTGATACGCGGGAGGAACAAGGTGCGGGTAAAACTGTTTTCGGTTTTGCCGCTGTATAAGATACGGCAAAAAGGGAACCGCAGAGTGCATTATCTGTTCGGCGCACTGCCGGTATGGGCGGCGGGAGAGCGGGAAACTGCGGCGGCGGCTGTATCGGATGCGGGTGCGGAAGAACCCGAAATGGGGAACGCGGGAGAAGCAGCCGCCGGAAAAACAGTGTTAGGAAAGTCGGCAGCAATGTTTTGACAGGTTTCCGGGGCGTGGGTGCATAAATATGCCAGCAGTTCGGCACGGTTTTCCTCTATCGGCAGTTTGTCGGTAAAGGTGCGGCGCTTAAGGAACTGGTTATGGTAATCGCGGATAAGGGTCAGCGGATAAGAATTGGGGTCGGGTGATGCCGGAGCGGAAGCCCGGGCTGCCGATGCCGGTTTTGGGGCAGCGGAATCAGGGGACAGTGCTGCAGCGGAATCGGGGGACAGTGCGGCGGCGGAACCGGGGCGCAACGGAGCGGCGGACGTTGCTTTGCGGGCAGGGGATGCGCTCGGGAAGTCCGGAATGTAGCTGTCCCATTTATAACCGAGGTTTTGCAGAAACGGCGTCAGCTTTATTTCGTATTCCGTGATATACAGCGAGTGGTCGGGCTGCGCTTTGACTCCGTTGAGGAAGGCGGCGAAGCTTTTGGACATGATGACGGGGCGGCGAAATACCAAGAAATAACTTTGCAAATGCGGGTTAAATCTCTGGTTTTGCGTGTTTCCCCAGAAGTCCAATTCTGAACGGGAGCGCATTTGGTTAAACATGGGGCGGAAAGTTTGCAGCGGGGCGTAGGCGGAATCGTTGGCAAAAATCAGTTCGTCGGCGTGTCGGAGCAGGTTTTTGGCTTTCAGCCAGTTATAGCCGCGCTTGTATGACCCCCAGTCGTATTCGCCGTGACGTTGGTATTCGCCGTGAATGACATACGGGGCGACTTGTTTCTGCGCTTCAGGCGAAAGAGGGGAATCCGTTATGTAAACTATGCCGTCAGTTACGGCTTTTAAGCCGCTGAGATAACGCAAAACATACGGCGCAACGCTGCCGTCGGCGCTGTATCCGGCAAAAACGGCGTAGCGGCGCGGGCGTTCGGCAAGATAAAAAAACGCAGCGGCAGTTAAAGCAATGAGCAACAGCAGGGTCAGCAGGCTGCGGCGTTCGCCGGAGCGTTTCAGGCGCGGGCGCGAGAGGATTGCAGCCAGGCTGTGCAGGCGGATTTTTGAGATATTCGGCGTTGTTTTCATCAGCGGTCCTCCTTCAGATAAGGGGAATTGATTTTTTGCAAATGTTGCAGCAAGCGGGCATAAGCGCCCGGAACATGTTTTTTCAGCCAGGCGAAGACAAGGCGGCGCGGTTCTTGTACGTTCAGGCGGGAGGTAAAGGTGCGCATTTTTAAGAACGGGGCGTGATATTTGCCAAGCAGGGTCAACGGATAGCAGTTTTTGTCGTTCAGCGGAAGCCAGGAGAGTTTTTCGTAGGGAATGTAGGCGGCAGATGTAAAGCCGAGGCCAGCAAAATAGGCGGTGAAGGGAACTTCATAACGCGCGGCGACGGTCAGGCCGTCTTTTTCGGGGCGGACGGCGTTAAGATAGGCGGCGAATTCCGAAGTGTTGTATACTTGCGGCGCAATAATGAGGAAGTAGCTTTGCAGATGGTAAATTCCGTCAGCATTGGCAGTGATGCCGAAAATATCGGCGCCGGCGGTTTCAGCAGCTTGCAGGATGGGGCGCAGCGAGGGGGCAACGAGCAGGGAGGAATCGTTGGCGAGGATTAAGAGGGGGGCAGTGGCTTGGGGGGCGGTTGAGCCGGCTTGGACGGAGGAGGGTCTGTCTCTTATACACATCTCCGAGCCCACGAGACAGGCAGAAA